>JAEHJW020001098.1_pt1 | contig 11100 bp, 20 predicted proteins | sample 9271431 | NCBI WGS metagenome assembly JAEHJW02
AACCCTTTAAACAAGGGCTTTCTGCGATCCTCCGTACACGGACAATATATTCCGTACACGGATTACCCCCTAAAAAGATGCTATAGAGCGTGTGAACATTATATTTCACACCCCGACTACGGGGCCGGTGCAGCTCTTGTCAAGTAAATTCGTGCGGAAGTGGTGCGGCAAATCGACCGGAGACCTGGGCGCGGCCGCGGTTTTGGCGGCGAGCTCGGCCGAGGATCAGCCCGGGCAAAAGAAAACCCCGGAGGGGCTATAGCTGCCCTGCTCCGGGGTTCACCCTGGCGGCCACAGTCAGCCGACATGGGATGGGGTTAGAATGGCTTAGGCTCTATCAAACGTCAAATTCGTGTGGGGTTGTAAGGCGCCCGAATTGAGTGAGCGCCTTACAATGTAAGGCACACGGTTTAATACTCTTCTAAAAGGATAGAATTGAAAGTGTAAAGTGCGGTGCCCGCGCTTGCGTAAATAGTCGGCTCGAACCAGTAACTTGTTCCTGGTGTAAGCCCCGTTACTTCGCAATAAAATGTAAACGGCACCGTATTAGGCGAGGTTGAATTTCCTATGGCCTGTACGGGAATACCGCAAGCCGTCCCGGTTGCCGCTGCGCCTTGTGCTGGTGCTGTACCAGTACCATAGCGCACATTGAAGGTCGCCAAATCGCCAGTTGTAGCGTTTCCGAGGGCGCCCGTCATCATCACGCGAACGTCACCCGTGCTGCTCGGCGTTATACTTAGTGAAGAGCCAAAGCCGCCCATTACTTCGGAGGTTGACGAGGTATACCAGTTTAATATCGGCAAATTGACAAGCGGAATATAAACCCTATTTGACGGCTTACCGCCAGATATTGGCGAGATAGGCGTTGGAACATTAGTGTCGCTTCCTCCATAAGTACACAGCGGGTAGGAAGTGCTCGGGAGTGAAGGATAGTTGGCATTGCATCCGCCAGCGCCGCCCGAATATGCTTCTTCTCCGGCGTTCCCCACTATTTTTACATTGGCGCTTGTTCCCGGCGTATCGGTTCCCGTTGAATATATGTATGCCGGGGCGAAAGCGCCGCCGCCCGTATCATCTTGACCGGCGCGGTATCTATTGCCAGTTATCGTTATGTCGCGCGTATAGTGAATTTGTATCTGCGCACTTTGAACGGTCGTTGTCGTAACATAGCAGTTTGTTCCAACAGTACAAAAGTCCCATCGCCCCACGGTGCCATTGCCGCCCGCGCCATTGCGCGCGAAATAGTTTCCGACAACGGTAACGCCCCATGCGCTATTAAGATAAACCCCGGCCCATCCGTTTCGGTCTAAAAGATTGCCGTTTACTCGGACTTCGCCAGACGCTACCTGTATTCCATAGTTAGCGCTCCATTCAGCGCGATTACCTGCCACATTCCAAAAAGGCGCCGTGACATAAATTCCGTTTTCTTCCGTGAAAGCGACTTCACCGTTTTTTATCACCCCGTCAGTTTCATTTGTGCCGTTAGGGTCTTGCGTGATAACACCGTTATTTCCGCTCTCTGCCGAATACTCATAAAGCTGTGCCGCTAGTCCGACTGAAAAGTCTGCGGTTATGAAGCCTTGGGATGATACGCGCGTAGCGAGTGCACCTTTCCCTACCCATAGCCCAAAATCAGGATTGCCTGAGTTAGATGGGTATGTCGCGTCCGTATAGTAATATCCAGCATAATAGTTTGCGGGCGCAAAAAGAGTGTCTTCGACGGTCGATCCTGCTCCACTGCCTAGCTCATAATTTCCATTGGTATCACCGTTGTATTTCATTATCCAAGCAACATTTGTGACCGGCCATATAGCATCAGTAGATAACGAAACATAATTTGCATTGGCGCAACCTTCCCATTTGCCGAAGTTCGGCATGTTCAAGCTGGCCGAAGTAAAATATATACCGCAAGGAATGTAAAAGTCGTTCCCGGCGAGAAGCATATTTTGCAAAGCTGTTGTATCGTCGGTCCCATATGCGATTATGGTTGTGGTTGAAGAGCTTAATGTTGTGACCGCATTGGTGCCAAGCGTAACGGCAGTTGAACTTGTTACACTTGCTATAGTTGTTATTAAAGGGGCCCCACTCGTACCTGCGCCGCTGATACTAATTACCTTCCCTACGTCCGCACTCGTAAATGAGGCGCCCGTCACGCTAAGTGCGTTTGTGCCAGCCGTTATGCTGACCGATGACGGCACAATAATAAGTGAGTTTCCTTTTGCCCCGAACATTTGCGGAGTGAGCCGATTTTGCGGGACTTTTCGCTTCCAATACCTATCCGTATACGTTCCACCCGCACTATTCGAGACTAGAAAGGTCGTGCCACCGTCGCTCGCGCTTAGTATGCCGGAAACAACAGTGAATGATCCGCCTCCCCCATCGCCGGGCGTTGCGTAACCCCCAACATTCACGGTCATCCCAATCGGAGCATCAGGAAGCGCCTCAAGCGCCGCGATGTTCGCGACGTTCCCAATGGCACCGTTTTGCAGCACCATGCGGCCAGTTGTGACGCCAGTAACCTGGACAATGGTCTGTGGCGTGTCGCTTGGGTCGGGCGTCGCCGTGCTGGTTGCGTTCCATTGATAAATGCCAATACCTGGAACGTATGCGGCCGTCACATTGGCGCCCGCGCTCGCGCCTATATTTTCAAGAGCGGCGATGGTGGGGACAGTAACCATCGAAGGCGTACCTACCGGCACCCCTCCCCATGACTGCCGATCCCAACACGTCCCGTTTTTATCGACAATGACTGTTGATCCGTTGTCAACGCAATGCGTGACGGATTGCTTGCCGTTGGGCAGGAAATAGCCCTGCCCTCCATCGCCTGGTGTCACATAGCCGGCAAGCCATACTGTTCCGCCGTAGGCGTTGGCGCGAAATGTTGCAAGACTTGGAACCTGGTTCGCGTTTTGGGCAAAGGCGCTGCCCCATGTGCAACACAGAAGCGCGAGCGAGAACAGAAGCCGCTTGAACATCATTTGCCTTTCACACGTTTGAGGCGTGGGTTGCGTTTCCTGGCTGCGGCGCTGGCGCGGCGCGTGCCTGCGGCGAGCTCGGCGCGGGCGCGGGAGAGCGGAATTCCTTCGCGCTTGGCAATGCGCTTGGCGGTCGCTTCAAATCCTGGGCGTTTCTTGGATCGTTTCAGCATGGCACTGGCCCTGGGCAAGGAAAGGGAGAGACTAACAAAACATCGAGCGCAAGGAAAGGATGACCGTCGCGGTAGAGCACATAAGCGGCGGCGAGCGTGACCGCACTGCCGACGATAAAGACAACGCCAAGGGACTTTAGAGCGTGGCGCATCCTGCCTCCGAAATGGCGCGACCCCCGCCGAGGGGATCAACGGCGAGGGTCGCTATCGGCCGGGCGTGCGGGAGGGAAATCACCGCGTGGGGGGCCGAATTTGTGGTTCCAATATACTGCATGATTTGGCCCAACGTATAGAGCATCGCAGCTTGAGATAGTCCGTAACCATTGTGCAAAGCCGTGGCGAGGTACAATGGCTTAATTCGGCCGCGGCCTGGCGCTCGAATGCGGGCGAGTATGTCACCAGCGGAGGCGCCATGATCGCGCCGGGGGGAAGGCCAGAGCCTGCTACACAGCCGGCTAGAAACGCGCCAATGAGCGCCAGGGCGACCCAAAACGTAACGCGAAGGACAAAGCGGACCACGGGCGCCAGGATAAAGCCGGCCACGATGATGCTGCATGTTGCGATCACGGCGAGGATGAGAAGGAATAGAGCGGCATGGGTCATAACCAACCCTTTTTTATTTTGAGCGCATATTCAGCGGTTGACAATTCGTCTCGCGCCTTTTTCCGCGCCGCGTCGGTTTTGGCGCGTGCAAGTTTCTTGCGCCATTTTTCGACGCGCTCTTGCGCGTGGCGTAATTCTTGCGCAGAGACTTTCGACGCCATCATACCCCTCCCTTATCCAGCGCATCGGCCGCGGCCTTGTTTGAGACTTTGGCGGCGATGATTTGTGCGGCTTGGAGTGATGCTGCGGCACGATCCGCGCGTTGCGCTTTCGCTTCGTAGGTCGCAAGCCATGCGAGCGCATATTTTGCGAGGACATTGATGACAGGGCCAGCAACGGCCGCAACGATAGTCGCCCACATGGCTTTGCTCCCTTCTATCCGCTAGAGCTTGACAATTCACAAGTTGGCCGTAGTGGTAGAAACCGGCGCCGGCGCGGCGCTACCAATAGCCCGATAGGCAAGCTGACGGATCATGCCGGCGTCTTGCGATAGCAGGTTAAGACTCTGCGCCTTGGCGGTCGCCATAAGTGCCGTATCAACGGCCGCCGCCTTCTGGCCGCCCGTCCACTGGTTAAACTGCGCCGAGGCGAAGCCGGTTACCAGCTGCATGGCGACAGGCATAAGCTGCGTCACAATGGTTTGCAGGTCGGCCGCGATAGCCGGCTCCACGTTTTTGTAAACCGTTTCGGCGTCGGATTTGATGGTCTGCCACACGTTAAGCGCGGCGGTTTTCAGGCTATCCCAAAAGTTAGACATGTTTCCCTCCTTAGCGGGTTACTTCAAATGAACGGCAAGCGTGATTGCTTGCTCGCTTGCTTGAAGGTCTTAAGACGCCGCGGGGTCATCTTCCCCTTGGCGTGCAACTGTTGCGCAGCGCGTAATTTTTTGCCGGTCGATTTGAAAGCGCGTTTTGGTGTAGGCTTGGCGGATTTCATTTTGCGCCTTCACTGTGTATCTGCATCATGCGCCGAAGATCATTTTTGGGCACGAAGTTTTCGGACACCCACAGCTTCGTCGCGAGAACAGCATTTTTGACATTCATGGTGATATAGAGATTGGCGCAAACGCCAATCGCAATCACGATGTTAAGGGCCAGGTCAAGCGTATGCGTATCCATTTACTGCCCCATCGCATCCATGCTCGCCCGCATAAAGCTGGGCCACTGGTCTGTGATATAGCAATGCGCCTGCACGACGCGACCCGTCGTGGCAGAGGCCACCGAAACCCCCCGCATCCCGCGGGCGTACCATAGAACGCCAACGGGTTTATAAAGCGCAAACGCATTGCTCACATTGCTGGATGTCGGAACCACCGCGTTGCCGCCGACTGACAAATAGAAGTCCCCATCAGCGAAAAACTGTACGACAGTCGTACCGTCTGCCAGTTGTATATCCTGGGCGACATTGGCGGTAAGGACGGCCGTTACCAAGGATCGCGGAAAGGGGAGAACGGGGAGAAACGGAAATTGCGCCCTAAGCTGCATCAAATCCGTGATCGGATTAAGCGGGGTTATACGCCGTTCATGCTCGCCCGACAGGTCCAGGGCTTCCAACGGCGATTGCTCACCTTCCCCATACCCGTCGCCCTGGTCTGGGTTTGCGAGCCTGCCTTTTATCCGCGGATCGGCATTGACCGGGTTCATTTTTCACCCCTCAAATCGAATAGAGCTTTGATCCCAAAATATGTCACAAAAAGCAACCCGGCGCCAGCGATGCCATAGACTAGAATTCGCTGGCCTAGTGAATAGCCCGTCACGTTTCCCGCCTTGTCGGTCGGCGCACCTACCGCGCCCCCGACGGCATATTCTACTGCGTTGACGGCCGGCAAAGCCGTAAGCCACCCGTTGATCTTGTCCCATGTGCTTTGCAGGGGGCTTTTAGCGGTCGCTGACGCGCTTACGCCGGCCTTCTTAAGGACGCTGGCCGCGTAGGCTTGCCCGGCTGTACTGGACGGCGTGCCCGCGTTGTAGGCGGCCAGCGCGTCCGACCAATTGCCGTATTTGGAATAGAGCGAGGAGAGATAGGTCGCGCCGCCCTGCATGTTGGAAATCGGATCAGATATATACCCATCGGCGCCCACCTGGGCCGCCGTCGCCGGCATAAGCTGCGTCAAGCCGAAAGCGTGCTGGCCTTGGCTAGTCGTGGACATGGCAAAGGGGTTCCATGAGCTCTCTTGTGAAATCAGCGCCGAAAAGATATTCGCCGGCACGCCGGCCGCCTTGGCGATCTGATTAGCATATGGCTGGTATAAATCCTGATACGCCGAGGACATTTTAGCCTCCTGGTGTCGCTATTTGCGCCGCGGCGTTGCGCGCCAATGCCGGATTAAGCGTTGGCGTAATCGTGGCGCCGGTCGGCAGTAAAATACCGATGCTTCCGTTCGGAAGCCGTGTAAAAAGCTGTGAATTCCGTTCGCCCCCATTCGACCCTCCCGCCCCGCCGCCCGCAATGCCGACAACATTGGAGCTGATCTGTCCGTTATTGGCCGTCACCACCGCGTTGATCGCGTCCAGGTTCGGGCCGAGCTTGTTGACAGTCGATTGGTAAGACTGTCCCGCGATGGCCGTGTCCGTAGTCTGCGCGTTGAGCGCCGCAATCGAATTATTCGAGTTGATCGATGCGAGGCCGAGCTGCAGTTGATCCGCCGCTTGCTGCGCGGCCAGATCGGTCTGCGCCGTGTTGTTGGCCGTGGTGGCGTCAATGATGGACTGCAGATAGGCCGTTGGGTCCGTTCCAGTCGAACCGCCTACGGACTGCGTGCCGCCATAGGAACCGTAATTCTGATACCCGTAGGGGTCGGAATAAACAGTCGGATAGGCGCTCATCAGATTGTTGGCGCTATTGGCCGCCGCACTCGCCGCCTGGGACGCCTGATAACGCGAATAGGCATAACCGGCGACCAGAACGCCACCGACGATCCAGGTCCATTTGCTATGGAGGATTGCGCGAGTGTCCATTAGTAACCTCCCGTGACCGCGTTCGGCGTCACCGAAACCATATTGAGCGCCCCGCCCCCAAAGGACGGGGCATTAAAGAAAGGGGAGCGCGGACTTGGCCAACCCCGTCACGCCGCCAATAACCGAGCCCCACAGATTAGAATTCGCGTTGGTCTTGGCTATCGCCAATTGTGTGTTCGCGTTGGTCTGCGCGATCTGCTGCGCCGCGAAGGCATTGGTCGAATTAATCACCTGTTGCGTCGCATTGCGTCCGCTGTCGATCGCGAGCGCTGCACTGGAAGTTATCGCCGCATTGTTGACCCCAGCCGTCGCCTGCGCCATTTGCGCGCCGTAAAGTGCGTTGGACTGGATCATGGTCTGCAACAGAGGCGCATAGGCGTTGACCGCCGCGACGCCCGTTTGTGCCTGGGCGTTCTGCGCCGCGGTCGTAATCTGATAGTTTTGCGCGGCAATCTGTGCGCCCTGGTTCTGCGCGTTCATGATCGCGGCGAGAGATGTGCCGCCACCCGCGCTGGCACTGCTACCGCGCGAGGCGAGGAACAGCAGACCGAGAACGCCACCGCCGATCCATACCCATTTATTTGACAGCATCTTGTTGAAATCGGCCATGCCTTAGCCTCCGAAAAATTTGGAAAGAGGCGCGTTGAACATGTACTGGCTCGCAATCGGAACGGCCGTTACGTTTGGACCAAATGGCGTCCGCCCTTGCGCCTGCAACAGCCATTCATTGTTGATCTCGCTCACCGGCTGGTAAAAGAACTGTGACAGATAGGGCCACGGGTAATAGTTTCCCCCCGTCTCAAACCGCGTAAACCGCTGCGAATTATCGAGTTCTAGCGGATAGCCCGCATTATTCCACGGGTAGTCCGGTCGCGGCGTTGGCTTGTCCTTGATGACCGAGGCAAGCCGGTCGAAAATATTGAACATCGCAGCTCCTTTCGCGAACGTCTAACGACGCTTCGCCGCGCCTTAATACGAACCCGCGAACGGATTGGCATATTGGTTCTGAAATGTCGCTGTCGCCAGCGCGCCAGAGAACGCCTTGCTCACGCTGGACGCCACCGTTGCCGTACCCTGGGCGTGCACGACAAGCAAACCGATAAGCGAAACGCCTATCAACAGCGAAGCGATTTCCACAAGGTCCTTGCCAACGCCTGTCATGATAAATTCTCCTTGTTCGCGAAGCGCCGTCAGGCGTTCGCCAGTTAATTCGATGCCAAATCCGTTATGGACTTGAACAGATTACCTTTAGCGATGTCGTTGCCCGCTGCCTGCACGCCCGCCGTATGTTTCAGAAGGAAAGCGACTACGGCAATCCCGATCAAGCCGACGACTGGCCCATGCAAATAGCTTTCCTTGGCCAACAGATAAAGCACGCCAACGGCGGCGACCCATTCCAGAAACCGCCAATCGCTTTTCAGTGCATTTACAAGCGCCATCAGGTTGCCGTGATACATCACCGCACCAACATAGCCGACCAGCGCAATCGCCGAAACAGATGTTAGGAGCCCGACTTCCATCAGTGCGCCGCCACATTGTCAACGGTCGCGAACTTTGCATAGATCCCCAGACCGCTTGTCATCGCGAGGTAGAAAACAAAGCCGAGCATGATAAGCGCAAACGGCATGACCGCCTCCTTTTCCTCGCCCTAGCCCGCTTCACGCATCAAATGCAGCGCACCGTTCCAGGCAACGCCCATTGCGCCAATGGCTAAAAAGAAAATTCCCCAGCGATAGAGCGGCTCGTTAAGAAATTTCCAGCCCAAAGTGTTATCATAAAGAGAACCCATCGGTCCTTACTCCTTATGTCTTTTAACAAAGCGCCCGCCGTCGCATTACACGGCGGCGGGCGCGTTATCCGCAAACGGCCTAAGCCTCCACTAGCCCGCCTGCGAAATACCCGGCAGGGCAATGCCCTTCGGCCAGAAGCTTTCGTACATGATCTCCACGTACTGATTTCCACCGGACACCACCGCGGGCGTCAGGCCGGCCTGCACGTTGCCGTAAATCGCGGTCTGAATTGGCCCCTGGCGACTGTCGAAGATAAAGACGCCGGGCACCAGATCGGTGTTGAGGTTGAGGCGTTGCCGCATCAGGAAGGACAGTTCACTGTCTTCGCTGATAACCGTGTTGCCGTTCACGATCATACGCAGGAGCGAGAGGTTGCCTTGAGCCACCGCGCCGCCGGTCACGTAGTTGTAATACGAGCCGATGACCGAACGCACGTTCGGGAGGTCCAACAGCTTTTCGGAGCCCACCGCCAGATTGTCGGTGGACCGCACACCGCCGGCCAATTCGTAAACCGTGTTGAAATCGTCCAGTGGCAGTGGGACATTGTTTGTGCCGGGGATCGGCTGTGGCATAATGTAGTCCTGCCACACCTGGCAGGTGATCGGCGCCGCATTCTGGCCCACGACAGTCGTGGTCGCAGCGCCCGAATAGACACTGTCAATGTCGCCATTGGTGTAAAGCGAGCTGTTCCAGTCGATGTTAAGGAACATCTGGCCGACATTGGTCTGCGACATGATCGCGCCGCGGGTGTCCTGGAGCTTCATGTCGGGGTTATCGACATCGTAGGCAATCGGGACTTCAATGAAAAAGCGAATTGTGCCATTGCCAACGGCGGTCGGGACTACCGGGTTAGTAAAGACGGCCGTACCCGACTGGTTATTGCCACCATAGAATTGCTTGCGGCGGTTCGAGTTCAAAACCCAAAGCTGAAAGCCCGACAGGTTGACGCGGTCGGTGCCGTCATAGTCCTGAATTTTGAGCCGTGAAATCAGATTGTAAGGAGCAAAGCTCGATGCCGTCGCGGCCGCGGTGCCAATCGTAATGTCGCACTGGACTTCGATTAACAATTTTGTCAGCACGCCGACGTTAAAAAGCTGAATGCGGCTGGTCTGGCCGGTCGGGCTGGTGACGGTCGCCAGGTTTTTGCGAAATCGCTTGCCGAACGTCAGGAACGCCTGGCGAAGCTGATAATTCTGTGCGCTGCGCTGCGCCATGTTAGGTGCGGGTGCCATAGGCGTTAGCCTCCATTGGTGCCGTCAATGCGGCGGTAAAGGGGTTTGAGCAAAATGTGGGTCGCCAGAGTGACACCCAGGATTAGCCCCACGTCCCAAAGGTTGAGGAATTTCATGGCGCGCGACCCGACTAGAGCCAGGACACGTTGACGCCGGCCATCTTGGCGCCGAATTTTACGGCCGCGTAGGCCGCGACGGAAATCACACCAATGGTGATGATGTTACCGATATTGAGGGAAATCATTTTGGAGCCTCCACTAACGGCCCCAAAGGGCCTAAATCCAGACTTTGCCGGTATTTCGGGGCAATTCGGGGGAGGCGCCCGGCCCTGTTTCCGGCATTACAGCGGTGTCGGTATACCCTACATCCAGGGCCTTGTCTAGTTTAATGGGACCATATTTAGCTATTTCGTTGCCGGGGCCTAATTCATAAAAATAGAACCCATGCACGGCCGGGTCTGGCAAATCGCTAAAGCCGCGAATGACCTTGGCAATTCGTTTGCGGTCATCCTCATGCGCCAAAAAGAAAACATAGAATTTTTGACTTTCTGTCAGCGCAAACATAGGGATAAAGGCGGGGCGCTGCGTCGCCATAATCGTGGTAATGCCGCGCGAGCGCCCGCGGGTCAAAAGCCCTTGAAGGCCGGGACCGGCGCGGAAATTCCGAACGAATTGATAAAGCTCATCTATGTAAGCAACACTGTCGGGATAAAATTCGTAATGGTGATACAGCATCGCATCGAGCGCATCGGGGTTTGACGTGACTGAAATTGGCGGCCTGACAATAATATAGTCCACTTCCTGGTCGCCATAGGCGTCATCTAAACCGGCCTGGGTAGACACCACGCGTGCCGGTTTGAGCATGTCGAATTTCGGTTCTTCTTTTGTGTCGTAGATAATCACGGGTGAAATATCCACCCGCGGCAACAGGAATTGCGCGACAAACGCGCTCTTGCCGGATCCGGTCTGACCCACGACAAAAGCGCGCTCGCCCCGTTTCGGGATCAAATCATACTTTGGCGGCTTCACCGGCATCGTCTTTTGCCTTGGTCGCCGGGCTCATCATGGCTTCGACCACGCCATGCAATGCGCGCGCGAGATCGGCGTTGGCGCCGACGGCGGTCTTGTAGCGGTCTAAAATGCGATCCAGGCGAAGCAATGCGGCCTGGAAATTTGGCGCGGTAAAAGCACCGTCCATAACTGGAGCGCCATCCTTGCCGGGGGCGCCGGCCGGGGGCGGATTGTCCTTGAAATACGCCGCAACGGCCGACTTGAGCTGCTCGAGCGTCGGCGCCGGCGCATCCTTGCCGGGAAGGCCCTGCAACCCCTGCGGGCCAGCGGGACCGACGGGACCAGGTTCGCCTTTGGGAC
>JAEHJW020008875.1_pt1 | contig 11099 bp, 14 predicted proteins | sample 9271431 | NCBI WGS metagenome assembly JAEHJW02
CGCCGTTGAAGCGAAGCGGCGCGCCCTGCTCTATGCGGATCATTCCACGCATGAGTGCGGCCTTGACGGTCGGATCGTTCAGCGCGAGGCGCTGGTCGGCCTTCACGTGCAGGTAATGATCAAGGAACTTCGTGTAAGCGGCATCGTTGTTTCCAGCGCTTGCCGGTGCGTAGGTTGAGACGATGCTAGACACTGTGTCGATGCCGCGCGCGGCATATAGTCTGAGCTGATTGCCCATTGCCAGAAGGCCCTCATAGGGCGTTCCGAATTTCGCGAAGTTATGCCATCCCTTGGTCGCGCCAGGCTGCCCGGCGAATTTCAGATTGCCGGGATTGTTGTATTGATCTCCGACCGTATCCCCCATGATCGCGCGCCCGACCCACTTGAGTCCGGCCCAGGCCTCGCGCGGGCCGAACGTTGCGGCTTTGACATACGTATGCCAGGCGGTCGAGGCCGGGTGCTTCTCAAACGACTTTATATACAGCGCGAAGGCGTGCATGGACTGCGCAACAGTCCCAACATCGGAGGTGAAGTGCTCGACGGACTTCAGGAAGGATGGCGCGGTGATCTTCCCGTTGAAGTTTTGCATCCACTTCGCGAGCTTATTGATCCCTTCCTCTACAACGCCATCCTTCGACATTACGACACCGACCACGTGCTCGAATCCACGCACGATGCCGCCCAGCGGCTTGGCGAGCGGCACGAGGTCGGTGACAAACAACTTGAAAATCTGCTGACCAGCTCGCTGCATTTCTGTGGCGAAGTTCTGCCAGGCAAGCGACGTACCGGAACCGATGTTCATCGACTGACTGTCGCGCGCGTAGTGAGCGTACTGGGCATTCCAGTTTGCAGCCCTGCTGGCCTTCATGCGCTGCAAGTCCTCGACGGACACGCCCTGGAAGCCCGGCAGCGATTGCAGGATCAGCCCAAGCTGCGAGTCTGGCGTCGCCTTCGCGCGCGCCCGCAGTGCGTTCAGAGCTTCGAGCGCGACCTGACGCTCCGAGCCCATCGGGTTCACGCCGAGCGCCCACAGCGCACCCGACATCGCCGGGTTCGTGCGCATGTTCATGATGCCCGTCAGGAACGCATTCGGATCGACGTATCGACCGAAGTTCGTCCCGAACGCCTTCATCGAGCCGATGGACATCCCGAGGCCACGCGCGCCGCGGCGTTCGCCCGCAACGGAGTTCGCCATGCGATCCACGGCGTACAGGCCGCCCGTCGCGAGGCCGGCGGTGATTGTGCTCCATTTCAGCAGCGTCACCGTCGCCTTGGCAATGTGCCCCGCCACTGACTTACTCGACCCGGCAATACCCGTCCACAGCCGGCTCGCCATCGTGAGGTGCCGCTCATGATGCCGCTCGGCGTGCGCGATCTCCTTCATGTGATCGGCCTGCGCCATCATGGCAGCCGTCATCATCGCTGCCGTCTTGGCGGCTTCTCCCTGCGCCTTGCCGACCTTCGACCACATGCCGGGCTGCTTCGCGAGCGCCTCGTTGTACTTCGAGAATAGCTCCGCGAAGCGCTTGAATTTCGCATCATCAACGTCAATGTCGAGAACGGATTTAAGGGCCATGTTATGCGGCCTCCGGTGAGTCCATGCCGCTCAGCTCGGCGTGCTGCGCCAGGTGCGCCTCGGCAGCCTCGCAGGCGGTGGCGGCGGCGGGGTCTCGCTCGGCGGACTCGCTGGCCAGTCTCGCCAGTTCGGCGAGGCGCTGCTTTCCTGCGAGTGCGCTGTCGAGCAACACAGCCGCCGCATTGCTTCGTGATCGGCGCGCACCGGCAGCGGCGCGGTCGAGGCGGCGAACCACGCCGGGAGGCAGCGAAAGAGTCACGCGAGTTTGTGTTGACATGGTGAGTATGATGCGGTGTGAGCGAGTCACAATAAATAAGTTTGTTTCTAACCTATCGACCTATCGGTTCGGCTGTTGGGCCGGAACCGCGGGCGGCGCGTGCTTCGTGAGCCACTCATTGAGCGCCGCGCGTGCAATGCTCGCGGGCGTGCTGCCAAGTGCCTGCGCGGCCTGCTCGAGCTGCTCGGTCAGCGCGGGCGGCAGCGGCAGCTTCGTCGACTTAGTGAGCATCGGATTACCTCGACTGATAGATCAGCGGCGCAATGACAATCTTGCCGTCTACTACTCGGCGCCCGGGTTTCACCGGAAACGGAACCAGTAACTGCTCGCTCGGCGGGACTTCCACGCACGCGCCGTCGATGAAGTGCCGCCCAGGCGCGAGCATGATCCATGAGCCGGGCGCATCAGGGCCAAGCGCCGCGGGTTTCGTCGGCGCGGTCGTAGCGTTCGGGGGCGATCTTCGGAACATGCTCATAGTTCAGACCTTCGTGCGCGGATCAGCGAAGACCTCGAGCACTCCGTCCGCGAAGGCGGCGAGCAATGCGCCGACCTGCTGCTGTTCTGTGCCCGACACTCCGAAGCCGGCGATTGCGTGTATCAGGTGATTGCGCGTCACGCCGCGGTGCGTCGTCGTCTTTTCGTGTGCGTGCCGAGAGATTCGCACCCGTCCCGCGTTCACATGACCGCTTGCCGCAAGCACGCGCTGCGATAGCGGCATCCGCACAATGTCCTGCTCGGCGCTAGCCGCGCCGATCAGCTCAACCGAGTGCGCATGCTGCACATCCTGATACAGCGTCACGCCGAGGCCTTGCGGTTCAATGGCGACGGGCGAGCCGAAGCCGGGCACCCTGATTTCCCGCCGTAGTTCACCCAGGCGCTCGGCCACTCCGGGCGCCCAGTCGCGCATCAGTTCGGGCGTGAGCGTGTCGATGTCCCAATCGAGTACCACAAGCGGGGTGCGCCCCTCGCCGTGTAGCCAGAAGCTAAAGACGACGACGGCAATATCATCGGGCGCGTCTGGATCAATGCCGGCCGCCACGAGCGCGAACAGGCCCGAGGCCATCTCAGGGAATTCAACGGGGCCGAGTCCCGCATCGGCGGCCGGTGCGAGCAGCGCCTCGGGCTTGATATAGCCGCCCGGTGGCGTCCCGAGCATGAGTTCGTGAATCGCCCAGCACAGCGCATCGAGGCGATCGGGGCTCGATGAACCGCGGGAGCCGTCGTAGCTGGTGAGCTGATCCTCGAGCGGCCCAAATACGCCAACGTGATGCACGCGGCCCTGCTCATAGAGCGCGCTCACGGGTTCGGCGCGCGTGATCTTTCCGCGGCTGGCGTGAACGCCACGGAACGGAATCGACGGGTCGACCGAGCGCAGGGTCTTCTCGACAAGATCGCCGCCCTGATTCGTCTCGGCCACGATCCGATCAGCACCATATCGCCGGTACAACTGGATAGCCTTGCGCGCCCACTCCTCGGGCGGATACCGGCCGCTCGCATCGTCGAGCACGTACCCTGCCCCGTCTGAGCCGAGGCCCGCAACGATCAAGCCGGTTTCGTCACTGTCCGGCCCAAAAGTGACTGCGGGGTCGACTGCAACGACGACGCGCTCGAGGCGCTCGGGCGCGCGTGTTACGCGCAGCTCCTCGATGCGCTCGAGGTGCCAGAGTGCACCGGGCACGTCGGTCAGCAGTTCGGCGTCGATTTCCTGCCGCCCCAGGCGGGTGCCCGCGTACTTGCTCACAATCTGAGCGAAGAACTGCGGCGCGAGGTTCTCCCGGTTGGCGTAGCTGCTCGATCGCGTGACGACGACATCCTGCCCCTCGCGCGCGAGCAGGGCCTTAAAGGGCTTGATCGGCCTCGGCGTCGTCGTCAGGAGCGCTCGCGGGTCTTTGCCCAGGCGCAGACCCATGAAGGCCATATCCAGCACGTCCTGCGCCGTGCGCATAGCGCAGAGTTCATCAATCCAAAGCGTGTCGCACTGCGGGCCGCGGAGGCGGTCGGGCTCATCAGCCGAGAACAGCAGCGCCTGAGCGCCGTTCGGCCATGTCACTTTGCGCAGACTCGGCTGGTAGATGGGTCTCGCATGACTCGGCGCAATCGTCAGGATGCCGGCCGGCCCCTCGAGCAGCACGTCTCGGCAGTCGCCCGCAGTCGGTGCGATCAGGTGGATGAATCGCGCTGCACCCGATGCGACGCGCTCGAGTATCCACTCTGCGCCGGAGCGAGTCTTGCCGGCACCTCGGCCGCCGCAGAATATCCATGTCGTCCAGTCACCATCTGGCGCGAGCTGCTCGGGCCTCGCGGTGAGGCGCCATGCCCCCGCGAGTGCCTCGGCGAACGCCGCATGAAGTCCGGCCTGTGCGCTCACTTGCCATGCTCCAAAGCCGGCCGAGCCATCGAGGGCGGACCGTCGAGACGCTGGAATTCGGCCATGACGGCGCGCGCGGCCTCGGGGTACTTCGATAGCACGCGCAACAGGTCAGACTGGAACCGGGCAAACTCGGGATTTGCGATCAGGTTTATCTGCACGTTGTTCTGCACCAGCGGACTCGAAGCCAGCTCGCCAGTAAGGCGCCCCGTGGCATTGATCGAGTCAGTCAGGCGCCCGGAGATACGATCCAGCGTCACGGCATCGCCCACCTCGGCAGCGGCTGCGTAGGCCGCCCACAGCGGCGCACGCACGGCCTTGTGCAGGTCGAGAACGCTCTCGGCCTCCTCGCCGATCTTGGCGCCGAGCGACTGCAGGGCGGCGGGGCCGGCGATCAAGGCCGCTTTGCGCTCCGCCGAGACGTGGCCATTCCAGTGACGGAAGACGGAATCCTTGCTCAGATTGAACTTGCGCGCGGTGGCGTTCTGGCCAGCGCCCGAGGCGAGCAGCAGCTCTATCCGCGCCACTTCAGGGTGCGCGCAGACCTTGCAGGGGCCTCGGCGTCCTTTAATTGCGGGCAAGCGGGATACTCCAACGGCGCGAAAGGTCGGCGCGCTCATGGCCATAATCCTATCGACCGGATCGGCGGCGATGAATCGGAACGATTCCAACCTAACTGCCACTCCCGGCCTCGGCATCGAGTGCATCGAGGTCGGCGGCGAGCCGCACGCGCGACACATGCCAGAGCACCGTCGACAACGCGAGGCGGACCCCCTGGTCGGCCAACATCGCTTGAAGCGTTTTTCCGGGCAGCGGCCGAGCCAGCGGGTTGTGCTCGGCGTGCTCGAGCATGAGCTGCCGGATCAGTTCCCGGATACGGGCACCACGCTCGGCGGCGAATTTGTTACGCGCGGTCATGTGATCTCTCGCAGATTTGAACGCCGAGCAAATCGCGCACGGCGCGCTGAGAAAGCCGCAGCGCCTCGGCAATATCGAAGGGTGTTAGGCCACGGGAACGCAGCTCGACAGCCGCAGCGCGCAATACGGCGCGCTCCTGCGGGGCATGCCACCTCGAGCGGTCAAGTGCTTCTGCGAGCTTCGCCGGCATCGAGGCGCTCATGCGGCACCCGGGAGGCAACTCACGGCAGACGGCATGGAGCGCCCGGAGTGTGAATCGTTTGCAAATTGTCCCGTAACACACTGTTTCATTGGCTCTTTTCCAATGCTTCCGGATTGGTAATCCGATGGAGGCCGCGAACGGTGCGGTGCGGCACCAACCGGGGATGGCAGCCGAGCGGGAGCACCGCGCACGTCGCGACTCGCCCAAGGGGCCGGCGCGCGGGCCGAGGGGGCGCGTCTCCCCCTGGACGTGGCTAGCATCTGCACGTGGCGCGCGCGTGAGGCTCCAGCCTCCACCTCGCAATCACCAGTTGTGCGCGAGGTTGTGCGGCGGTTGTGCATGCACAAGTTGTGCGCACAACTAGGCAAGGGGGAAGTTGTTGTGCGCGCCCTATTTATAGGGCGCACAACAACCTTGCCACGGGGGTACAGCCCGCTCATGGAGTGCAGTCCGGTTGTGCGAAGGTAATCTCGGACCCGTTCCCTCGGCCCGGGGTGGCACGCATTACGATCCGGACCCGCTTGCCGTCGACGGGAGCCCAGAGCCCCGTCCCGATCATGGCGGGTAGCTTCCGGCGGACGGTGAACTCAGAGAGAGGCTCCCCCTTCTTCCCGGCGACCAGTTCCGGGGCATGCGTGATGAGCCACAGCGCCGCCGCGGACGCCGTGCGCGGGCGCTCCTCTGTCAGCATGCGAGTCAACGCCTCGGCGAGTCGCTCTTTCCCAGCGCGCGCGATCGCGGCCTGTCGCTCTTTGCCCTCCGCCTGGACGACCTCGAGGTCTTGCTCGACAAGCACGGGGACGCTCTCGCCGTTCGCGATGGTGACGGACTCGACCCGCAGCAGCCGCATCTGCTCGGCGTCCGGCCCGTAGGACGTTTTAAGCGGATCTAGGCGGCGATACCGGGAGCGTTCGATATCTGGGATGCCGTGGGCCGCAGCGGTTTCTCCATTGAGGCGAGCGAGCGTGAAGGCCCACCGCGTCGCGCCGATCAGCGAACCTGCACCGCGGACCGACGCGAGGTTGCCGACGTGGCCCTCAGGGTCTCCCATCGTCACCTTCGTGACATGATGGTCTAGTCCGACGTGGCGCTTGCCCTGTACGGCGATTGCGCGCATGGCGGTGCTCAACAGTTGCACCGCCTCGTTGCTGTTCTCCATCAGGCGGTGCCAGGCCATAAGAGGATCGATGAATACTGCGACGGTATCGGGCAGGTCTCGCAGCCAGCCGAGCATGGCGAGGTTAAGGTGCGCGAGGTCTTCGGCCATTTGAGCGAGGGTGTAGGTAAGCGCGTCGATCTCGGCCAGGTACACGACGCGTAGCCGGTCGGCGAGGTCAGCCGGCGCGATCTCATAGAAGTGCAGGATGCCGGCGAGGCGCGCCTCGACATCGCGGCGCGCATCCTCGCCTGCGAGGTAGAGCACGCTCCCGGTCTCGTGCACCTCGTCGGCAAGCATCTTGCGGCCGGTGGCGATGGCTACCGCATCCGTCAGCATCAGTGTCGACTTGTTCACGCCTGGCGGTCCCGCGTCGATCGTCACCTCACCGATGGAGCGGCGATTGCCGAGCAGCCAGCGCCGCAGAGGAATCTGTGCCGGATCGAAGCTTGCGCCGTAGATGGCAAACACCGGGGGGACCCATTCGGTGCTCCGCTCACTCGGGGCGCCCGGACGGTCTACGGTCTCGCCGTTCGTCTCTGCGCGCAGCTCCTCCTCCGGCGGCGCGTCGTCGAGCCACGCGGGCGGTTCGTCGATCGGTGCGCCTTGATCGGGCGCCAACTTGACGCGCTCGAGTGCGGCCTCCAATGTCTTTGAATCGACATCAGTTATCACGGCGTCTCCTTTCGCGCGCCGATCCGTCGCAGGATGTCCGCTACGTCTTCACCGGCAACGGGCGATCGATAGACCGCGACCTCGCGGCCGGCCTTATTCCAGCGTTGCGCGCATTGAATCGCTGCACGCATCCCGGCTTGGTCGTGGTCCGCATAGACCGCAAGGCAATCGATGCCGGAAAGTACCGGGAAGGCCGCCATGTTGCCTGCATCAACTGTTGCCCATATCGGCGTGAAGGCGCGCGCCGATACAAGCGCGGTTTCTACGCCCTCCGCGAGCGCGAGCCCGTAGGTAACAGCAGTATCCGGCCACAGGCGGATAACGCCTCCGCGTTTGCGGTGCCCTGCAAGCAGCAGTTTGTCGTGCTCGCCACCGGCTTTCCCGCGGCCGTCAGCAGCCAGCCGGGTGAAGTGCAGCGTTATCGGCGTAGAGGTGCGAGCATCTGTGACGCGCGCACACAGGCTCGGCGGGAATTTCTCGCCTCCCGGCAGGAAGCGCAGGTCAGAATCCACTGGCGGCAGGATGCAACCTCTGTATTCGAGGTACGTCTGTCCGAGCGAACCGCGTAGGAGCACGGTACGTCGCCATATCGCCTCTGCACGGTCCGACCAGTCGAGCGGCGCAGTCGAGTGAGCCGGCACCGGCACGATGTCAGGACGGCGCTCGAAGTTTTCGGCCTTTGTGTAGCCGCAGCGATGGCAGTACTCGACAATGCCACGCTCATCCTCGGTGATCGCGAGCGCGGTATCTTTCGGCCCTCGATTGCATGCCGGGCACGGGGCGCGCTTTGTTTTGGTCACGGATGCTTCTCCATCGGCGCGAACCAACGCAGACGCAGCCCGCTACGGCGCCTGCGCACGCGCTCAACGCAATGGCCGCAGACAAGAAACGCGCTAGGAGCGCCCCACATTTTGTGGACCAACAGCCAGCAATCCGCGCCCGCAGGGCCGGCGCATTCCCAGCATGTCCAACCGTCCGCGAGTAATCGCTGCCGTTCGCGTTCGGCTGTTGCGGGGGTAATCGAGCACATCGCTGGCGGGCGGTTCAAGACGTGGCCGCGCCGCCCGACCGGATATAACTCGCGGAAGGCGCTCACAGGGCCGCCCGCCATGCGTGAGCGATGCGCTCGCGTGCGAGGCGGTCGCGGATCGCGGCGGGTTTGCGCCGCCAGGAGTCGATGACGCTGCCCGAGGTCACGATCCGGCCTCGGTGGAAGTCGGGCAGACCGGCGATAAATGCACTGATTGCCGACTGTGTTATGATCCGCGTGCCGTTCGTCCGAGCGGTTCCCTTCGAGTCAGCCGCGATCCCCGGTGCCAGCCGGGGAGCGGCGCTTTTGGCAGCCATTAGGCCGCCTCGCTCGTCTGCGTTTTTCGATTCGGCGCCGGGACGTACCCCGGCACGTCGGCGGCTCGCTTTTCGAGCCAGCGCACGTAACGCGCACCGAAAATGACAAGTTCGCGGCCGACGCGAGCAATGGCACCCTCCTTGAGGAGGTCGTCACGGTGCGAACGGACAATGTACCGGGCACGCGAAGTCGTGCCGGGGAAGACTGAAGCGGGCCAGCCCTCCAAGTCCCACGAATGGGGCACGTCGGGGGCGGAATTAGAACGTGTGGACATCTGCGCTGCTCCTCGACCAACACGGTGTTGGTCGTCTTGGCGCGCAGTTTGAAATGCCTATGCGTGTGTCGATAGGCGACAAAATGCCACTATTTTTGCGCTATTTTGTCCCCCGAGTCCGGGTGTGTTTTCGCGCCCGGGCGGCTCGCTTCTTCAGAGTGGGAGCGGATAGAACGGGGAGCCCGTTCGATCCACTGAGGCAGTCCAGGAAGTCCGCAAACTCGAAATTGCTCATGCCGGCATGCGTGCGGCACAGCACCCGCAGACTTTCCGAGAGCCTCGTCGAGAACGCGGTCGCTCGCCCCTTGCGCGGCCGATGCGCGCCCCTCCATCCGCGCATGCCGTCAGCCGCCCGCGCGGCGATCAGATAAAGGTCGATGGCCGCACTACGTCCGCCAATCGGCTGCTCCGCGCCCGCGAGCCCAATCTTCGCGTTGAAGGATCTGGCGCGCTCGATCTGAGCATGCACGCCGAGTTTCCTTAGCGCGGCGCCCGCCGCTTCGAGGTCCTTCTCGAGCTTCGCGGCGATCTTCGCGAGCTGTCGGATGCGCCCCGCGTGCGGCTCGCCTTGAGGGGCAATCTCGAGCCATCGCTCGATCTCAGCAACAGCCGCGGCGATCAGCGCCTCCCGTTCAATCTTGAGCTGCCGCAGGGGTAGCGCGTTGGCCACGGCGCGGGCCAATTTCTGTGATGGAGTCATGACTTCGCTTTGCCGCCGAGCCGCTCATTGAGCTTGTCCGCCCCGGTCGGCTTCGCACCGGGCACCAAATGCGCGTAGCGCTTCGACGTGGCCACGTTCTTGTGCCCGAGCTGGTGCGCCACTTCGGCAAGCGTTGCTCCGCCTTGAATCAGGAATGACGCGCTCGCGTGCCGCAGGTCGTGCCAGCGGACATCGGGCACGCCCGCTGCGGCCCGGACTCGCTCCCATCGGTCGATCAGTGTGTAGTTCGGCAACGGCTTGCCGTCCGCACCCGCGAAGACGTAGGCACCTGGGAGCGGGCGCACCTTGCCGGAACGCAATGGTTCGAGCGCTTCGAGCACCGCGGGTGGCATGTGCGCCCGTCGAGACGTGTCCGTCTTCGATACGCGGATGCCAACCGTGCTTGAATTCTCGTCGATATCGCCCCACCGCACGCGGAGCTGCTCGCTCTGTCGGCATCCGACGCCAAGCGCGAAGACGACGGCGGCATACATGAAGTCCGAATCCGTCTGCGCAACCTCGAGCACGCGGCCGAGTTCCTCGTCGGTCAGGAATCGCTCGCGAGCCTTCGGCTCGGACAGCATGAGCCGCGGCGGCCATACCAAATTCGGGGGCAGCAGCCCGGTCGATCGCCCGAAGTTCAACATTGCGCGCGCTGCGGCAAGGTAGCGGTTGACCGTCCCGGCCTCGTGATGCTTCGAGAGCGTATCGCGCGCCGCGCGCAGGAGCACCGGACTCGGGAATTCCAGCGCCTTGGTCGACCCGTACTCGTTCACCCACCACGCAATTTGTCGCTCGCGCTCGCCATACGTGGCCAAGGCCTTGGTCTCCGGATCGGCGATATACTCATGCGCGAGCTGGCGCAGCGAGAGACTGGCAACGTCCGAGCGCACCCCGCCGCGCACGCGCTGCTCGCGCAGCGTCTTCTCCAGTTCCTCAGCCCACTGCTCCGCGGCCTTCTTCGCGCCCTTGCGTGCGTCTGGAAAGTCCCGCTCGTGGAACGTTCGGCTTGAGGGCTTGAAGGGGCGAATGCGCACCTGCGCTGTGAAGCTACGCGAGCCGTCCTCGTTCTTGTGCTCGGTGATGGTGGCCATGTCAGCAGCCCTCCACGATCGCGCGAATGAGCGGAATGAGCCGTGCCGCGCGCCGCCCTCGGTGCGATAGCGGCGTGTAGTTCATCCGGTCCGCATTGAGCCGAAGCAGGAGCATGAGCGCCCGGACGGATCGCCGGGACTTGATAGACTTGCCGGTAGCCATTGCAGCACCTCGTATGCTGGTGATGGTCAGGCCTCGGTTGGTGTTACCAGCACCCTCCGGGGCCGTCTTTTATGTCCGCTGTGAGTCGCGCACAAACGCAATTCTAGCCCTCTATCGGACCGAAGTGCAAATTAAGTGCAAATTTGTGCCTATTTTTTGACCAAAATGGCCGAAAATCAGACAGGGAAAAAATGCCTTAAGTGCTTGTTTTTATTTGACTTTGGGGCGTGACGGATTCGAACCGTCGACCAGCGGATTAAAAGTCCGATGCTCTACCGACTGAGCTAACGCCCCAACGGGGTCGCGGCGAGGATCCCGGAAGGGGCGCCGCAGGGGTGCGGATGATAC
>JAEHJW020009397.1_pt1 | contig 11089 bp, 10 predicted proteins | sample 9271431 | NCBI WGS metagenome assembly JAEHJW02
AAACGGTGCCTACGAACGTTCCTGTCACGGCGATCGCGTGCAAATTGCGACCCATGACTTGCATTTCGTACGTGTCACTCGTGGTCGCTGTCGCATTTTCAAGTAAGGAAAACTGCAAGGGAAAAGCGGTCATGTAGTACTGTGGTTGTGAGGTTTGGGCGGCAACATTCGGGAGATAGGGAAGCAAATATCCACTTCCCGTGACGACCGTATTACCTGCTGAGTTGGTTTGTGTCGTTCGTGGCGCGACGTTGGAAGGTTGAACGGTAACCATGCTCATGCTTTGTCACCTTCTTCTTCTTTCGCTTGATGAAGTGCTTCGATGATTTCTTGTTTGGTGGCCTTCTTCGGTAACGTGATCCCCTTTTCGTCGAGTTCTTGGCGCAATGCCGCGACCGTTCGTTCGGCGAAGGGTTCTTTGCTTTCAACCACCTTTTCACAAGCAGAAAGCCGCAGGAGTTGTTCTCCCACGGCTTCTTCCACATCGGCCACGCCATCCTCATTAAAAAACACGTGATACGGTTGACCGTTCACATGCCCTTGAATGGCTTTATGCTTATTCGAACGAATCTTCATCGTTCATCGCTCCTTAGCTTGTGTAGCCTGTTTTCCCAATGTTGACAACGACGAATTGGCGTTCAGGCGCTTTGATCGCTAAGGTATGGAGATACAGCAAACCAAACGGAATGGTGGTGTTTTGGATCGCTAACGGCAATTTCAAAAGCGGTGCCATTTGTGCAATGACCATGTTTTGAATGTCGCGGTTAAAGAAAACGGCGACGTCCGTACCAGGCATGATCGAATTGTCATCCGTAAAGACTGTGCTGCTTGTCGAGGTAGCCGAAACTTCGCCAATCCAGTCTGCATCGCTACCGTTGGATTGCAAGCCACGGTAAATGCGATAGCCCCATGCGCCTGTCACATTCTCGATCGTTACATTCACAACGTCACCTGCCGAGACGGCCGTACCCGACGTGGTGGTGTAGCCGAGTGATTCACCATCGCCATTAAAGGCAGCAACCGTGTAATACACGGTGGAGGCGTCGCTAGAAAGCCAATTCGACGTTTGACCCGTCGCTGGTGAAGCAGCAGCAGCCGATACGCTCGAAGGCATTGATGGCGAACCGCTATCCGCTGTGGTAAGCGGTTGTGTTCCACCTTGGAACGGTTTTAAGAAAACGTCTTGCACAAACGGAATCCAACCGATCGGCGTACGATAACCATCGATCGGGGTACCCGCCGCAAAGCCACCGTCTTGTGCGTTCAAGTTCATGTTGCGTTCAGACTGTGTTTTCATGAGTTGCAAGGTTTGAAGCGTGTCTGGCGTCATAAACCCAGCAATATCACGCGAAGTGGTGACGTATTGCTTGGCGTACGATGCGGCGATTTGCGAGATCACGTCAAAATCCATCGGTTTTCCGTGAAGGTCGATGATGTTTTTCGGATAATTCGCCTTGACTTGGCGATACGCGCCATCATAGAAAATGTCGTTGCCAAAGCCATCTTTAATCGTGCTATTGCCCCATACGGTGGCGGATTCGACGGATGAGAGCAGTTGCATCGTTCCGTCAAATTCTTCTTCTTCGATGGGGTTGTCGAACATACCGCCCAGCGCACCAGCAAGGTTAGCAATGACTGTTGTACCCCGTTGCACACCAAAGAAGCGTACGGGTTCGGTGTTGCGCGACCATGAGCCAAGGCCAACGGGTCCGATGTTACCTTCCGCAAACGCGTTTGCACCACGATTGCTGGCGTACTGGTTTCTGCGGTTCCATTGATAAATCGGGTTGATGGAAGGTACACGTTGGATAAATTGTTGCTTGACGAGTTGATCTTCGTTCCACAAAACAGACGTCATGATGCTGTCCAAGTTTTGCAGGACTAAATTCGAGCCATCCGCAAAACCCGAAATGCTACTCGTGGCTAAGGCTTTCGCTAATGGTGCGGAAAGCTGATTCATGTATTGATCAATACCGCCCCAGTTTGCCGAAGCTGGCAGGCTTTTCATAAGCTGATTAAAAGTTTTAGGGACTACCCGCTTGAAAGGAAGTGTCGATTTGTTTAATTCGCGTTCCATGGTTGCCATTCGTAGAAAACCCCCTTCTTATAACCGTTCCTGCACTTCGGCAGGTAGGCTGTTTACAAAGTCCGTAAGTTCTTGCTGTGTACGCAACGTCGCCAATCGGCTGTTCATCGACGGACTCACTAAACCGTCGATCATGGCATCGTTCACCACGTCGGCAATTTCAGACTTTGAAAGGCGACGGCTTTGTTTTCCGTTGCTGTTTTTGTTCATGACAACAAAGCCACTTGCAGGTGATGTGGCTGGTTGACGTTTGATTTGTTCAAAATCGGCAGCGAGGGAAGCTTGTCCTTTCAAAAGCGCTTCTAACGCTTTACCCAAGTTGTAGTTATCACGACGCAGGGCAGCGTTTGATTTCGCTAACGTGCGTACGCTTTTGGCGAGACCATCCAAGACAGGGGAAGCATCGAGGACGTCTTCGTTTTCTTCTTGAAAACGATCGAAGGATTTCACGAAGCGACGTTCGTTGTAGCCACGCGCATTTTTCTTGACCGCTTGTTTGGCATTGACGCGACGGCCATGGTTCGTGATGATTTCCTCATCGCCTTCTTGACCTGGATCTTCGTCGTAATCCTCCTCGTCCAGTTCTTCGAGGTCGCCACCGTTGGCTTCATCTTCCCAATCACGACGTGACTTTTTGGTTCGACGCGACTTGCGCGTTTTACGCGTCGGCTTTTCTTCTTCCTCGTCTTCGTCGTCTTCGCGTTCGTCGTCACCATCCATGGCTTCGTCCTCGTCGAGTTCGTCGTCCATGTCGTCCTCGTCATACTCACGTTCGCTGCGTTTTTTACCGGATTTGAACAAGTCTTTCAAAAAGCCAAGTCCTTTTCCGCTAAAGGTCACCGCATCATGAGCACCATCTGTCGTGCTTTCGCCTATTGCGCCCATATATTTCTCGAAATCTTGGTTTGCCACGTTCATCGCTCCTTCGGCTATTTCAGATAGCCCGCTGTTTTTAATTGCTTCACGAAGTGGTACGCTGGATCGGCACCCATCCCGTGACATTTCACCAAATGAAAAAGAGCGCCTTGAGCGCCCTTTCGAAAACGACCTTTGTCGTCGTAACAGTTATGTTCGCAATCGCCCCACAGCACCGCATGAAGATCGGTGAATCCATCAATGGCCTGTTGGGCTTTATCCGTCGTCGAACCGTCATCGAGGTTTTGATTCTCTAATGCTGTCGCCTGACCGGCTGATAGTGACTTCACCAGTTGCGCGAAGGTGTCGGGATTGGCTGGCTTTCGCGTCAACGCACAATCTTCAACCACCGTTTTCGTTAACTTGTTGCCTTTCGTTTCGGTGATCGCACCTTCTACACTAAAGCCGCGTTGCCTTTTCGGGTCGTCTTTGACCGCTTTAAGATTGTCCCAAGCAGCACGCCCAGGCTCGGTATCGAAAAGCTCACACACGTTATAAAAAGCAGGTCCAACGACGCCTTTTTTCAGTGTGCTTCCATCCTCGATGATCTTCGCCTCGATGGGTTTACCGAGAATGTGCTGTTCGCCTGGCATGTGATCATCGTTAAGATGACCGGACGTTAGGTAAGGTTCAAAATCCATGCCCGACAACACCATTTGCTCGTTGTGCTTGTCTTTGCCTTCGGTGGAGGCGATCCCGTGAATCAGGCGTTTACGCTCACCTTTGATCAAGACACCCTCAGGCTCGATAGGTTCGGCAGGCGTCCAAAATCGCCATGTGTTCATCGCGTCACCTTCCTAAAAAACAATCATCGTCACATTGACCGAAGCCACCGTGGCCTTCAAGTAAATGTCGGTGCTTGTCCACGTTGTGCCACCGTCGTAGAGATCAACCGCTTCACTCTTGTTGATCACCAGATAGCCACGGGGCGTGTACGGCAAGCCGTGAGCGACGGTGTCTTGCGTATTCGCCGTTGCGTTGGTTGTGTACGTCACCACGTTACCGCCCAAGTTGAACAACGCTTGCACGATATCGCCTGCGCGTAGATGCGCGGGATCGCTCGATCCACGTGTACCGATCGCAGGAATTGATTGTGAAAAATACTCAACTTGTCGGTTATCCAAGGATTGAATGTTCGCCAATCCAATCACCTCCTTTTTTCGTGATTTCGGCATGGCAGCCGATGAGCTATCCACTAACCGTCTGCCATCACCACCTTTCCGTTGGCATATAAAAAAGACCACACGATGTGCGGCCTTTTCGGTCGAGTAGGACAAACTATTAGGTGAAAAGTTGTTGTAAGAGTTGTTGCATGTTCTCGTTGACTATCGGCATGCAATGGTTGTAAACCGCCTGCATGATGGGATTTGGAGGCGTCGCGGGATGAATCCACGAACGAGGCGCTGACCCTTTGTGTCGCCCTTTGCTGTCTACCCTTGGTGTTGATACGACGCGAAAGGTCAAATACTGCGCATGTTTTTCTGCGCCTACGCGGTACATACCCTCATAGCGATTGGTTTTGTGTTGATATAAACTCGTTTGATTGATACCGCCCATCTGACCCACGCGTAACGATTGCCCCCAGTCAATTTTGCCTGTGGTTGCATTCGGTACGCTCCTGACTAACCGTTTAGCTTGGTCATAAATGCTCTTTGGCATTTGCATACGTACACTGATCGCGGTCGAACCGCCCGACGTCGAAGAAGGCGCGTAGTGACGAAATGGGATGATGTTATAGCGCCCTTGTCCGTTTTTCAACGCGCGTGATTTTGGACCATTCAGCAAATTCGGCTTCATGTCGTAAGCTGGCAAGCCTCGCTCGATCGTTTCAGCGCGATCATAGCCAAACGGACCAACGAGTATGGAGATCCCTTGTGGTGTGTTGTTGCGTACCATCGTGATCGCTTTGTGGTAAGCATCGTCATGAATGGCTTTTTTCATGCCTGGCAACTTTTGTCCGTCCACGGCTTGCTTCCACGTATCACGAACAAACGTTCCTGCGTTTATGGTTTCTTGTTGAATGGCGACTAACGCTGACGTCATCTCCCGTTGAACAATAACGAGGTCGCGAAGGTCAAAGTCAATGTGCAACATGGTTACACACCGTTAAAGACGCTATGTTTTTTCTTCAAGATGACTTTTTGCCCGAACGATGTACCGCGTTCGCGTCGTGGCTGCGGAGGCACGAAAGCAATCCAGTCAATGAGCGCTGCGTACTTGAAGGAATAGACACTCCCTGCGCTCGGCTGGTTACTCGACAAGCCCCATGTAATCACATTCCCCGCAAAGGAAAAGTCCAAATTCGCCTGATACGTCGTCACAGAGCCCGTTGACGGATCAACCGTGATACATCCATCAGGCTCAACTTGCAAGATGGTATACAGCGTGGTGTCGGTGGTTGTGGTACCGCGAATGAGCAATTCGCCTTCGTAGGGTATCCCTTCGACCCACGTGAGTTGAATCTTGTCGTAGTCGGAAAGGTTGACGCCTAACTGGGGTGAAAAGACGAGGTCACCCATCGATACGATGCCAGCCATGAGCAACTCTTTCTCTTGGCTGATGTTCGTGACCAATCCTTGTACAACGCCACCGTCGAGCCATAGCCAACCAAGACCGTGGCAAGCTTGACAGTCAGGTCGTGCTCGGTTCGCGTCGGGAAGCGAACTTCCGTTTGGCAAGATTGCGCAAGGGCATTTCATACCACGAAACAGATGGACATTTTCACCACGCTTGCGAATGAAGTCCATCTGTGCTTGCAAGTTAAAGCCTGAATTGTTGGTTGGCATACGGTATCACCACCTTTCGCGCACCTTCACCCATCGTTAAATCGTCACGTATTGAACGCCACCAAACCTCGTACGCATGCGAGGGAGGTTTTTCTCATACCACTTTTGGTACTGCTCGAAGTGGGCACCGTAGACGCCCGCCATGGAACTGCTGGTATAGGATTCGCTGGACGAAACACCATCACGGCTTAGAGACTGACTGGCAAACCCTGCACGATACGCTGATCCTGCGCTGTTCAAAATTTCGATCGCCGCTTTCTTAGCAATCGCTTCGCGAATAATGGCTGCGTTGCCGTTTAAGTCACGCATACCCACCGTGGCGCGATAATGCCAGAAAGAAGGGATCGAAGCATAATCAAACAGATAGGCCATCACGAACAATGAATTGTAAAGTGACCACACCACCTGAGCGGATGTGCTCGGCACCAGCTCGCAGATCCCCGTCATTTGATCCCACACCAGCCATTGCCTTGGCACCGTCGCTGCTTGGCTCGTGTTAAAAAAACCAAACACGCTTAGGTCAAGAATCTGCGGATACGGAATCTTAAAACTCATCCATTTGTTATAGGTTCGCGGTCGGTAATACGTTTCGGGAATCGCGACTTCATCGGCGTATGCATGGCCGGGTAACTGCGGATCGGTATCCACGATCGTTGGTTCGACTTTCACCACCAGGTCTTGCTCGACTTGCGCCGTTGCCCTTCGAATCTGATCGATAAAAGCGCGATCGCTCATGCGCTCTTTTTCGATGTAGAGTGTGTCGCTTGCGTTGACGGTAGGTAACAAAAAGGAATTAGCCGACACGATGATGTAATTTTGGTTTGTCGAATCCACCAGCATCCATTCACGAATGCCTTGTTGCGCGATGGCGACAGGTTGACCACCTGCCCACGACAACGTAGCTGGTGTGGCACCGACAGGCGCGACGTACGAAAGCGTGAATAACCCTTCGTAATGATTCGTGCTCACTTCAGTGACGGTAACGCCCGTGATGTTTTGGGGTTGCAGACGTGGCATCAACTTTTCAAACGATAGCAATGTGACGCCTTTCATCCACTCGTTTTTCATCTCCGACACGGGAACGATGCTGATCGCAAACATCGGGCTTGAAACGATCGTCTGACTCGAATCCTCAACTTGAACCGTGTAGTCACCCTGTTTTGCCATGTAGATAGTGCCACCACCGATGGCAACACCCGAACTCACGGGCACAAACGGATCAATCGTTAGGTCAAACGTCACAGTGTAGGTGGTCGCCGTGGTGAGTGTGACGGTTTTGCTCACGACGATTCCATAGCCATCTAAACGAAAAAGAGACACCGTCAGTGTCTCTCCTGCGACTGGACTATTCACTTCGACGGTTGCTGTGATGACTTTCATGCTTTGGTGGTAGCGCGAATACTCGGTTGCGTCCGTATATACGGAGAGAATCGTCATCCTATCACCGCTTTCGCTTCGTGGTCGTGGTGGACAAATTGGTTATCAGATGCGTCGCTGCCCACGTTTGCGCATCCTTCAAGGAATTAGCCTCGTGCATGACAGGTGGTTCTCGATCACCAAGCGTCGGTGGACTCACTTTATACTTACCGTCTTCTTTGTAGACAATGAGGTGCCTCGCATGCTTACCAGGCAATCGAGCCGATATGATACTATCGTATCCGCTCCAATCCCCGATATGAACTTCTACTTTGTTTTCACCCTCATCATCAACTACTTCATGCTTCAAGTGATGTGCATGCGTAGCGCCTGTGATCTTCTCCACCACATGAGGCGGTATGCCCTTGCCTGCCAAAATGCGACCATGTGACTTCTTACCCTCCGCTGGACGCGGACCATCAACAAGCAGATGCCTACCTTCGAGTGGTCCTTCTTTCACGGTCACCCAATGCGCTCCACCTGCGACTACTTTCGCGTGTAACTCATGCGATAGATTCGATTTGACAAGAATTTTGCCGTAAGAATCGATGTAATGTGCCATCCGTTTTCCTCCTCTCCCTTTCACAAAATCAACGTTTCATTCTCTTGTACTGCGCCAGCAACTTTTCTGCTTTGTCCGTCAAAAGTTCCTTGACCGCATCAGAAAAATCACTGTCAGGGATTCGTGCTAAGGCATTATCCAAATGATCTTTGTCGATATTTCCATTGGCGTCGCGCACAGGAAAATGGCGTTTTGATCTTGGCACCGTTTTTCCGTCGTTGTCCTTTTTGCCACCCGACGAAACATACAAGAAAGCCGAATCAGGCAATCGATCTTTGTATGCCGTTGTCCACTGACTCTTTTGCAAATCGACGCTTTGCGCACGCACAAAAACCGATTGACCATCCCGCTGATCCACGAAGATGTTCAACGATTTTTTTACGACTTTACCGTGCGGCAAGTCAGCCAACATCTCCATGACGTCTTTTTTGCTCCATGCTTTCGCGGTGGCTGCGACGTTTTCAGACGCCGATCCTGCTGAACCTTCACCGAGCAACCGCTCAATATCCTTCACTTTATCCGCTAATTTGCCCCGCTTGATTTCCTCTACGGTGCCTTTCATCGTCGGCGAATAGAACATGGTGAACGGATTCGGTTGCCCTGTGCGTAAAACGCGTCCTTCGCGTTGCGTGATCGATTTCGGAACCCATGGTGTATCAAGGTGGATCATCGTATGACCGCCATGTTGCAAGTTGACGCCTTCTTCACCAGCGCTTGTGGATAGCACCACTTTAATTTTCCCGTTGCCAAATTCATCCGCGATTTGCTTGCGACGTGAAGGCTGAACGTCACCCGAAATAACGCCGATTTCGGAGGATTTCAATCCTTCTCTCATCAAGCCATTTTTCACTTTTTCAATCGGTAACTTCGCATCGGAGAAAATGACGATGCCACGATTCTCTGGGTTTTCTAGGTGATCCATCGTCGTTTGTACTGCCCATTCTTCTTTCGGGTATAGCTTGTCCATGTCGGCGTGGTCGGGATCGAGTTGATCGGGATCGACCGCGATTTGTTCAAGACGCTTCATTTTCGTCAGGATGTTGGAGGCGTTTTGCGTGTATTGCTCGTCCGTCATCGCTTCTAATTCATGCATGAGGTCGTCACGCATCAATTTGTAGATTTTGATCTGATAATTTGTCATGTCGATATTGTGTGTGACGTGGCGAGCGCTTGGCAGACTGCTGTTGACGTCTGGGCTGTTGTGATGGCGCAACATAACACTATCTTTCATTTTCTCGCGTAATTGCGCTTGGTTTTTCAACGCAACAGGACGCCTCATGTGACCACCACGCGTTTTTACGGTTTGCATAACGGCGTGTTCGCCAGCGAATTGGTTCCACGATCCCACCGTTTGGGGTGCCACATGCGATAACATCGTATGGGTTTCTCTTGGTTGCCCATTTGGGAAAGGTGTCGCGGTCAAGAGCCAACGGTATTTTGCGTCTTTGAACGTGCTTTTCCACATGCCAGTTTGTTGTGTGTCGTTCTTGATCTTGTGCGCTTCGTCCGCAATTACCGCGTCGCCAGCCAGTTCTTTAATCTTTTGCGCGTGTTCAGCATTACGAAGCATCTCGTAATTGGTGATGATGAAATCGGCATCTTTGGCATCCTCAAACGATTGTTGCAGACGCTTGGGCGTGGAGTTATCCAGCACAACCGCTTTGCGACCGCTAAACTTTTCAATTTCCGCTTGCCATTGAAACTTCACGCTTGATGGTGCGATGACGGCGAATCGCTTTACTTTGCCTTCATCCATCGCGATGTTTGCGGCAACAATCGCCGTTGGGGTCTTGCCCAAGCCAACCGCATAACCTAAAATCGCCTTTTTGTGGTGGAGCAAGAATTCGACGCCTGCTTTTTGATGCTCGTAAAGGTTAACGTGTTGCATATCTTCGGGCATCTTGCCATTCCACGTGGGATCGTAGCGTTTATCGAATTCTTTTTTGCCGTCTTTCGTGTCGATGGTTACTTTTTCTCTTGCTGGCAAATTGGGATCTTGGCTCATTTCTTTTTCATACGCCTTGGCCGCTTTCGGCGCAATCGTAACATCGTGAAAATAGCGAACGACAAGCGGAATGTCTTTAAGCGGAATGAACCACTTTTTACTTTCTCCGTCAAAACGAGCGCCCAAATGTTTCAATTCGTTTTTGTCTTCAAAATTGGAGAGAAGACCGACCCATTTTCCTTTTCCCCAAAATGAATTTTCGATAATAACACCCGAAACGCCAAGGCTTCCGACGTCCGCTGTTTTGCGTCCGTAGATATCGAGCGTATGTTGCAAACCATTACCGATCACGTATTGATGGTCACCTTCCGGTGTTTCGATCAACTTGTGACCAACACCCTGGGTTGTGAGGTGGTAGGAAAGATGCGGAACCGCTTTTTTCTCTTTGCTAAACGCTTCGTGTAACGTCTTACCTTGCATGGCTTTGGGTCCGATTTCGATACGCCCTGAACCATCGATTTTGATGTGGCGGTAATCTTCGCTGCCTTCGCCATGCGGTTTGATCGTGATCCAGCCACCTTCGCCGGATTTACGGAGCATCGGCAAGCCTATACGAATGCCTACGCTTTTTCGTCTCATTTGCGGAGACCCCACTGGTTGCTTGCGTGACACTTCGGGCACGTTGCCTCTTTGCTTTCATGAGCCACGGCATAAACATGACCGCATTTGCACGTTACCATCTGATGTTCGCCTTTTTGAAGCACGCGTTCAGGTCGATTCATCGCAAGTCGCCTTCTTTCGGTTGAAATGGTGTGTAGCGTTCAATGTAGCGATAGGGCACGCACTGGTCATTCGGATGCACGAGTGCATTGGGTAACCATCCACCTTCTTCGCCGATCAAGGACGCTTTTTTACCGACGTTCATACCACCTGTCGCTTCAATGTTCGCTAAAATCGTAGCGAGTTTGAACAGTTTCGGTGTACCATCCGCATGCAAGTAAAGTTGCTTGCAATATCGGCAGGCTGTCGGGTGGACGTTGTAATACAAATAAATCGTTTCAGGATCACCGCCACCTTCTTCTTGCATGGTGATCAGTGCGCCAAGGTTGCTGGCAAAACGCGTTTCACTTCGTGCGATGCGATCCCAGTCTCGTCCGATATCTTCTTGCTTGAAGCGGTTTTTCAATTCGGTAGCGAGTTCTCGCCATCCTTGCACGCCTTTATTCGTCGAAAGCCATTTTTCCGCTTCTTCAGGAGTAAACCCCTCTTCGTTGTAGGTGGTTTGCGTGAGTTCACCGTTAAAGTAGCGTTGCACCACGTCATGGACGTTTCCTTTATGCCGTTGGAGCAGCATATCTTCGGTCAAGTCAGCTAACTTT
>JAEHJW020006606.1_pt1 | contig 11088 bp, 18 predicted proteins | sample 9271431 | NCBI WGS metagenome assembly JAEHJW02
AATGTACCTAATGTAGATATTTGTCCTTGTACAATAGTGGGTGGATAATAAAAATAATGAAGTTCTACACTATAGTTTTGATCTGGTGTCGGGCCTAATATTAAAGACATCTCATTAACATTGTTTAATTGAGAGCCAAATAAAGCGTAGTAATAAGGTATACCTAACACAGATGGGCCGGGAAAAGCCTCTCTAATAAAATTAACGTCTTTATTAAGCAAATAGTAATAGTTGTTAGAGGAGTCTATAACAGCCAAAGAATAGTTAGATAGCCAGTCATTAGGCAAAGAAAGATATGGGTTAGAAGCCGTTAAGTTACCTGTAACATTCTTACGTAAAGCTGGAATTTGTGCAGCATTATATATTCTATCCTCAGCTTCTTTGACAAAGCGTGGGATATTAGATACGAAAGTAGTTTCCGTATTTTCCGTATAATCCTGAATTGTTTGCCACAGCTCTACGTAATTCATCTATTAGCCCATTGGTCCACGTGCAGTTACGCCTTTAGTTGCGGCGCCAGTACCACGAATTTTAATGCCGTCAGACTTGACATTATCTGCACCGGGATCGCCTAAACTTACGCGCATAACGCCAGTTTTAGCTGTAACTTCTCTACCTGATACTGTACTAGGATCAGTTTTAAGTTTTCCGTAGCTATTAATATCAGCTTCAGCACCAGCCATTGTATGGGGTGCAGCGTAGCTAGAAGCGGGTTTATTGTTTTTAGCCATGATTATTTACTCTTTTGATTAGCGATACGTGCCATATTACGGCCCATTTTCTTCATATCAGCAGAAGTTACACCGCCTTTAGCCATCTTTTTAACACGACCACCTTCTTTTAGATAGCCAAGTTTTTTAGCTACAACGCGATCTTTTTTCTCATCTTCAGCTGTTTTCTCGTAGGCTTTAACAGACATTCCACGTTTTTTAGCGCCTTCTTTGTCTGCTTTTTTATCATAAGCAGAACGCTCGTATGCAGCCATTCCACCTTTTTTGTGTTTCTTGTCTTCTTCTTTCTTTGCCATTTTAAGCTCCTGTTACGGTTACATTACCTACTTGTCCATAGGCGATCAAGTCGTTTTGGGTTAACACCGAGTCAAATAATCTAGCACCGCCTACAGGTGCCCAACCCCACTGAAACTGTCTGCTACCGTCTGTAGGATATCCTGCATTATTTGTATTATTACTCGCCGTCTGCGAAATGTACAGTCCTGTAGAGCCACCAGCATAATAACTTACATCAGGTCTTGGTTCTCTAACAGCTTGCGGGTCATTTACTGGGTATAAACCTAATTGCAACTGTGGATGGTCTGGGTCCCAACAGCTTTTGCAAACTTTCACACTGTACTTTTTAGTCTTAAGTACTTGAGTGCGTAAGTCTTTTAGTTTAAATCTCTGATCGCACCTATCGCACTGGGCTATTGCGTACTTACCCGATGCAAATTTATTAGGCATTGCTTACCTCGTATACCACATATTTCTAGGAACAATCCTAGCATTTGCCTTATCTCTATCTTCTTCTGTGGCCATTTGAATCTGCTCATCATAATCAGCTTTGAGCATTGGTATTCTTGCAGGCTCAACACCGGGAAGTTTCATAGATAGGTGGTATGTTAACCCAGCTACGATAGCAGGAATTAATCTAAATGGAATATCCTGCGTGTTAAGACCATTGCCCGCATCTTGTATGCGGCGCATTCTATAATATATAAATGTATACTGAGTGCCGGGAACACCTGTTGGCCAAATATTAATATTAGGGGGATTAGTAACAAATATGTTACTTCCTAATGAATGCGCAGCTGTTGTTGTATTAGCTTGGCCTCTATTACAGTTTAATAGTTGGTTACCAGAAATATTCTGATAAGAAATAATTTCGCTATCTATAACAATATAGCCTTGAGTTTTTAAACCTGCGGTAGAGACCACGGTTAAAGTAGTATCTGTTGCCAATGCGGCAGCTGCTAGAGTTGTTGTAGCTATAGAGTTAGTTTGCCCTGACTGTCTATCAATCCATACTTGTATAGGTCTACCAGTTGCGTTTTTAGTAGGAATAGTAGAATAGGTAGACTCTGAAATACGAGATATATTAATATCTATTTGGTTTTGCCCCGTGCCCTGTCTAATTACTGTATCTAACAGATCAATAGTATCAATAGGCAATGGGTAAGTAATTTGACCGCCGTTAATGTTAATAGGTATTTGACCCTGCTCAATAGTCCAAAGGTTGATACCTTTGTTTGCTAGTTCGATAGTAAGCAAGTTCATACTACGTCTGGCTGTCTTTAAATCATAACCCGAGCGGAGTTCTTTACCGCATCTCTCAAAAGACTCTTCTACAAGATCAGTAAAAGGTAAATCAAATGTGGCTGTGCCCGACGTAGTCATCTATTATTTCTTTTTAAGTTTGCCTAATGTTTCAGCTAATCTAGCACGTTTTCCTAATGTGCCGGGAGCTTTAGCGGCTTTAGCTAGTTTCTTAGCAGGGATTTTTTCACCGGCTTTTACGTCTAATTCTTTACGTAGGGCACCGGGCTTTTTAATTGCACCAGCAATCCAGTTCTTTTTCTTTTCAGCCACTTTTCCACCCTCCTTATATACATCAACATCATTAGGGTTGTCTTTTCGAACAACCGTTTTCTTTTTAGGCATTTTAGATGGGCTGATATCACCCATACCACGAGAGGCTTTCATTTTGCCATGCCTTTACACATCTTTTCCACAACTTCATGATGGTGTTTATGCCCATGCATTCCGCCATCATGCTCTTTAAGATGCTTTTCTACGTGCTCGTGGTGATGCTTGTGACCATGCATTCCACCGTCATGCTCTTTTAAATGCTTTTCTACGTGTTCGTGATGAGATACGTGTGCCATAATTTCTCCTTAGCAAAGTTTACCTTTGGTTTTACCGCGTTGTGCGATACCGTCAGCGGCTTTAACAAAACCACCTTTAGCCATTTTAATAATAGTACCTTTGGTTTTACCACGTTCTTGAACAGAGTGCTCACCATGTCCAGTACTTTTTTCGCCTTTTTCAATGCTTGCGTCCATTGTTGGTCCGCCTTTAGCCATTTTTTTCACTTTGCCACCTTTGCGCATAGGCGCTGCTGGTTGAGGGGGTTGAGGCATCATCGGTGCAACTGGAGCCTCTACGTCTTGAGTTGGTCGCATACGGCGAGGTATTCCTGATTTGGCTATTTGTGCCATAATTGCAGCTGGCATAGCCGGACCAGATTTACCGCCACGAGCCATTTTCTTTTCTTTCATTTCGCCACCTTCTTTAAATTTTTTGCCTTTATCGGCATTAATAAAATCTTTTCCAACTGATTGAGCTATACCTACTTTTTTAGCAAACTTAGGGTTATTTGCCACTGCAGCCATTAAGTTATGTTGTTTTTTAGATGTGCTGGGCATTATACTTTCCAGTGCTCACTAATATACTTAAATAACAATGTTCCTATTCCTGCTACTGCAGCCCAAATTAAACTTGATAAAGTTTTTTCAATTATAGCTTTTCTGAGCGCAGCTCTATCAGCTTCTGCTTTTATAGCCATACGCACCCATGTAATTTCGTCATCTGATAGCGTACTAATATTTTCTTTTATTGTAAGAGCTACAGTATCCTTAACTAATTGCTGTAACTCTTCTTTACTAAACCCAGTAGCAATATCACTCATTTACAATTCCACCTTTTTAAACTAGCTGCTTTACGGGTGGGTCTGCCTTTTGAATCTTTCATAGGTCCCGGCATGCCAGACATTCTGGCACAAAAGGACTTACGTCTTGCGGCGTCTTTTTCAGTTTTAGGATGTGGTACAGGGGCTTTAAGATTGCTTCCTGTTGCTTTGTTATAAGCAGCTCTGCCTTTAGCGGTAAGCCCAGCACCTTTAGATACTGGTAGCTTTTCACCCTTACCAACTGATAAAGATGGCCCGCGTTTCTTAGGCATAGAACACCACAACCGTAGCATTGGTTAATGTTGCGTAGACTCCGTTATAGAATAACACGCCTTCACCGGGAATCTCTACATAAAAGCTTTGCCCTGCAGCAACAGTAACGATATTGATTTTGCTGGTACCTGTTGAACTACCATCAAGAATATTCACTGAACCTGCTGTAGCTCCGGGAGTAATTACTAACCCTTTAACACGAGTGCGGGTAGATGTTACTGCACCACTGCTACTTAGCGAAGCTGATAATACATCTGTTTGCATTGACATAACTAAACTCCATAATTAAGGGGACTTAACGTCCCCCGTTATTAGTTACTTTCAGCGCCGTTATCAGCAACAGAGTAAAGGATAACGCCAGATACGGTTCCGCCAGTAGGGGCAGATGCACCAGCACCACCAGTTACATATGAAAGTTCAGAAGTGCTTGTAGGGAATCCTAAAGCTGTTCCAGCATCAGTTGCACCAAATGTTACAGTGCTATTGCTAGAAGCAGGGGCGCCATTAACTAGACCAGTCGTATTAGCTGTACCTGTTGAATAGCCTTTAAGTCCTAAGTCAAACGTTGGAGAAGTTCCGCCAGTAGCTGCACCAGCCACTAAAACAGAAGTAACAACAGCACCTTTAGGAAGAATCACTGGGTAAGCCATTGTTGAATCAGAATATACGTTTGTGCCAGCAGTTGCAGTTGCTGAGATATAGAAGGAAGCAGCCATAACCATTGAACCGGCTGTAGAAGTACGGGTTTGGTCGCCACCGTTGGAGCGCCATACGGAAACTGTAGTTGATCTTGCCATGATTTTATCCTTGCATACAAGTTAAGCTTATCAGTTGGTATGCTATCTGCCCGGTCAGTTTGATAAGCATTTAATCCGAGATAATTATTCTTATACACCAAAACAATTTTCTTTGCAACTACAAAAGAAAAACCCCGCCTTTTGAGCGGGGTTAAAACCGGAGGACGACGGTTTTAGTTAACTCCGTATACACCTAATGGATCACTAACACCGAAGGAGTAACGTTCACGAGCTTTATAACGAACATTACCTGTGTCAAAATCACCGTCCATTGACTGTGTAAGAGGAACACGAACAAAGTGCTTCAAGCCATTAGGAACATCGGTTAACAAGAACCATGCTTGAGGGTTAGTCAAGAAGTGGTTAATTGTATAACCTTCAGGTATAGAACCATTGTTCTTAATAGCATTGATATCGTTGTCATTCGTGCCAACACGTAATTCAGTTTCGAGCAAGCGAGTTGCAACGAACTGGAGTGCAGGAGGAACAACTAACTTACGTGGCTTAGCAGCGATCAACAGACCACGTTCATCAGTCCAGAGGGAGATTTGAATAACTGCATTTTCCAATGAAGTTTCGTTTAAGTCTACTGGAGTAGATGTAGTGTTACTGTTATACCCACCAGAAATTAATGGGTGTTGTGTGCTGAATAAAGGCACGCCGTCACCGCCGTTATAACCAGAAGTAAAGCCGTTGTTTAATACAGAAGCAGCTTTAACTTGTTTGGTGTAAGCCATAGAACGTGCTAAAGCTTTTGTATAACGAGCAGACAAAGAATCATACAAGTTATCTTCAATAGCTTCTTCAGTTAAGCTGAAGCCTTGAGCAATCGTTTCATGGTTGTATCGAGCGGTCCAAGCTTCTTGTGCATTGTCATAAGCGATGGCAGAACCTTCGTTTTTAACAGGTGCAGCAGAGAAACCTGAAAGTTTTGTTTCTTCTTCGAATGAACGCTCAGAGGTCTCAGTTTCATAGATCTCTTTATGTTCTTCACCGTAGCGAGCATACTCCAAACCGAACAAAGCGTTCAATCCGGGTAAAAGCTCTTTCAATAGTTGTGCGCGAGAAATAGCCATTTAATGCTCCTTATGCGAAATTGAATGCTTCAGCAGCACCAACGATCTGTGGGTTGTTTAACTTAACAACTAACTCCACAAATGCATTAGTACCTGTTGCGGTTGCAGGAACAACCTCAACGACACGGAAAGGCAATGCAGCAGCACTACCAGAACCAGCCACGGGTTGTAATACGGATTGACCAGAATCACCAGTTACGGTATTACCAGTACCTTGAACAACAGCAACGTTTGTACCAATAGCGTTAGCTGTGGTAGCAATAATAGCGCTAGCTGAAGTGGTAACAGCAACTTTAAATTCTGCCATTGGATCAACAACTACATACGCATAAGCATTGGTCACTGCAGTGCTATAGCCGGGGAAATACTGGGCTTGAATTGTTTGACCTAAGCTATTTACATATTGACACCCTACAAATACACCAAAAGTGTAGTTAGCTGCAGAGGTTGTAGAGTCGGTTGTTACACCAGATTTAACGATACCACCTAGGGCATAAGCAACAACATCACCATTAAAAATGGGTGTTGAAACTGCAGCTTCGATAGGCAATAGTTTGGTTGCGCCAGCATATGGCATACCATCTACGCGGTTCAAAGGCTGAAAGCCGTAGGGAGCACTTACTTGTGGATAAGCCATTGTAAAACTCCTTTAAGTTAAATTATTTACCTTTACCAAATGTGACTTCGGAACGACGCTCATTAAACAGCGGCATGCGTGGGTCACTCTGTCTCATCAGTGTGTTGTCTACAGAATCCGTCTGGGCTTTTGTAACACCTGCGTAGTATTCGTCTCGCTGATGTACAAATTCTTCAGGGGCCTTGCAAAGCAATAATCCACCGATTTCGATGTTACCTTTAAATCTACTGTTAGGATCAATCAACAGTTTGAATTTAGGCTGTTCTTCGATTTGTACTGGTTCCCAACCTTCTCTCAGTTTGGATGAGATATTACGTGGGTCTGCCGTTTCCAAAGTCGAAGTGCGTATCCATCTATACGCAAAACCGGGCTGCTTGTCTGGCTCGGGTAAGAGTTCTGGTGGCATCCAATGTTTAGGACGTGTGTTCAGTTCTCTTTGTTGTAACTCTCTACTAAGTTTATTATCTGCCATGATTAAATCTCCATTTTAAGTACTTCTTTAACGTATTGCTCTGGGGAAAGTCCTAATCGTTTGATAAGGGCCTGCTGCGACAAAGTAAGCTTAACCTTTTTAGGTGCTGTACTACGAGTCGCGGGAGCAACTACCGTACTTGGTTTAGCTTTAGAAGGGGTGTCATCTTTAGCTGCTGGAGCGGTTCCTTCGAACTTCTCGGGAAACCGTCTTCTCATGGTTTCATTCAGCATTTTGTAATACTGATCTGAATCTGGTATTACACCTGCAGCAACAATCTTCTGATGTGCTCCAAGTGCTAGTGATGTCATTTCTTCATCACTGCCAAACCATGGATTTTCTTGCTGCCAGCTCATCGCTCTTTGTGACGGTTGAGGTGCAGCCTGAACTTGATTTGACTGTTGTGGTTGTTTTACCACATTATTTTCATCTTGTAAAGGGGCACGTTTATAGTTGTTAATCTTATCTAACTGAAGTGTAATCTGATTTAGCTGTTGCTGCGCTGCTAATAACAGATCAGGATCTCCTGCTTCATAAGCATCTTTATAAGCCTTCTTAGCTGTTTCCAACTGAAGCTCAGCAGAACTTTTAACAGCGGATAGATATTCTTTCTCACCATTATTAATAAGCTCACGCATGCGACGGTTTTCTTCCAAGAGTCTTTGTGCAGCTGCCTCAGCTTCCTGACGTTCGCGTAAAGCTTTTTCTTTATCTCTACGCTCATCGTTCCAGACTTTTTTCATCTGGATCATTTTTTCTTTGGCGTCTTTGCTATACTTATCTAGGTCGTCAACCTCAACTTCTAACTGTTTAACAAGCTCAGTTGGCATGGGGGTGCGGTTTTTATCTTCATCTGGTGTGTCATCAACAAACTCTATTTCAAAGCCTGCATCAGCCTTTTCATTTGAAGGGTTAACTGCATCATCCATTTCATCTGGAAATTTAAATTCACTCATTGTCGTCCTCCATTAATACTTACGTGTAATGCCACGTGGATCTTCAACTACAGCCTCCACATTGTCATCGTTAATCAGTCTAAACTCGCGTCCATGAATCAATAAGCGTGATCCGCTGTTAGGTCTAATAAGAATAAAGTCACCTTGTTTACACCACGGCCCGGTAGGAAACTTATCTTTATCTGCATAACAATCAGGTCCCATTGCCACAACAAATAAAACTGTGGTCAGTACTTCTTCATAGCGCATTGTCTCGTCTGCTTTATACAACCCATTATCAAAAGTTTTGTCAGCTTCTGGTATAGCACATAGGATTTTGTATCCTGTAGGCTTAGGTAGCATCTTGGCTTTTTCTGCATCAGGTGCGTCTGACTCATACTGGCCTACTACCTTTGGGTTTTTGGGGTCTGTGCCCAATAAAATACTAGTCATCGTCTTTCTCCAGTTTGTGTTTGAGGTCTTGTGCTTCTTTCAATGCGTAGTAGAGACCTCGGATATACCCGCACTGTTCTTTGTAAGCAGCGTAATCTTGTAAGCTGCCACCAGAAACTGCCGCTTCTAACGAAGCTATTTTGTCCTTAAGATGTACTATAAGAACGTCCATTACTGTCTGCATATTAATGTCCTCTATTCAGGTTGATTGTTTGTATTCACCTTGGAAGCTGCGGCCTGCTTAGTCGCTTCAGTTAGTGCCTGCATACCTAACTGTTTATTGTTCTCCATAGCTTCTTGATGCTGATCAGATAAATGTTTTAATACATCAACGCCAGTGTTCATTAAGTTTTGTTTGCGCTGGGTATCAAGTTGAGCTGCTTTACTGAGGGCAGAAAGTTTCTGAGCATGTAGCTGTGCCTGATGGGTTGCAGCAATTCTAGTGGCCTCAAGCTCGAGTTGTTTATTCTTAAGCGCGATATCAGCTTGATCTTTTTGTTGTTTATGGGCTTGAGCTTGTTGTTTAAGCTGTAAGTCTTGTTGCTGTAACTGTACCATCGGATCTTGTGCTTGTTGCTGAGCTTGTTGTTGTGCAGCTTGACCTTGACTCTGAGCCAGTAATCTTTGAGCGGCTGTAGCCAATAACGGAGCCAATCGAGCTTCTTGATCTGGTGGCATATACATCGGGTTATTATTTTGGTCTACTTGCGGTGGTAGAGTAAAGCCAAGTTGTTGCTCGATCTGATTGCGATATTGGAAGCCTAAGTGCTCGTTAATGTGTGCCATCATTGCTTGCTGCATCATCGGAGCCTGTGGGTTTGACTGCAACATCTGCATGATCTGAGGGTCTTGCATAGCTGACATATGAACAGCGATGTGGGCTTGATGATCTTGATATGCGAATGCTTTGACTGGTCTCATCTCTAGGATAGACTGGTTCTCTGTTACAGGATCTTGTGGCTGCATATCATCTGGCATAGGCACAAGTTTTTCAGCATCTTTAATACCCAAGGCATCTAGCATCTGACGATGCAACAAAGGTAAGTTATAGAGCATTGGAGCACTTTGTGCTAATTGTAAAACTGCCTGATACTGTACGATCTTCTGTGCCATTGTACTAGCGTTTGGATCTGACACAGGTATAACATCAACCATAGAATAGTCAGACTTTTTCGCCAATCTACTGCCAACTTCAGGATTGTAGTCATAGTCTTCTGGAGTATAATCTGCAATAATTTTCTTAAGAAGCTTCAACTCTTGTTTAAGAGTGAAGTGAATCCTAGCTTGTATGGATGACATAACCTTGAGCGTACGCTCAAGGATAGCCAGTGTGGTTCCCACTGGCGCCTGTGCAGACATATCTGATATCTGTAGATCAGCTGTATTAGCGAAGCGACGACCTTCTTCAACGATCTGATTAAGCAACACCATCAAAGTCTGACTAGGTTCTTTGTAAGGCAGAGGCATAATGTTGTCTTTCAATACGCCTGATGCTACATCTACATCTTTAAACTCTCCGGGAGCGATCGGGGTATCATCGTCCTTAATACGTAACCCACGAGTTTTAAACCCACCGGGTAAGTTAGCTAATGACCCAGCATCCACTAACTGTCTGATAAGCGATGTACCTGATTTAGCATAGCCACCAATTAAGTGAACTAAACCAAAGGCATAGAAGCCAAATCCGGGAATATAAGCGTAGTGTACAAAGTGATCACGTTTCTGGAATGTCTTATCATCAGGTTCCCAGTTACGTCTGATGGCGAGCACAGTTGTGGTCGCACTATCTATAGTAACAATGTATGGTAATGCAATCCCATTACTTTCTTTAGCGTATGGGTCATCCTCCATCATAAGATCAACTTGCATCTCAAGGATTTTATAACGGTTATCATTAACCGCAGTGAAGCCCAGCTTCTCTGCTATTTTCTTCTCGACTTCGTCGAGAACATTCATTGGCTCGCCAAGCTCAATATCTCTATAAAAACCAGACACTTGCAAGCGCTTTAACTCATTCTCAGTCTTACGCATAACGTGTGTCACACGTTCTGCCGAGTGCAAGTTACTTGCACCATAAGGTACAACAACATCTTCAGCAGGTACGTAGATTGCGACTTGACGGTTTAACGCTGGATCAAAATAGATTTTCTTAAAGGCATTTCCTGATAGCCCTAAACCCCATAGCATACGTTCTGTTTCTGGGCGATACTCAGGCATTTTTTCCGTAAGCTGATAATTCATATCATCTTGCACACGGTTGGCAGCTTGTTTAGTCTCCGGAGTTTCTTCGCCAATTATTAAGGTACGCACAGGTCCTGCTGCTGGGAAAATAGCCATCATAGTTTCTGCTTGAAACTTGACTAACGCCTCACTTAATAGTGGGTGATACACTCCACATGCGCCTTCCCATGGCTCAGCACGTTCTTCAATCTTAAGACCTAGTAACTCTAAACCATCTACATAAGTTTGAATCCAGTCTTTGCGTGAAGCTACATCAGCTGTATACTCTTCAACTAATTGAGATGCTAATGACTGCAGTGATCCTTCGTCCATTGACTCTGCTAAGTTACTTGCAAAATCTTCTTCGTCTTTGTCGCCCATCAAGTCTACTTCAAGATCACCTATATGTAGTGTGACGTCGTCAGGGTTTTCAATCTCAATCTCAACTGGCGGAGCAGAATCGTTGTCGATATCTGCGATACCTTGTGGTGCTGCATATAAGCCTTTCTCAATAGCCATGATGTATCCTTTTAATTAATAACTT
>JAEHJW020009251.1_pt1 | contig 11086 bp, 7 predicted proteins | sample 9271431 | NCBI WGS metagenome assembly JAEHJW02
ATAATTTTGCGCCTGGAAACAATCCTTATCCCTTGGCCTCCATTCTGGAGGTCTATACGGATATTTCAACCACAATGCCTCCCCCAACAGGTTGGCAGATTATACTCCCGCCTGCGAATGAAGCTAGCCCTTTTCAAAGTTGTTTTATCCGAAATGTCGGTGCAACGCCAGCAACGCAAGGGAACTATCCAATTCAAGTCATGGATAACTCAGGAAACCTGATTGTTACAATCCCATCCTGGCCAGTATCGGGCGCGTTAGCTGCGAATTCCATTTATCTCTATTTAACAAGCACGATCAACCCTGATGGAACGTCAAGCACTGCGGGCACATGGTCCTATATCTGGATGGGGATTGGTTTAACAACAGATATTGCCATTCAATTGGCAGGCGCGGGGTTAAAGGCTATTGGAACCACGCTGAATGAAAATATTCTCATCAGCAAACGGTCAAATACAGGAACCTCTCCCTTTACAACGATTGTCGCTTCAGATCGTGCAACCTTTATTATCTGGCAGGGGACAGCTGATCAATCTGTTCAACTCCCCGATGTCACCAGTTCTGATATCGGGGATGGATTTGTTGTTTCGATCGCGAATCAGGGGGTTTTTACCGAGCTTAAGTTATTTCCCTATTCCAACTCAGGGGTTTCTCCCGCTATTCAGCAGACGATTAATGGCAGCTCAAAACCTTTTCCCCTTGCCTATGGAATGTCAATTTCTTTATTTGCTGATGGTCTTCAGGGCTGGTACGTCCTATCGGGAATTGCAGAATCGTCGACAAGATTATCCAATGTCAATATTGCTTTGCCTAATTTATAGTTATCAGGAGTTTTCAAATGACCATCACATCGTCCTTTTCCAGTAATGATCCAATCATCACAGGATACCCAGATCCAGGAGCTTTGGCAGGTGCAGGGTTAAAAGCCATTGGGTCGACGTTGAATGAAAACATTCCGATCAGCGTACGTTCCGAAGCTTCTTCTCTCACACAAATTGGTGAGGCCGATCGTGCGACGCTCATTATTTGGACAGGCACGACGTCTCCAATGGTACAGCTCCCAGATGTAACAACTAGTACAATCCAGGATGGATTTACGTTTTCCCTATCAAATCAAGGGGCGGGGACGCAGGTTACGCTCATTCCCTATTCCAACTCAGGGGTTTCTCCCGCTATTCAGCAGACAATTAATGGAGGTAGCGCATTGGTATTAGAGCCAGCTACGTCTCTCTCTGTCTTCTCTGATGGATCTCAAGGGTGGTACACTCTGTCTGGGATCCCAAGCGATCCCTCGTCTCTCCTCAATGCGGATATATATATTCCCCCATCAGGCAATACGCCAACCTATACAGAATCTCCTTCCGATATGCTCTCTCAAATTCAGACCTTTACAGGAGGAAGCTTAACCTCTCCAACGTATACCATTATTATTCCCTCTACGCAGCCTTTTGAATATTTTATCATCAATCAGACAAGCAATGATCTTGTGTTTCAGACATCATTGTCTTCATCTCAGTCGGTCACTATTCCAAAACCAAGCCCTACGCAACTGACTGGTGCATGGGCTATTCTGGTTTCTAATGGAACCAATCTTTATGTTGATACAGCCTTAAACTCTTTTATGAGCACAGTTGGCGATATGGTCTATTGCTCGGCTTCGGCAACATTGAATACCCCTGCAACGGTTTCAAACCTTCCGATTGGTGCTCAGAATCAGGTTCTTCAAGTCACAGCGACAGGGATTAATAATGCGCTCATTCCAGGCTGGGGGCCCTATATTCAAGATACAGTGAAGGCTGTGTCTTTAGGGCAGGGTGCTCTTGCCGTGAATACAGGGCTTTTTAACACCGCGGTGGGATCGGGAGCTCTTCAAAATAATGTGGCGAATGCCAATACAGCCGCTGGATATTATGCGCTGAATGCAAACACTGGAGGGTCTCAAAATACCGCCATTGGTTATCAGGCGCTTTATAATAGCAATACATCAGTGAATCCGAGTGTTGCGGTAGGATTTTGTGCGCTTTATTCCAACACAACAGGAGTCCAAAACACAGCTCTTGGAACCAATGCACTTTATTCTAACACAACGGCTGGTCAAAACGTTGCTATAGGAGATCAAGCGCTTTACAGTAATACAGGGGCAAGTTTAAATACAGCCGTTGGGTTTGAGGCCCTTCAATATAGCACAACCGATCAAAATACCGCAGTGGGCTGGAACGCTCTCGTTCGTTTTGGAAAAAACATAGGGGTTATAAACCCAACCTCTCACTATAATACGGCGGTTGGAGCTAATGCTCTGGCAGGCTCGCCTAACGGCATTAATGAAGGTGGATTAAATACAGCGATTGGCGTCTATGCGGGTCATGATGTGACATTGCACACAGGCATGACTTTTTTAGGAGCTGGAAGCAATGTTGGTGGTTCCATCAGTAACTTAACAAATGCAACAGCGATAGGATATGGTGCAACTGTTTCAAACAGTAACTCTCTTGTTTTAGGGGGTACCTACACAAACTACGATTCAAATTGGATCCAATGCCCCTATCCCAATGTTGGGATTGGTCAAAATAACCCTCAAGCTTCTTTGCATATTTCCAATACAGGGGGTCAAAATAACGAGCCAGGAGGAACACCCGCTGTTTATACAAATCAGGTCTGTTCTTTACAACTTGACCCTACACAAACAAATCCAACGAGCTCTGTAGGGGAGCAAGGGGCTTGTTTATATACGGATAATACGTCTCTTTATTCTTATGTTGGAAGCACTCAATATAATTTAACGAATCCCAATATTTTTTTAATGAGTTCTACTGGGGCTTTCAATTTCCCAGCAACGCCTACAAGTAATGCCTATTTTGAATATATAATCCCTGACCAATTAGTTGCTATATTGAAAAACCCTAACAATAATCAAAATTATATATGCATTACAGGAGGACTTAATCTTTATTTAGGAAGAACAAGTGGTAATTCAAACTGTTCGGTGGATTTTGGTATTGGAATGAATGGACTGCCTCAACCAACTGCAACCAATACTATAACGCTTCAATCTAATGTATCAGGTGGTCATGACCTCACTGTTCCAACTCTTTATCAACAAATTGGTTTTTTTAGTAACAAATCAATTATTAGCAATGGTCTTAGAATTTATGTAACGCCTAGGGATACTCAATTTAATATTAAGGCTGATTATATAACTGCGTTCATGTTTGTAAACGTCTGTTCTACTGTTCAGCCTTAAATCTATGACCCTTTCCACCCTGACCATCCTTCGTTCTTCCCCTGGCATTCAGCGGGATAGCACGACCTTTAGCGGAACGGCCTATACCGATGGAGTATGGTGTCGCTTTTATGGAGGCATGCCTCGTAAAATAGGTGGGTATACCATGTTGGCACATGGAACGGTGAGTCTTGTACGGTCTCTCTTCTTAAGTGAAGGGACTTTAGGAAAACAAACCGCACGGGTTTATATTGGCCGGGCTGGGAGTTTATCGGTGGTGAATTACTACCAGCAGAAGATTGGACAGCATTTTGCAGAAGTCGATGTAACGCCTCCTTTAAGGGGGGCGGGTTCTTTTCAAGCTTATGATTCTGCTAATCAACAAAATATTTGGCAATTTGATCTTTTTACGCAAAATCCTGGCAGCGATCAGGAAGTTAGTTATGTCTTTGCCCAGGTTGCCCCGAATGGAAATGATGTGACCTCCACGGTCGAAGGCGCCTGCGCACAAAAAGATACACAGTATAAAGGGTCTGGAAATGTTTTCTATTATGCGCAATCGCATGACAGTCAAACGCAGCCTCCAGATCAATTCCAGCCTCTCTATGCAGCGTTTTCCAACCCCCTGGGGACAAATCAAGTCATTTATCCTTATATCAACAATCAGAACTGCGATAGCAAAGCCGATCCACAACCTTCAACGCCTCCCTATTTAAACACATTTGATCCTGAAACGGCTGCTCAGACGGTACCCAATTATGTTCCTCCTCCATCCGGTCAAACCTATTTTCCTGTAGGTCCCTTAGCGGTCTCAGGCGGTCTTGTGGTTGTGGGGCAATTCCTGATGCTGTTTGGGAACGAAGGGAATGTCGCGTGGTCGGCTGCTGGCAATCCGTTTCAGTTTCCAGGAGCTTATGTTCAAAGTATTTCGCGAACCAAAATTATACAAGGCATGTCGACTCGAGGATCAGGAATCCCATCGGTTCTTTTCTGGTCTTTAGATGCCGTGATCCTAGGACAGTATCAACAGGTTACCGATCAAACATCGGGTTCATCCATTGTCCTCGATCAGTTTGTCTTTAACACTTTGCGGCAAGATGTCTCAATTCTCTCGGCGGCTTCGGTGGTGGAGTTTAACCAAAATTTCTATTGGGTCGGGAGCGATCAATTCTATGTCTATACGGGGATTGTTCAAACTCTTCCAAACTCCATGAATTTGGATTGGTTTTTTAACAATATCAACCCTGATCAAATGGCAAAAGTCTGGGGATTGGCGATACCCCGCTATGAGGAAATCTGGTGGTTTTATCCGCGGGGAACCGCAACGGAATGCACGCACGCTGTGATTTATAATGTTCGGGAAAAAATCTGGTACGATACGCCTCTGGCAAGATCTTGCGGTGTGACTCCCTCCTCGTTCCAAACGCCCATTATGACCGATTCTGTTAGCAGCCCGCTAAGGGTTGGCCAAACGACGACTGAGGTGTATGGATTGTGGGCGCACGAGTATGGAACAGATGTCCAGTATTTGGATCAACGGCCTCGTGAAATTGCTTCTTCCTTTACAACCCATGTTTTCGCTTTGCCGGAGTTAACGGGTCAGGATTCTCAGATTCTGACACGCCGTATCGAACCTGATTTTTACCAACCGACACCCTCGGATGATCCCACTTTTAAAAATCCCATGACTCTAACCTTACTGACCAGAGGATATGCCAATTCTCCCATTGTCGCTTCTCAACCGTATAGTTTTGACAATACAACGCCTTATTTCGATCTGTTCGTACAGGGAGGGCTTGTTCAGTATCGGTTTTTAAGTTCGGTTGTCGGCGGCAATTATCAACTCGGGAAAGTCCTGTTAACGTATTCTCTAGGAGATATCCGCCGTGGCTAGTCCCCTTCCGAATCCGGATGATAGCGACTTTGTGACGTGGGCAAATTGCGTGGGGGTTTCTTTTAATCTTTTGGTCCCTGTCGCCTCATCCGAAGACCTTTGGAAAGACTGGGTTTGTTCTCTGGTGCCGATCCGAGAATTGGGGGTTGTGCCCAATCCGATGTCTTTTGAAACATGGCAGGAATGGGCGGTTTATTTTATAAATTCTCTTCAGCAGAAACCCTAGAATTCGTGTATACTTTTATGAATGTTTAGAAAGGATTATCTTCATGTCTATGGCTTGCTCTCTTCCCTTCCGCCAACCTCTGAGTGTTGGTCAACCGCTTGGTCAACCTATGGGTCTGGGTGCGATTGTGAATCGTAATCGGGGAGGAAGTATGAACCCTCCTCATCCAAGAAAAAAACAGTCCAAGACCCCTCACTTTCTTCTTGCGCATTTTAATCAACGGGAATTAGACGGATTGTCTCAGTTGCAGGGGAAAGAGATTCGTGATCCCAAGACGGGTCTTCAGGAAATCAATCTCGATCACATTTTCCAGAATTATCCCATGATGGATCACCTCAAAAATCATTTGGCTCAACGACGGGCTTCAGGGGGAAGCCTTCATGCGATGGCCGAGAAAGGCATTCATGGGGATAATCGAATGGGGTATATCAGCCGTCCAACTTCAGAAGCCCTCGATTATCTGATGGGAGGCCCTTCTCTCAACCCTCATACAGGTCATAAAGAGTATTTTGGGTTATCGGACATATGGGATGGCATTAAGAACGTTGGCAGCACCCTTTGGGATGCTGGAAAACATGTCGTTGGAACAGCTTTGCCAGCTTTGGGAACAGCTGCGGGTGCTGCCTTTGGAGGCCCTGTTGGAAGTGCTCTAGGGGGGGCGCTCGGAACAGGACTCGGGGGATGGCTTGGCAATGATGATCATGGGTCTTCTCAACAACAGCCTCAAAATGAGTCTCAAGGCCGCATGCCTCAGCAGCAGCAACAACCTTCTTCCCATTCCCAAACAGGACAAGGATTGGGCCAAATCGTGTCTCAGCTTGGCAAGGCGGCTCTGAACCAGTACGGTGGTCAACTGCCTTCCTATCTGCAGCAAGGTCTTCACTCGGGTCTCAATATGATGGGAGGCGCTGATCCCCATCAAGAGCTGGCCCAATATGGTCGCACTATGGTGAATCAGTATGGTGGTCAGCTTCCTTATTATGCACGGGAGGGCCTGAATACAGGCTTCAATATGATGGGAGGCGCTGACCCGAGACAAGAACTGTCGCAATATGGAGGCGCTCTGATGAACCAGTATGCCCCTTCGGGCATGGGATATGGACATCAAGGGGGGTATGGAAGCGGCTATGGTGCTGGATATGGCAGTCAAGAAGGCTATCATCAAGGTGCACACGGCATGAGTCCCTCTATGCGTCCGTATGGATATGGACAACCGTATCCACGGATGAATGCTGAACAGTTTGCGCAGGGTTATGGATATTAACGTCTCCCTTTTTTTGTTTCTGGATGGATGATTTCCTATGACACAATTTTCTGTGAATGGAGGGGCGGCTCTTCCCCCTCCGCCAACACCCGATCCGACGCTGAGCGTTCAACAGGATTCCACGCCGCAGCCGGTTCCTGCAGAATCCTCTCCGTATCCGCAGCCCCAAAGTACGCTCAATGACCTAACTCCACATTATGCAGAGGGTGGGGCCGTTCACCGTCCTCGTAACCCTCGTATGGTTCCTGATTTTGACTTGATTCATAACCGTCGGGAGACGATGAACGAGAAACCGCGTATGATTCTCGCCCATATGATGGAATCCGAACTGCGGGGTCTCGATATCCTGCAGGGAGGGCGGGCTTTGGATCCTGAAACCGGATTGCCGGAATACAGTGGCGTTGCGCCTCTGCTTCAAAATCCTGAGGTTCTTGAGGTCTTTCGGCAGGTTTTTGATGAGGAGAAAGGCGGGGCAATCTCCCCTGAGACGAAGGCTCTGGCGGAAAGAATCGACAAGCAGTTTCCGCCCTCTCCCTCTCATGAAAATATGCCCTACAAAGAAGAGAGACTGCTAGCTCATGAAGGGATCAAACCCGATACAGCCTTAGCATTAATTCCTGAGACATTGGCGGATTGGATTGATGCGCTCCGCGGAGAGATCAAAACCAATCCCAAAACGGGTTTACCAGAGTATTTTTGGGGAACGGCTCTGCCGATTGCGGCCACATTGGCGGGCGGTCTGATGGGGAGTCTGGATGACCAAGACCGAGATAGCGAATACCGGATGATGCTGGCACAGAGGCAGGCCATGATTGATGCGGAACACCGAGAAAGACGAGAGAAATGGGAAAAAAATCAACGGGCTTTAACGGATTATCTCCGGAGTTCCCGAGAACAGGGACTCACCCATGAACGGCCCATGCCGAGTTTTGCAGCTGGGGGTCGGGCTTATCAAGACCAGAAGACGGTTACCCACGCCCCTTTGCGGAGCAGCGGCCTCATCAAAGGGCCAGGAAAAGGTCAGGATGATGAGATCAAAACCTCTCTTCCCAACAAATCCTATGTTCTGGACGCCACAACGGTCGCGTCTTTGGGAGATGGTTCCAGTGAAGCAGGGGCCAAAGTATTCGATCACTTTCTCCAGGTCATGAGGAAGAGGAACGCCCCCAAGAAGAGCGTTCGGAAGGGGACGCCTTCTCATTCGGCGTCTTCTCATCCCGGCGAGGTGCCTGTCTGGGTTTCTAATGAGGAATATGCCGTCGATCCTGAGGATGTCGACCTCTTTGGAGAGGGCAACAATGAGAAAGGCGGAAAAGTCCTCAAAGCGTTTGTTGAGAACGTCCGCCGCCATAAAACCAGCAAGGGAACACACTTGCCTCCGAAAACGAAGACTTTGTTCTCCTACCTGCCGAAAAGGAGTTAACCCATGGATAAAGACGCCCTCATTCGCTGGTTTCAATCCAAAGGATATTCAGACCCTGCTCATGCGGCTGAGAGAGTCCTATGGCATCTGCAAGAGATGGAGCCACAGAGAGCCTTTCATCGTCAGGATTTAGATTACAAGGAGTTTGAGGCGTTTTTAGCCCAGGAAAAAGAAGCCGCTGAGCGCGCTGAACAGCAAAGACGTGCGGCTGCAGACCTTGAAAACAAGAAAAAAGCGGAGCTGAAACGCATTACAGAGATCATGAAACGGGAACCCGCTCAAAACCCCTCCAAAGCGGCCATTCCCCGACAAAATGTATCCCTGATCGGAAACAAGGTTGAGCCCAGAATCGCTCAAGAAGGCAAAGCGCTTAAGAATCGTTCGATGAGCACGCTGCTCAAGGCATCCTTACCCACTCTCTTTAACAAAAGAAAAATCCCGACGGACGTTCGCCACCGTTTTATTGACGAAATGAAAGGTCTAGCCCCTACGGAGAATGAACAGCTGAGGAAATTTAATATTGGTCAACTCGTCGACGCAACCTTTGGCAATTTAACACCTGAAGAAAAAGACGAGATCGTTGAACGGATGGATTCCACAGCCCAGACGTATGCGACGGAATTCAAACAGCACGAAAAAAATCCTTCCTATCTTCTTCCGCCCAATATTGCTCAGACGGTCGAAGATTATCAGGCCATGCAGACCTTAGCCCCAAGAGACCGTCTTCTCGACAGATTGATGGAAGAGATGGAGAATCCACCCGAAGAGCCCCTCTATCCCAAAGAGAAACGCTTTGCCCCTGAAACCGAGCGTCAAAAGATTGCCAAAGCAGCAAAAGAGGAAATCCTGGGCTATCGCCGCGACCTCCATGGGCATTTGGTCATGCCTGGAGATGGGGAGCCTTCCCCTTCAGAAAGAGCCCAATGGCTTCATGGATCCACCCTCAATCGGAATGCCTCTCAAGCCCTGAGGGAGGGGCTCTCTCCTGTCTCGGAGACCGAGAAACGCATTGCAGCCGGTAAGCACTATGAAAATGCCTATCTCGACGACATCATCCAGCACATGAAAGAGGATCAGGAACGGGATTGGAAAGAGCGGATTGAACCCAGTTTAATGGGGCAATTTATAAAATCAGGTTCGGTTAAGGGCGGTATTCATCGGACGCTTCACGATCGTGCGCGATTGGAGCATCAGAAAAATTTAGAAAAATCCATTATGCAATTGAAATTTCAGGCGGCCCGGGAAGGATTGGGACATGCTGAACGGGAAATGCAGGATCGAATGGCGGCAAGTCAGGCCAAAGCTCAAGCGGAACTGCAGGAAGCCGCGCATTTACGACAGGGCGCTCAAGAACAGCAGCAGATGGCTGAGAACGACTTAAAACAGAATCTTTACAGAGCCAATGAATTGGAGAAACTGGGAGAAGCCGAACAAGCCGAACAGCAGCGCGAAAAAGATTATGAATACGCGCATCATTTGGAGGAAAAAATGGCCCCGAAACGTGCCGAAGCCAAGTTGATGGAGTTGACAGGGGGTCATGCACCCACCACACCCTTTCAAGAAATGGAGCATAAACGTCTGGAAATTCCTGTTCCGCTCAAAAGCCCAGCGGCCCAAATGGGCAATCTCATTGGACAGATGGGAGCACAGTTTATGGCAACCCGACCCCAGACTTTTGCTCAGGGAGGCTCCGTCAAAGCCTATGGCTTGGGGGAACTGGTCAGACGGAACGGTTACGCATCAGGAGGTCATCCGGTCGGCACACCTTCTCAGTATCAGCTGGAAGACTATGCCAAGTGGTTAACACAAAAGGGCCCGAATCCTATGTGGATGCAAGTATCCCATGCCTTTGCGCAAGGGCTTGCGAATCCTTATGAATTCGGGTCCTTTGGCAAAGGCTTGCAGAAAGGACTGGACGCCACAACGGAAGATCGAAAACAGCAAGCCGAGCGGTATTATAAAGCCGCTCACATTCATAAACTTGTGGAAGAGAGTCGGGAAGCCCAAGCCGAACGGGAACGAAAATTTAGAGAGCATCAGGATGAACTGGAGTATAAATACGCGCACCTTGGGGAAATAGAACGCTATCATCAAGCGCATTTGGGGGTGTTGGGCAAGAAAGCCACTCAGGGGCCCACAACGCAAATCCGTATGGGCAAAGATGGGACTCCCTATGCTGTTCGTGTTGACCCGGAAACAGGCCATGAAGAAATGGTTCAGATCCCAGGGATGCCATCAGGAGCAGAAATTGCTTCTGATAAAAAAGCCCAAGAGGGAGCAATGAGAGGCAAAAGCATTTTAGGATTCTTCAATGGAGAGAACCAAAGCATTGCCAATGATCGAGAATACCTCGCTTTGAGAAAAAAAGGGTTGTCTCATCAAGAGGCACAAGACCGCATTCTGGGACTGAAGACAGCGACCCCTCCTTCTGCAGAGGAGCTGCAGCAAAGAATGGATCACTACATGGGGGGGACGTAACATGCCATACACCTTAGAGGATGTTAAAAAGAAGATCCGAGCGGATCTGGAAAGTGGAGATCCTGCGCGTGAGCAAGGAGCCTTAGAGATGCAACGCCAGATCCATGCTTTTGAAGGGGCATCGGATCTCGGAAGAGGGTTGGCCCGAACCGGGAAAAACGCTGTACAAGGGATTGTGGAGGTTGCGGATATTGCGGCGTACCCTATTCGGAAAGGATACGAGCTGGTGACAGGCGATCAAGACTGGGAGCCTTATGCGCCGCAGATCGGGAAAACGATCGATGAATGGACCGGCAATTACACGGTTCCTCAAAGTAAGGGAGAGCAGCTTTATGATACAACCGTTCGATCGGTCAGCACAGTCCCTGGATTGGGACTGGCAGCCAAAGGTTTGGGAACTGTGGCCAAAGGAGCCAAAGCTCTTGGACTCGTTCCCCAAGGAATGGGCACGGCTGCCAAAGGGGTCAAAGGCACAAAAGCTGCGAAGATGCTCCAAGATTTTACCAAACTCAATGCTCAGAATCTCGGAGGGGCTGCAGGGGCTGGGGTGGCTTCAGAATATGCTCGTCAGGAGCTTCCTG
>JAEHJW020001282.1_pt1 | contig 11083 bp, 12 predicted proteins | sample 9271431 | NCBI WGS metagenome assembly JAEHJW02
GTCGAAGTCGACGTAGAAGTGGAAGCCCTCCTTGCGAGCGAGGCGCGCGAGGAGCTGCGCGTCGGTCTCGCGTGCCTGAGACAGGACCGGGATGCTCTCCTCGGTATCGTCGACCTGCTGGTGGGCGGCGTCGTAACCGTTCTCGGAAGCGACCTGCCGCACGACCTCCGACCGCGTCTTGTTCTCGAAGGTGCGCGACTTCACCACGCGGTGGAGCAGCATCGAGCGACCGTGGCCCTCGACGGAGAGCACCTGGAAGCCGGTCACCTTCTGGATGACCACCTCGCGCGTTGGGGCGAGGTTCCCCGGATAGCCCCAGGCGACCTCGAGCAGGTTGCCCTTGCGCGTCCAGGGCTCGTCGAAGGCGGCGAGGTCGAAGTTGTCGAGGGTGAGGACCAGCCGGTCGACCTTGGTGTCCGAGTCCTCGTACTCAAACGACAGCACGCGCTCGGAGAGGTCGAGCCGCTGCGCATCCTCACCTTCAGGCGCCACCTTCACGACAAAGAGCGGAGCGTCGCGGTTCACGAAGCCTCCCGGCGGCGCTCGTTGAAGATCTCCTCCTGAATCGTCCGCAGCGACGGAACCACCAGAGTCGCACCCGGCGTGAGCGCGATCGTCGGATCGAGGATCGGCTCGGGCTGGAAGTCGGCGAGGATCCACCAGAGCCCCGCGGGGCGCGGCAACGGCGCGAAGTAGCGGCCCGCCAGCGTGAAGAGGGACTCGCCCTCCTGGACGACGTGCAGCCGGTTGTCGGCGAACGGCTGGTAGCCGAACGGCTCGCGCGCGGTGAGAAAGAGGATGCCGTCGTCGTCCTGGAGGGCGATGCAGAAGGTGAAGCGAGACCAGCGTCGCGGTGGCATCAGGCGCCCTCCGGAGCCGCAGCCGGCCGCTGGCTACCCTCGGCGAGCACCTCATCGGAGGTGATGCGCACGTCTCGGATCTCCTCCAGCGCGAGCTTCGCCGTGAACTGCACCGGCGTCCCCTGGAGGTTGAAGCGGCGGTACTGGAACGACAGGCTCCCGACGACGCAGGTGAGGGTCACGATGGTCGGCCAGATGACGAGCACGCGCGGCGGGCTCGTCGACGGCACGTCCTCGCCCGCGACCGGATAGCAGAGGCTCATCATGAAGCGACGCGCTTCCAGCGCTGCGTCGAGGCTGCTCGTGGGATCGAGCGCGTCGAAGGTCAGCTCCAGGGCGAGCTTGAGGTTGCCGGTGTGGACGAAGTGGAGCCGCTCGTGCGACAGGCCGGGGACCTTGAGGCGCGCCCAGTTGACCTCGATCGCCTCCTCGAATCCTGCCGGGTTGAACTGCGCTTCGATGGAGTCGCCGGTGGCGATGTTGGCGAGCGTGAGGCGCGGCGGGCGCTGGCCTGCGATGGCGAGGCTCATGGCATCACCGGGACAAAGGAGCGGACGGCCAGGCCGCGCTGGGCGCGGGCGGTGGCGCGGGCAAGGGTCTCGCCGTCGACGGTGAGCGTCACATGGGCGTCGATCGGCCGGTCGGCGGTTGCTGTGTTCTGCGCGAGGAGCGCGTCCTCGGTCTGGTCCGACAACTCGCGCCGCACCGAGAGCTCCGTCGCGGCCGGCAGCGGCGTGGTCGCGCCGGAGGGCCACGGCAACGGCGTCGCGGTGGCGGCCGACGCATCGAATGGAGATGCGACCCCGAGGGCCCCGGGCGTGGTCCGCGCATCGAGGCGGACTTGGGCCGCCTCGCCCGCGGCGACCACCGAGTCGAGCAGCGCCGGCCGGAAGCGCTCGGGGATCTTCGAGGCGAGGTGGCCCACGTAAGCGATGAGCCGGTCGAGGGCGGTCCGGATGCTGTCGACGACGCTCTCGACGAAGGAGACGACGGGCTCGAAGAAGGAGCGCACCGCGGCGACGACCTGGTGGAACGCGCGCGGCAGCGTCTCGGTGAAGAAGAGGTAGAGGCGAGCGGCGGTCTCGCCGATGGTGGTGCCGAGCCAGACGAAGGCCTCCACGACGCCCCGCACGAGCGCCACTACCGTCCGCAGCGCGATCGCCACCACGCCGAGCGCCGCTGCGAGCGCGGTGATGGCCGTCCCCGCGACCCAGCCGAGTACCTCGCCGATGTCGGTCCAGACGGAGGCTCCGCCGCGCGCCTGGCCCGTGAGGCCGGTGACATCGGCGATGAGGCCCCGGATGGCTTCCGCGAGGAATCCGACCGCCTGGCCGACGAAGCCGAAGACCGGCTGGAAGATCGTGAGCGCCTGCCGGATGCCGGCAATGATGCCCGCGGAGATGTGGACGAGGTCGGTCAGGGCGTCGGCGACGACGGTCACGACCTTCGCCAGCGTCTCGCCGATGGCCGCGCCCTTGGTGGCGAAGCGATCGGAGGGAATCGCCGCCGCGGCGCCGAGCGCAGACTGGCCGAGGCCGCCGAAGGCTTCTCCCAGTTCCTGAAGCGCGCCGGTGAAGGCCACGAAGACCGGCCGGGCCTCTGCGATGGCCGCCTCGAAGCCTTCGGCGAGGCCGTGGAAGAACCGTTCCACCCGGTAGCCGGCCTGGTAGACCTCGATGGAGAAGCGTTTCAGCCCGCCGTTCCCGGCCTTGTCGAACTCCTCGCGCACGGCGCCTGAAAAGCCGCCCTCCTCGAAGAGCTGCACGAGCGCCTGGAAGCCGAGCTTCAGCTCCGACCAGAGGCTCGCGAAGAAGCTCCCCATGCCGCCGAGGTTGTGCCTCACCGCGTAGACGAGGCCCGCGATGGCAACGCCAGCGAGCGCAAGGAAGCCGAGCGCGGGGAGCAGCGCCGCGACGAGGCCGCCCACGCTGATGCCCACCGCTTCGAGCCCTGCCGAGAGGAGCGCGGCGCCCGCCTGCGCCGCGATGAGGCCGCCCGCCAGCATGAGGATCGCGCCGCCGGCGACGATGAGCATCGCGGCGAACCGCTTGATCGGCGCGGGAAGCGCGGCGACGAATCGCGCGATGCCGAGGAAGAGGCCCCGGAGCGCGGCGACGATCGGCTTGAAGACCTCGGCGAAGGGCTCGCCGACGACCGTGGCGAGTGTCGAGAGCACCGCCTCGAGCGCCTTCTTCTGCCCGGAGAACGAGTCGAGCAGCCGGTCCTTGAACGCCTGCGCAGTCCCGCCCGCCTGGGCGAGGCTCTGGCGCAGCATCGCGACTGCCGCGGCGCCGCTGACCATTTGTCCGGAGGCGTCGCGGATGCCGTGGCGCAGGGCGTTCATGATCACCGTGAGCCCGCCGCCCGCGCGCGCGGAGAAGATCGTCGAGAGCGCCGCGGCCCGCTGCCCCTCGGTCATGTGCGCGGTGCGGGTGTTGAGGTCGCCGAGGATGTCGACGAGCGGCCGCATGCGACCGGCTTGGTCCGTGATGGTCACGCCCAGCGCGGCCAATTCCTTGCGGGTGTTCTTGGCGGCGAGCTGCTGGAACGCGATGTTGACCGAGCGGGCGGCGACCTCGGCCGACGGGAAGGCGCTCTTCGTGAGTCCCAGCGCGATGAGCGTGTCGTTGAAGCTCGCGCCCGTCAGCGCGACGCCGCTGGCCACCCCGAGCAACGCGGGCTGCAGCTCGTCCGCGCGGATGCCGAAGGTCCGCATGGCCACGGCGAGTTGGTCGACGGTCTGCCCGGCCTGGGCGGCTTGGATGTGGAACTGGTGCAGGGTATCGACGAGCAGCCCCGCCGACTGCTCGCGCGTGAGCCGGCCCATCGAGAGGTCGACGAGGAGCAGCGACGGCGCGAGCGCCTGCGCGGCTTCGGTCGCGTCGAGCCCCTTCTCGGCGAGCTGTCTCAACGCTTCCGCCGCATCCGTTGCCGAATCGCCGGCGCCCTTGAGACCCACGTCCAGCGCGGCCTCACGCAGCTTCGCCATCTCCTCTTCGCTCGCCCGGGCCATCGCGCCGGCCTGCTCGAGCGCGTTCTGAAAGCGGTCCGCTCCATCGGCCAGATCGAAGGCGCTGCCCACCGCAGCGGCTCCCGCGGCGAAGACCGCCAGCCCCTCGCCGAAGCGGACGAAGGAGGACTGCACCGCGTGCGTCGCCGCCTCGCTCTTGTGTTCGAGCTTCTCGAAGCTCCCCTGCACCCGCTCGATGACCCCGCTCGCGAGGTCGCGTGCCGTGAACACGAAGCCAAGGCCCATCTGGTTGTATGGCATGGTTCACTTCCGCCTGCGCACCGCCTGCTCGATGGCCCGTGCCTCTCGCGCCCGCTCCGCGTCGAGCCGTTCGAGCAGCCACCGCATCCGTCCGAGGTCGAGGTCCATGGCTTCGGTCAGCGTCAGCGCGAGGCCGCTCCCGCCGTGCTGCGTGTAGAGGAGCCGGAAGATGCCTTCCCAGAACTCCCCTTCTGGCAGCGGCGGGAAGAGGGAGCTCAGGCCGCCTTCGCCCTCGGCAAGAAGAAGCCCCGCTCGAAAGGGAGGTCGATCTCCTGGACGGAGAGGCAGGTCGGGCACTCCACCTCGATGCGCGTCTCGACGCCGCCGTCGGCCTCGTCGAAGCGGTCGAGGAGCGCCACCTGGTCGGCGAGTTCCATCTCGTCGAGGAACCGGCGCCGCTCGACCTCCGGGACCCCCTCGATCTCGACGATGCGCGCGAGGAGCGCGGTCTGGAGCAGCCCACCCTGGCTGGCCTTCAACGACTTCGCTGCCCTCTGCTCGTCCGCGCCCGTGAGGAGCCGGAACCAGACCTTGCGGCCGTCGTGCGGCAGCCTCGTCTCGTGGCGGTTGCCCGCGCGGAAGGCCGCGAGCGCTTCCTTCGTCAGCGAGCGCACCGGCAGCTCCGAGAGCTTCAGCTCCCATTCGAAGCGCTCCCGACAGGAAGCCGACGCGCACTGGACCGAGAAGGCGTAAGCATCGCCGAAGGTCAACGCGCGAATCTTGAGCAGCGTGTAGAAGCGGTCGGCGACGAGTACCTTCGACCAGTCGAGCGGCATCTTGTCGTCGATCGCATACGGTCCGGGGTCCTCGGTCGAGAGCCAGCAGGCGGCGAGGATCTTCTCGAAGGTGACTCCAGACTTCGCCGCGACCCGGTCGGCGAGCAGCGTTCCTTCCTTGCCCTTGAGGCCGCGGATGGTACCCGCGAGGCCCGAGGGGCAGATGATCATTTCGGACATGCGTTCCTCCTTCGGTCAGGGCTGCAAGAGGTCGAACCAGTCGAAGGTGAGCGTGACCGACTCGATGACGTTCTCGTCGGCGCCGTTGTCCCACTCGCCCGCGACGAACTTGACCGGCCAGGCTTGCGAGAGCGACCAGCGGCGCAAGGTCGAGCCGTCGCGGTCCTGCTGGACGATGTCCACGCCCCGCTTGAAGAGCGGCTCGACGAGGCCGGCGTTCGCGGAGGCGATGGCCACGTCCGACATCCAGTTGAAGAGGTCCTGGTCCTGCGTCGCGCCGCGCTCGAGCGTCACGTCGGCGAAGGTCAGTCGGCCGGGCGACTTGTTCGGGATGAGCGAGCCGCCCTCGAATGCCTGGACCTTGGCCACCTCGACCGACAGCTCCGAGCACTTCTGGAAGCCTGCCCAGCCGACGCCGTCGATCTCGCACAAGTACTTGAACTTCTTATGGAACAGCCTTGCCGACCCGAGGATCACGACCCACCTCCATCGGCGGTGAGCTGGCTGAAGCGGAGGATCACGAACTCCGCCGGCTTGTTCGTGGCGAGGCCGATGCGGCCGACGACCTGGCCGGAGAAGATGACCGACGTCGGATTGAGCGCGTCGCTGAAGTCGACGAAGAAGGCCTTCTTGGGGTCGGTCGAGCGGAAGGCGCCGTTTCGCATCTGGTCCATGAGGAACGCGGTCGCCATCCGGCGCAGCGTCGCCCGCAGGGCCTCGGTGTTATTGTGGTGCTTCGCGAAGAGCGTCCCCTGCTTCATCGACTGCTCGATGAAGATGACGCCGCGCCGTTCGGCGACCGTCGGGAAGTTGCCGTCGGCCTTCAACGTGCGGGCGCCGTCGATGTGGCGCGGCGTACCGGGTAGCACCGTGAGCGGGTTGATGCGCTTCGGGAAGACCAGGTCGCGCTTCGTCTCGTCGAGCGTCTCGTCGGTCTCGAAGCCGAGAACGCCGAGGAGCTTACCGTTCTCGATGCCCGCGGGCGGGATGTAGACGCCGCCGGGGCGCGAGCCGTCGGTGCGCGCGTAGACGCCGGCGAGGATGCCCGAGGGCGCGACCGTCAGCAGCGCGTCGGAGCCGAAGACGGTCGTCGAGGGGTTCTGGATCTGGACCCGCGGCCAGTAGAGCGCCGCGTACTCGGAGAGGCCGATGAGGCCCGCGGTCGTGTCCGCGTAGGCGATGACGTCCACGGCCGAGAGCCCGGCGGGCGGGTCGAGGATCGCGAAGACCGAGCCGTCGCGCGAGGACTCGCAGTAGGTGACCATCGCGTTGTGCACGGCGGAAGTCGCTCGCCCGGGGACGATGAGGAGCGAGAGGTCCTGGACGGTGTCGAGCGCGTGCAGGCCGGTCTTGCCCGCGGGGCTTCCGGTGAAGTCGTCGTCGTCGAGCTCCGTGAGGCCGTCGTCGCCGCCGGTCATGGGCCCGAACGTCCCCTGGGCGGGACGGTTTCCCGGCACGGCGGTCGCGGATTCGAGGTCCGTCAGCTTCACGCGCGTCGAGGCGGCGTTGACGACGGTGACGGCGTACCGAGGCTTCGTCGCGTCCATCGTGAGGTTCGGGTAGACCTCGACGCGGACGCTGCCCTCCTCTACGACGAGGTTGAACTCGTCGGCCGCACCCGAGGTCGGCGCCTCGATGGCGATCCTGATCGCGTTCGCGTAGGCGCCGTCGGAGAGGCCGTCCACGCGAAGGGTGGCGATGGGCGTTGCCGCGCGGTCGTTCAGCGTGAGCGTCGCCGCCTTCGATGTCTTCGTCGTCGGGTCGTTGATGTCGGTGTGGTGGACGGTCCGCACCACCCAGAGCGTCGTGCCCTGGTTCTCGAAGAAGCCCTGCGCGGCGAGCGCGAGGTCGGAGGCCGCGGTGAAGCCGCCGAAGACCGAGACGAACTCCTCGAACGAGGTGACGAGCTGGGCCTGGTCGATGGCGCCGCGCTCGGTCACACCCACCACGCCGACGACCGAGGTCGCGAGCGCGGGGATGTTCCGGATGCGCGGCTCCTCCTCGACGATGACCACCTTGGAAGCGAGCAGTTCGCGGCTCACGGCGTCGCCTCCTTCTTCGGTGCGGGGGTCGGGGCGGACACTGGAGCCGGCGGCAGCTCAGCCACCACCTCGACGCTCCCGGCGCGCAGCGCGGCCTTCATCTCGCGGCAGCCCAGGACAGCCTCGGGCAGGCCCCGGCGCACCTCGCGCGGCAGGAGCGTGAGCGACGCGCAGACCTGCTTCTCGATCACGCGCTGCGCGCGCACGCCGGTGACCGGGCTCTGGTCGGTGACGACCACCCGCATGGGCCTGCAGCCGCACGCGCCCGAGGCGCAGGCGACCTCGTGCTCGAGGTTCATGACCAGCATCCGCCGGGTGCGGTTGCGCAAGGACGCCATCAGCGCGCCTCCGTCTGGATCGCGACGCCTTCGGCGACTCGCCCTTCGCGCAGCGGGATGCCCTGCGGCTCGTCGAGGTCGAAGCCGCGCAGTACGAAGACGCCGGCGAAGTGGCGCACGTTGGAAGGGTTGGGCGTCGAGGCGATCTTCAGGCCGTCCAGCAGCGCCAGCTCGTAGCTGACGCTCCCCTTCGTGGGGTCGCTGCCATCGCGCGGGACCTCGAGGCGGAGGTTCTTGTGGAAGAAGAGCGTCGCTGCGGCGAGGAGGTTGAAGAGGTCCGCGGTCCGGTCGGTCACGCCGACCAGGCTGAACTCCAAATCCACCGTATATGGTTCGCGTAGCTCCTGAAAGACACCCGCCGAGACAGGCCGCATCGGCAGGTCGTTGCGCGAGTAGAAGCGGTCTTCGAGCACCGCAGGGCCGATGAGCACCAGGGCCGGCAGCCGCGACAGCTCCGCCCGCTCGATGCCCGCTTCCGCGAAGTCGGTCGAGGTCGTCAGCGAGACGTTCTCGTGGACCTGGCGCTTCAGCTCCCGGATGAGCGTCCGAACGAGACGGGCGAGGTCCGTCTCGACCGCGAGGTCCGGCGGCGCGTAGGTGAAAGCAGCCGTGAGCGTCACGGTCTCGCCGCCAGCCTGCACCTCGACGTCGACGGCCCCCGCGTCGTGGCGCGGGGTCACGCAGAGGAGCCGTTCGGCGCCCGGGACGGACAGGTGGGTCGCCGGCGCGCCGCCGAAGAGGACCTCGATGGGCACGTCGAGCGGGAAGCCGCTGCCGGCGAACTCGACCAGCGTGAGGCCGCTCGTGAGGCCGTGGTCCGGCGTGAGGGAGCGCAGCGCCAGCATCAGCGCGCCTCCTTGCCCGAAAAGCTCTCGGCGACGGAGTGAGCGAACCGGGCCTTCGCGCCCGGCGCGAGCTTCTTCCAGACCGGCGCGAGGAATGGCCGCGCGGGGATCGTGTAGACCAGCACCCGCGTCTCCTTCGCGAGCGGCGCCTTCGTCAGCCCCTCGAGGAACAGCGCGAGAAAGAGCCGGCGCACTTTCTCGGTCACCGGAACCACGATCGGATGGCGTGTGCCGCTCTCGTTGAGCTGGGCGATGTCGACGAGGGCCGCGCCGTCCTTCGCCCGCGCGGTCCGCAGCACGCCGACGAACGCTCCCTCCTCCTTCTCGACGACCGCGACGGAGTTCCGCAGGTCGGCGTGGCGCAGGAGCGCCTTGGTGCCGCCGAAGCCTGCGAGCTTCCGCAGCGCGAGCGTCAGCGGCGAGAGGGGCTTGAACGCCTCGCCGCCCGGGGCCTGCGCGGTGATGCCCTCCACGATCTCCTTGCGAAAGAGCTGCGCCTCGGCGAGCACCGCCTTGCGCATCGCCCCCTCGGCTCGTTCGCCGAGCTTCGCGAGTGCCTCCTTCGCCTCCGCCCACTGGCCGAACTTCCCCTCGCTCATGACCGCACCCCCTGCTCGCGGTCGTGGAAGACGGCGAGCAGCAGGTTGCGCGAAAGCCCGAAGCCGAAGGTGACCGGGCGAAGCTCGACGATGAAGAGCCCTGGAGGCATCCGGATGGCCTGGACCAGCTTCCCGGCTCTGTCTCGCAGCGCGGCGAGCCGATCTCCGACGCGGAGCTGAACGTCACCCGTCGTGGCGTCGACAAGCCCCTGCCGTTCGAGGTCGCGGAAGTGGAAGACGAGCGTCAGCGCCGTCTTCGGCAGGTCGCCCGAGAAGGCCTCTTCCAGCGTCTCGAACTCGCCCACCTCGACCTGACACGGGAGCGTGATCGTCCGCTCGACGCGGCCGTCCGGGAGCGGCTCCTTGAAGTCGGGGTCGAAGCGCGAGGCCGCCCGGTCGAGTTGGGCGATCTGCGCGACGAACGGAAAGAGGAGACGCCCGCGCATCAGGCCGCCCCCAGGTCCGCCGGCCGCTTGAACATGACCAGCAGGTTGTCGATCTCCGGATCGCCCGTGAAGGCGCCGTGCAGTCGCAGTGCTTCCAGCGTGTAGAGCTGCTCGCGCGTCTTCTCCTGCGTGAGCCGGTAGCGCTTCTGCGCGTCCTCGCGGGCGTCCACATCGCGCAGCCGCGGCAGCTCACGCACCACGAGACGCTTGCACACCTCGCGGACGAGGCGCGGCAGCCCACCCGTCGTCGAGCCGTCGGGATCCGTGTAGCCGAAGACGCCCTTGACCTCGACGTTCTGCGTGCCGCGCGGAAAGATGAGGTCCGAGATGAAGCCCGGCCGCATGCTCGGCGGCACCGCGATGCGCACCAGCGAGATGCGCGGGTCGTCACGGTCGTCGGGCTTCACGAGCCCCATCGACAGGTGCCGGTTGTAGACATTGATGGCGCCCGGGTACCAGACGCCGCCGACGATCCAGGGGCTGACGATGCGGACCTCGTCGATGGCGATCACCGGCTCGGACAGGAGCAGGTCCGGCGAGTCCTTGCCGTCGAGGCGGAAGGTCAGGAAGCGCGGCTGGAAGAAACGCTCCGTGACCTCCTCGATGTAGCGCGTCGCCATCGCGACGAGCGAGACCAGCCGGTCGCGCGAGGCGTCGGTCTCGCTCACGCCCTCGGCGCGCAGGTCCGCGAGCGAGCAGTAGCCCGAGCCCACCGCGTCGCGCGCGTCGGCGAGCACGTCGAAGGACGTGACCGAGTGCTGCTCGGCTGTCGTCTCTGCGAGCCGCCAGCGCCAGCGGACCTCGTGCGCGCCCTCCGGCTCCGTACCTCCCGGCTGGTACCGCGCGACGTAGCGGCCCTTGTTCAGCCGGTCACCGTCGGGGCACGGGCGCAGGTCGGCGAGCGCCCAGTCTCCGGCAACCGGCGGGTACACCTGCAGCGGCGCGATCCGCTTCTCGGGCGTCGAGACGTCGAGGATCTGGTACTCGACGCGGAGCGCATCGACGAGCTGTCCCTGAGACACATCCGGAGGGAGGCCGGCCGCGATGCTCTCCGGCGGCCCCGGTGCCATGGTGATCACCTCCAGCACCGGGTGCCGGCAGTTGCTCTCCTGTCCTCGCACGAGCTCGCGCATCGATCACGTCACTTTCGGGAAGCCTTCGCCGGCGGGGGCGTAGGAGGTGCGACGGGCGGCGCCGTCGGCGCAGGCGGGGTCGCCGGCGTCTCCGGCGCGGGCGTGGCGGGCGTGGGCGCAGGCGTCGCCGCGGCGGCGGGCGCGGCGCTCCGATGGCTTCCGAGGTCCGCGGTCGTCAGGTCGTAGGGCGTCGCGACGTTGGGCTCGGCCGCCTTCGCCCGCTCCTCGGCCTTCTTGCGCTCCGCCTCCTCGAGCGCGTGCGCCTCCGCCTCGGTGCAGACGTCGAAGACCAGCGGACTGTCCTCGTCGTGCGGCGCCTGGTGGACCTTCGCGAGGTAGTCGGCCACGTCGTCGGCCACCCGGTACCAGCCGCGCATCTCGTCGAAGCGGATGCTGAAGACCGTGTAGCGGCGGACGACATGCCCCCGCTTCGGGTCGTACGGCTTGATGCGAATCAGCTTCGGCATGGCTTACCCCTTCGCCGTCTTGAGCACCGCCGCGTGGATGGCGTTGAGCTTCGCTTTCAGCTCGTTGACCAGCGGGATGGCCGACGGCAGGTCGGTCGCGTCGGGGCTGGCGATCGCCGGGATCTG
>JAEHJW020001269.1_pt1 | contig 11082 bp, 18 predicted proteins | sample 9271431 | NCBI WGS metagenome assembly JAEHJW02
CTTGTGGAGGCGTTCGACCAGCAAACAGAACTCGCCCACCTGCGCGCGGCAATGAGGGAACAATCGCAGGCAATCGCTCGCAAGATCGACGACTTCCGCGTTCAGATTGACATTCTGCAAGCCGAGAATGCGGAACTGCGGGAGGCGTTGGAGCAATACGCAAATACGCTGAATTGGGATGCACACCGATATCCAAGGAGTGTGGAATGACGAAACGTGCGATTGTTGGCTGTGAGTTTTCCGGGCGTGTACGTCAGGCGCTGCGAGATATCGGCGTAGATGCGTGGTCAGTTGATTTCCTTCCTGCGGAGGACGGAAGTAAGTACCACATACAGGGCGATGTGCTATCCGTTCTGGATGCCGGGTGGGACTTGGGTATCTTTCACCCGCCCTGCACACATCTTGCCGTATCGGGCGCTCGTCATTTTGAGGCAAAGCGGGCCTCCGGGGTGCAGCAGGAAGCGCTCGGGTTTGTACGAAAATTGCTTTACGCACCAATCCCCCAACTGGCGCTGGAGAACCCGGTTTCGATTATTTCGAGCCATATCCGCAAGCCAGACCAGATTATCCAACCCTGGCAATTTGGGCACGGCGAAACAAAGGCGACATGTCTTTGGCTGAAAAACCTGCCTAAGTTAGTGCCGACGAATATAGTTGACGGGCGCGTGGCGCGGATTCATAAAATGCCACCTTCTCCCGACCGTTGGAAAAATCGTTCACGGACATACGAAGGGATTGCACACGCAATGGCGATACAGTGGGGGCTACTTTAATGAAAGGAACAAAACCATGAATGATCAGAGTGAGTTTCAAATTGGATTTGTAGTCAATTTGCCAAAGGGTAAGATCGACGCCGTGCGTTTTACACAAGTTAATGACGGGGGCGCACACGTTATTCTGAACGACAGCTTGCCGTGGCCTGTCTACTACATCATTGGGAAAAAGCTATTTCTTACAGAAGACGATGCCCGCATCGCTGCGGAAGCCGCGCGGAAAAAGAAGATTGCTAGCCTAAAAAAGCAGATTGAAAAATTGGAAAGGATGAGTTTCACAGTGGGAGAGCGCCATGAATGACCAAGACACCCAGCACCGTTCGGGGCACCCAATGAGGTATCGTAAAAAACCAGTTGTGATCGAAGCCCTACAGTTCACGCGAGAGTCGCTTAAAGAATGCTGTGACTTCCTTGGCAATGACCTCGAAGAGTGGGGTATGGATTCAGACGACCGGGGTTGTTATTTGCTCATCCGAACGCTAGAAGGCAGCCACCGCGCATCACTTGGCGACTACTTGATTCGCGGCGTTAAGGGGGAGATGTACCCCTGTAAGCCGGACGTTTTCAAGATGACTTATGACCCCGTAGAGGGGGTCAGCGCCGAAGCCCAAAAGGGATAGGGGATGACTGACCGTGGACTACTGGAGCTGGCTGTGATGGCCGGGCAGAGGGGGTTGCTTTGAGTACAGACTATTTTTATGATGTATCTTCAGACGGCAAAAGCCTCTACATGCCGAAGGAGTTTTTTACGAGGCTGGGGGTGCAAGACCTAAGCCCTCTAGAGGGCCGCCCGTCCGAGGGGGGTATGCTGTACCGTGTGGCGTACACATTGCGCAACGTTAGAAAGGCGAGGGAGTTGCAGTTCGGGGTGCGCTCCCCGATCCATTCGCAGTACAAGTGGCCGGGGTTTTCCCCGCTACACCACCAACGGGTCACGGCGGCGTTTTTTACGCTCCACAACCGTGCGTATTGCTTCAATGGTTTGGGATCGGGAAAAACAATGTCGGCGCTGTGGGCCGCAGATTACCTCTTGTCAATCGGGGAAGTAACGCGGGTTCTGGTTATCAGCCCGCTGAGCACGCTGCCGGACGCATGGGCGAAGACATTATTCACCCGCTTCCCGCATCTGAAAACGCACGTCGTGCACGGCGCAGGTAAGAGCGCGTTGTTGAAAGCGCCCAGCAGTTTCAAGAAAGTACAGGTGTTCATGGCGAACCATGAACTGATGCGTTCCCCTGACCGGGCCGTGTTTGCCGCGCGGGGCGCGTTGCCTGTAGACCTGATTATTGTTGATGAGGGGGCGAGCTTTCGTGCGCTCGGAACCGGCAAGGGGCGTGGGCTTAAATCATTGGCGAAAGACGCGAAGTGGATGTGGTGGATGACCGCAACGCCGACGCCGAATGCCCCAACGGATGCGTGGGTGCAGGCCGACATAATGGGCACAAGAGGCGCTATATCATACGGGGCGTTCCGTGACCTGACCATGTACAAAGTAACCGAGTTCCAGTGGGAGGCCAGGAACACGGCCCCGAAACACGTATCGGCTATTTTGTCCCCGTCGATATGCTTCAAGACCGATGACTGTATCGACCTGCCGGGTATAACCTATCAGGCACGACAGGCGGACATGACGAAAGACCAGAAGGCGATTTACTCGAAACTCAGCAGGGACGCCTATGTGGAGTTGACTTCCGGTGGTGTTGTGACCGCGATGAATGAGGGTATCAAAGCGAACAAGCTACTCCAAGTCGCGTGCGGCATTTTGTACACCGACGACAGCGAGGAGGCGGAAGTTACCGCCGTTGAAAAGATCAAAGTCGTGGAGGAGGTGCTGGAAGAAACGGATACGCCAGTTATTCTGTTCGCCCCATACAAATCCGTGGTTCGCTTCCTCAAGGAGAAGCTCAAGCGCCACAACCCGCAAGTTATCACCGGGGAAGTGTCCTTGTCCGAGCGCGTGAAGATTTTTGACGCGGTGCAGAAGGGGACGTGTCGCCTCCTCATCGCGCACCCGAAAACAATGTCACACGGCGTTACCCTGACCACTTCTGCATGTATCGTGTGGTTCGCCCCGACGTACTCGAACGAAATCTACGAACAGGCGAACGGACGTATCTACCGGTACGGGCAGACGAGACACTGTACCGTCATTCATATCACGTCGTGCGCCGTTGAGAAGGAGATTTACCGGCGGCTGGAGACAAGGCAGAAAATGCAGGGGGCGCTACTCAACGCGGTAAAGACAGAAATAAGATAGCTCAGTATATTGACTTCGTAGAACGCTCGTGTATAATAGACTCATGTTGTTGAAAAGGAGAGAATCATGAGCGAACAGGGCGCACCAACGATTGAGTCGGTGGTGGAGAAAATTCTCGAACTGCGGGACAGGGCGGGCGAGTACACCAGGAAAGCGTCTGAAGCCAAAGACGTGATTGACAGGCTTGAGGTGTACCTTCTGAAACGCATGCAGGACGCCGGGCTTACGGGCATGGCGGTGATGACGAAAGAGGGCAAGTATAATATCTCTCAAAAAACGTCAACAAGGATCGGGGTCGCGGATTGGGACATTGTGCTCAAGTACGTGCTCGATACGGGCAACTTCGCGTTGCTCACAAAAAGCATCTCGTCGCGGGAGGCAAAACACATCATGGATTCTGGTGATGAAGTCCCCGGAGTCAATGTGTTTTCCGAGATGTCAGTGAGCGTGATAAAATCACGCGCTTCCAAGTAGTCACCCACAATGCGCTTATGCGCTTAACAACCAAGGAGCAGTAAATGTCTGATAACGCAATCGTACCGTTGAAACCCACCGCGCTGGTTCCCGGTGTAGCGACCCGTCTGGCCAAAACCCTGGATACGATGGTAACTCCGTCGTCGGGCGCTGGCGTGTTCCCCCGCATCAGCACCAACAAACAGCGGTTCAGCATCGTCCGGTCGGGCGAGGAACCGGTGCCTATCAAGGAGGGTAAAAACTTCGCTGCCGAGTTGCCTGTTGTAGTTTTGGCAGCCAACCCCGGCGTGTACAAATCGTTCTACAAAAACAAGTACGTGCCTGGCGTTGACCCGGAAGCCCCGGTGTGCTTCTCCAACGACGGCAACAAGCCGCACAGCGCCAGTTCTGAGAAGCAGGCTTCGTCTTGCAGTACGTGCAAGCACAACGTGTTCGGCTCGCGTATCAGCGAAACCGGCGCGAATGCAAAGGCGTGCTCCGACTCGAAGAGGCTGCTTGTAGTCAGCCCCAAGGACATCAGCGGTGAGGTGTACATGATTAACGTCAGTGCAACCGCGCTCAAACCGTGGAACACGTACGTCAAGATGCTGACCCGCAACGGTGTCTACCCGCAGACGGTAGTTACCAAGATGTCGTTCAATCAGGAAACTGACTTCCCGCAACTTGCGTTCGAGTACGCATTGACGCTGCCCGAGGACATCATTGCTCAGGTGATTGGTCGCCTCGACGAAGCCGATATCGCCGAATTCTCGGAAGGCTCCGCAGATACCGAGAGCGCTTTCGAGCGTACAGCGGAGCCGGAAACGCGCAGCACCGCCAAAGTAGCGCCACGCGCTGCGGCCCCTGTTGAACAACCAGCGCCGGGTACAGACGCCGCTGACGATGAGCCCATGATGGAAAAGGCCGCCGCCAGCCCTCTCGACGCAAGTGTAGCGTCCCTTCTGGACTTCTAACTGACGCGCGGGGGGTATCCCCCGCCAACAGGAGCAAAACATGGAACTGCAAAACACGGAACCGCAAAATACGAACCGGCGTCCCCGGTCATTCAACAAGGCGCGGTCTGACTTTGTTCGCTCATTGCTCGACGTGCTCTATGATAAGTATGTCGAGCGAGACATCGTTACGGTGGGGGAGTTCGCGCAGATGGTAGGCGTTACCCGAGCGCAGGTGTACAACTGGAAAAAGGGTGCCTCCGCCCCGACCGACCTTGCGATGAGTAAAATCATCATCGCAATGGACAAGTTGAACGAACGCGAATAGCATACGGGTTCGCACCCCCGCACCGCACCGCAACACAACGAAGGTCAAAAATGCAGACGTTCGACATAAGGGACTTTTTCGCCAAAATTTGGGGGGAAGGCAGTTCTGACAGATGCCTCGTCAGGATGTCACAAAGCGGCGGGATGCGGCATATATGGGGCAACGATGTTGACTTCTACGAGCAGGCGCTTGGCGAAGTCAACTATTTTTTCGCCCCGTTTGTGTTTGATGCCCGCACCCGCAGACAAAAGCATGCATACGCGACACGCGCGTTTTGGGCAGATATCGATGTCAAGCCGGGTGCGCCAGAAGGTACATACGGAACCCTCGCAGATGCCGCTGCCGCTGTTCGCAACTTCATTGATTCCGCAGCGTTCCCCGCCCCAACGTATATCGTACAAAGCGGAGCCGGCCTCCACCTGTACTGGTGTGTCAATGAGGATATACCGGAGTCCACGTGGCACCGGAAGGCGCTTAAGCTCAAGGGGCTATTCAGCAGCGCCGGGTTGCTCGTAGACAAATCTCGTACCGCCGACAGCGCATCGCTCATGCGCGTGCCGGGCACCACAAACAAGAAGGAGGGACGCCAGCCCCTGCGGGTTGAAATCCTCAAGCAATACTCGATCATCGACGCCGATGTGTTTTTCAAGCGTCTTGACGATGCGTGCAAGACGCACCGCGTCGAAGTCGTCGAGGCCAAGAAAGAATCCCGGCTTGATGTATTGAAAAACTCCATGCTCGCAACGCAGGAGTACGACCGGGAAAAGTACAGTTCAGACGAGATGGCGTCCAGGTGTGCCCAGCTAGGGCGGGTTAGGGCGTGCGGGGGCGTTGTATCCGAACCCCTATGGTACGCAACAATTCAGGTTCTACGTTTCACGCGGGAGGCGGATAGCGCCCCGCATGAGTGGTCGAAGGGCGACGCCCGGTACGACCCCGAAAAAGTAGACGCGAAGATAGCGCAACTCGACGAAAAGGGGATAGGCCCGACGACGTGTGCGCAGCTACAAAGCGTAGGCTCCCCGGAGCTATGCAAAGACTGCGCGTTCAAGAAGTCGATAAAGTCCCCCATACAGCTCGCGGTGCGCGTTGCAAAAGTCGAACCGTCGGAGGCCGGAGAGGAGTCCATTGTTGTACGCGGTTCGGAAGTACCAGTTGGGTTTGTACCAAAAGGGTTCTATCTGACGGAAACAGGGAGCCTCGCGTTCAAGCACCCGGAGACAGGCGTTATGGTTGACTTCTACCCATACCCGCTGTTCGTCAACAAGCGCGTGCTGAACAATACAGGCATGTTTCACATCAGTGTAGATACGTGGCTTCCCCACGACGGGTACCTGAACATAACAATGCCGATGTCCGTATGCAAAGACCAGATGACACTGACCGAGGAATTGGCCGCGAGGGGGATAGTGTGCACGGACGGGGAGGACAAGATTCTGCGTATGTACATCGTGGAGAGTATCCGGCAGCTCACAAGCCGATTCACGGCGGTGAAGGGGTACTCCAGCTACGGATGGGACAACGGAGAGTTCTTCATCCACGACGCGGCCTATGGGGAGGATGGGGAGAAGGAGGCCATCTTCACTGGGGAGAACGAGCTGTGTACGACCAAGGGCAGCGCACAACCGTGGGGAGAGGTGTTTGACCACTACGAGAAAGCGTCCACCGCGTATCGCATGGCGTTTTATGCCGGGTTCTCCGCGCCATTGATGGAGCTTACCGGCCTGTCGGGGGTGACATACTCTATGGTGTCGGGGGAGTCCGGCGTGGGCAAAACAACGGTGCAATCGGTCGTGTGCGCTATGTATGGCAACCCGGAGGCGCTAAGAGCGCAGCGTACCGACACCTATAACTCGCTCATGAAGCGCCTCGGAGTATACAACAGTTTGCCGTTGTGTGTTGACGAGATGACCAACATTGACAGCGAGCACCTGTCCGAGTTTGTGTACCAGGTTTCGCAGGGTCGTGAACGAAGCCGCCTCACGCAAGCCGCCACAATGCAAGGAAGCGGGCGCTGGAAAACGATTGTGTTGAGCAGCAGCAACGAGTTGCTAGCGTCGAAAATCCGTTCCATACGCGGCGATGGGGAGGCCGAGCTGGCCCGGCTCATTGAAGTATATGCACCGGCGTACACCACAAAAGACGCCCTCAACCGCGTGAATCGCATCGTGAGCGAGAACTACGGAGTGTTGGGTGCCGATTGGGTGCGCAACGTGGCGAAGCATAGAAGTCGGGTGCAAGCCGTGGTGAACCACTACACTGAACTGGTGGAGAGGAAGTCGAAATGGGGGTCACAGGGGAGATTCCATATCGCGTTTCTAGCGACGTGCGCCGCCTCTGTAGCGCTGACGAACAAGTGGTTTGGGAGGAATGTTGACGTGGACAAGTTCATTTCTGCTGCGATTGACGAAATCGAGAAGAACAAGACACAAGGGGCACGAGTGGCTGTCGACGAGAAAGCGTTGTCAGCCTACGTCCATAACGAGGAGACAGCCGAGGCCGTGCGCCGCGAGATCGAAAGCCGCAATACCGCAGGCAACGACTCTCTGAACGCATGGCTGGATGGGCTTGTGCGGCATGTTGTGGGGTGCTCAGTGATACGTAAGTCAGGCAAGCGCGTCATTACACCGCAGGAGGTGAAGGCGGCTATTGACGAGAATACTGGAATGTTGTATATTCCGGCAGCAATCGCTGAGAGGATCGTGAGAGAGGCTAAGGTGGGCAGCACACACCTGGCGAAATTCAGAAAGGTTCCATACCGCCTGTATGAAGGGACAGAACTTGCGTCGTCATTGGCAGTAAGCTGCTACGAGATTGATATCTCACACATCCAATTCGGGGTGCGGGCAGCCCCCACCGCGCACGGGGGCAACACCTCGGGTATCGCAGCTTAGATCACAACAGGAGAACACACATGTCGATTCAGAGAAATGAACCGCTGCCGGAATGGGTATCGGAGAAGTTACAGGAAGCCGCACGGGAGAAGCGAATACCGGCGGTGTTCAGGGGGCTGATTGAGCGAGGGCTTGTACCAGCATCGTATACGTGGCACAAACTGAACCGCGTCAACAAGACGAAACGGGCACACAGGTTCGAGGTCGAGATGCTGGAGAGATACTTTGGAAACCCCTAAGAAGGACACGCTGGACGATGTGGTTCTCAGAGCGCGTGCGCTTGTCAGGCTGCGGGATGACGCACGCAAGATGGAGTCCCAAAAGATGGGTGCCATCGCAATGGATAACTACCTCAAGGCGGTGATGCGGTTTGTCGACGACGTGAGCGGCATAAGGATATGAGCCAGAAAATGAAACCCTACGGGTGTTGGAACAAAACTCTGGCCGCATCCTACCACGTGCAAATAGGGTGGACACACGATGGCAAGCGCATCATGCGCGAGCATACTGATCCGATGAGTCGCGGGTGCCGTTACGACAAGGCCGCATCGGATGAACGGTGCGTTGGGTGCGCCAAGCCGGTAGACCAAGGCAGCGCCACCAAATAACGGGTATCCGTAACTAGTGGTTGATGGAGAGAAACATGAACGAATGGAACGTAGTTGTTGAATGCGTTGGATACATTGGAACTGTCTGCGAAAAGAACGAAGAACAGGCACGCTGTGCGGCGTTGAGCAAATTCGGCGAAGCCAAGCGCATTTACTGACCCGGTGCGCGACAAGCCCCGCCGAGTGGGCGTCTACGTCATCAACCATTAAATACGGATAGCCCAAATAACAACGGAGCTACCGCATCTCACGCGGCAGCAAACTGGTACGCCCCGCTGATGACGGAGGCTTGCTGGAGCACCAGAGAGGCTTCTTTTTGGCGTCTCTGTATCAACACCGGATTGTTGCACAGCAACCCCGTGGTTCTGACGATCTGCGCTGCCTGCGCGAACGACCCGTTGTTTATCAGTGGTATGACACCACTAGACGCAACCGCCGCAACCCCCCGGTCATAGACGTAATCCACCAGCCCATCATACGTCTGCTGCGAGACAGAGGTAGTCAGGTTCGCATTGAGGTACTGCTGGGCGGTGGCGGTATCAAGCGCGAAAAGCGCTTCCGCCTGCTCCACGCTGATACGCGCCGGTATCTGGCTTGGAGGTGTGCTCGGCGGGTAATTATGGGCGTACCCGATGTCCGTACCACCGCCGATGTCAGGGTATGGTGTGAGGTTGGGCTTGCCGCCGACGGCTTCCTGTGTTTTGATGAATGTCGCGCCAGGAGCACTGAGTTTCATACGTCCCCCCTATACCCGACGCTATGCTGACCCGTTTCGCTTGGCCGCAGCAGCGGCACGCTCATAATCTTTTACACATGAATCGTCAATGCTGCCTCCGAGCGTACAAAACAGCTCTCCGGGGCGCACCGGGTCCCCGCAGTAGTGGCATATCCCAATCGGCATCAACTGCCGTTCGGTACGCACTTTACTTATCGCGGCCTGCCGGAATTGTTCTTCAAGTTTCTCGGCGTAATCTGCTTCGTCCATCACTACTATCCTTGGGAATTAAACTCAATCTGAAGCGACGAAATGACTCGTGCTATTTCGTGGTCAACAAGATTGTCGAACGGGAGAGACGGCGTACCAATGGCGGTCAGCGGAACTGGAAACGTCATCCACGACGGAACCTGGGTCACAATGTCGTTGCCGTTTCGGAACGCAGACACATCCATTTTCGACACTTGCACCAGTTCTGCAAGCTCATCATCGGCGGAAACCCTTGGCGGCTCGAAACAATAAACGGGTGCGCTATGCCCTTTTGTCGCCAGCCATGCACCATACAACATTGCGTGCGCAGCACCGAGGCTGTGCCCTGTTATCGCGGTCGGGACGATAGCAATTCTGTTCAGAACGGCTGACAAAGAATCCCAAAAGCCGGTATGCACCAGCCCCATATTCGGCACCCGGACGGTTTCCACTTCAGCGTCGGCGAGCAGAGACTCGACATCGCTAGTGCCTTCAAACGCAACTACGTGCCCAAACGTCAGGCTGCTGAAGACATGGACGCGGCAGGCTCCATCTTGCCCGCCGATATCGGGGGGGCGTTTGTAGCATTCTGCCGCGTAATTCGCCATACGTAGCGCTGTAGCGTAGTCCATACCCCACCTCCCTTAGTCAGTCAAACAGGTCAGGCCGCCTGCGTTTTGGCGAGCTGCGGCGTATTCTGCGCGTTCATCTCCTGCCAAGCAGTATGGCTTTTTTCAATCCCCTGCCCGATAGAACTGAACATCGCCGCGAGTTGCGCCGCGTCCATTGCCCCTGCTTGGGTAAGCTGGGTAAGCTGCTGGAGAGCGGAGATTGCGACAGGAGCAAGTTGCAGCGCAGCCGATATGCCGGGGTTGACCGACGCTCCTGCGACCTGCGCGACCAAAGGCGCTGCGGCAACGGCGGTCTGTAACACCGTGTCGATCTCCTGCTGCGTGATCCCGTCTTGCGAGGTATTGGTTATCATGGCTTCGTCACTCCGTTCGTAGATTGGTACTGTGCCTCCATCACCGCCAAAGCGGTGAGAGCATTGGTCACTTCCTGCACTTCCACCTGCGGGCTTACCGGAAGTTTCCCGGTGCAAAGCGGTGTAATTTGAGCATCCAGCATGGTAACCTGCGAGATTTGTGCCGAGTTCAATTTGCCCTGCTGCCGAAGCGCCACAGCCGCTTGGAATGCGGTGCCATACGCGCCACACGCCTGAACAAACTGCACCTGCTGCGGATTCAACTGCGGAGTCTGCGGGGTCATCGCGCACCCCGGCAGAAGCAGGGAACCGACCATCACAAGCAGCGCTACCGCCAAGAACACGATGTCTGAATGGTTCTCGAAAAATGACTTCATTTCTGCCCCTCCTGTGGTGCGTTGTCTTTAACAAACAGATCGCGAATACCGTAACCAACGGCAACCGCGACGAGATTCCATATTGCTGCGCCATTCTGCGCCGGTGGGAAGTACGACACCAGCAAGCCCACGGCAACCGCCAGCAAGCCAAACAGCGCAATGATGTAGGATTGCTTCAAATTATACCCCTGTCGCATTAAAGTGGTGGACAATTTCAACCGAGTTGAACCGATATCCTTCCTTTGCCCAACGCTGGGCTTTCCACAACGGTTCCGGCATGGTGTGCTTGCCTTCGTCTGCTCCGGTATGGTGTTTCTTGCACAGCAGTTGCCCGTTCACCGTCATATCATCAACGAAGGCGTATGGGTTGAACGGCACCGCCGCCGAAAAGCTACGCCAGTCAAAATTCTTCACCGCGTCACCAAGCAGGCCAGCCTCAGCGTCTTTGATGAAGAGCGCCCAATCAATCATTTCAGCCAAGCATCTTTCA
>JAEHJW020002080.1_pt1 | contig 11078 bp, 15 predicted proteins | sample 9271431 | NCBI WGS metagenome assembly JAEHJW02
GCGCAGCGCATCAAGCGGATGCCCGCGGTTCCGAGCCGGTGCTCGGGCGCGAGATACACGACGTCCGAGAGAGCCGTCAGGCTGCGCCGGTAGTGCAGGTGCGGCGTCACCAGGAAGATCTGGTAGCCGACGAGCTCGCCTGCAGCCCGCGCGGTCGCCAGCACGAGCGCCCCCAGGGCCTCCAGCTGCGCGTAGCGCTCCCAGTCCGGGTCGAGCGCGATGGCGCCCTTGTTGAGAGCGATCTCTTCCCAGTGCCGCACGCACAGCCGCGCGAGGTCGGGCTGCGCGGCGCCGAAGGGCTCAATCTGGTAGTTCAGTCCGGTAGCCATGTGAAGTTCGGGTACCCTCGGAAGTCCACCGAGAGCTCGTCCCCAGCTCGCAGCGGCACCGCGCCGTAATGTGCTGCGATCGGAATGGCGTAGCCGCCGCGCAGCAGCCGCACGCGCTGAACGCCATTGCCGCCGATCGCCATGAGGCCCGGCGCCGACGCCGTGAAGCTGAACGGCGAAACCCCGGGCGCGGGAAACTGGGGGGCGCCTCCCGACGAAGAGCCGGAAGCAGAGCCCGTGCGAATCCACAGGGCACGCAGTAGGCTGAGCCACGGCAGCGTGATCGTGCCTTCGGGCCCCACGATCGGCACCTGAGGCGCCGGCATTCCTTGCGGCGCGCTCATGACGCAGCGGGCCTCACATCAATGAACGCGCCGTTGAGGGCCGTCATCACCGGCGCCGACCAGGCCACCTCGAACACGCGATCGCGCGCCATGCCCAGGCGCTGCCACTGCAGCATGGTCTGCGTCTGGCCGACCTGGCCGAGCGACTGCACGACCGGGGTTCCGAAGCTCACACCGCGGTCATCCGACCAGCGCAGCTCGACCTGGGGCAGCTCGCTCGGGTCCGTCGTCGCGCCGCACTGCATGTCCGCCACGAACTGGCGGTACATGATCCGCTTGAGCTCGTTGACAACGTGGGGAAAGCTGCGGATTCGCCGGATCGCCGCGCCGTTGTCGGTGTAGTTGTTGATGTCGTAGACGTACAGATTGCCGTTCTGCCAGTCGCCGACCACGAACTCGCCATAGGCCGCCGTGCCGCACGCGGGGCGCGCGCGGTGCTCCAGACCGTTGGAGTCCAGCCACGCGCGTTCGTGCCACATGTTCGTGGCCACGTCGTAGGCCCAGGTCTTGTCGGCGGTCGGGAAGTTCAGAACGTAGAACATGTGCCCTTCGATCTGGTGCACGAACCCCACCGCGTCGTCGACGCGCGAGTAGCTTTGCATCTCGTGCTCGATCGCGTGCGTGCTCACGCGCACTGCGGCGTAGTTCGCACCCTTGAAAACGATGCACTGGCCCTGCGGGTCCTGCGCCAGCCAGAAGACGTTGACATCTTGCGTGGCCACGCTCGCGGGAGCCACGCATCCGTGCTGCACGAAAGCGCCCTCCATGATCTGGAAGGGAAAGTCCGCGGCGCCGGAGTCGAACCAGACTTCGGTGGTCTTTTCGCCCAGCAACCAGATCTGGCGCTGTACTACCGCGAGCGCCGCCAGGTTGTCGGCGTAGCCGGTCTTGTTGGCGATGTACAGGGGGTCGAAGGTCGTGCTGTTCGACAGGCTGGTGTAGAAGCTCTGGGTGCCCTTCTTGTTGAACACGAAGAACGTGTCCACGTACCAGACGAAGTCGGCTCCGACGAAGCTCCCGGTGCTGTCCACCAGCTGCGCGAAGGCGTTCGTCGCCAGGTCGACGGTCCATCCCTGCGTGGATCCGTCGACCAGCACCAGCGTCGTGCCGTTGTCGGCCATCGACACGGGGCCGCTCGAGGTGCCGATCGTGCCCAGCTTGGTCAGCGCCCAGCTCGAGCTGATGGCGTAGACGCTGGATCCGCACACGCCGTAGAGCGTGCCGTTGTTGCCCTGGTAGAGGCCGCGCCACCCCGCGTCCGCAGCCGCCGCCTTCAGTGTCAGGCCCGGCGTCGGGTAGTGCGTCAGGATGGTCGGCGCGCCGGCGAGCTGCGGCAGCATCATGAAGCTCTCGCGCTGGTTGATCTGCGGATACAGATTCACGCAGCGCTGGGCGCTCGCGATGACGCTGCGCGCCTGGTACGCGCCGGACAGCAGAGGCAGTTGCATCAGACCCCCTGGTCGCTGATCGGGTTGTAGAAGCCCGGCGCCAGCGGCAGCGTCCCGGGCATCGTCAGGCGCGGAACCTGCGCGTTGCTGTTGCGCAGCGTGCTCAGCGAGGACTCCGCCAGTGCGATCAGCTGCGGGTCCGGGGGCAGCTGGTAGGCCGTGCGCAGGCGCAGCCCCAGGTTGTAGAGCAGGGGCTCCTGGTACTGCGGCGGCAGGTTGATGGTCTGCGTGAGGCCACTGAAGGCGCTGATCGGCGTCTTGGTGAGCAGGTGCAGCTCGTAGAGGCCAGCCTGCGGGATGGGCCAGAACTTCACATTGGCCAAGGGGTACGCGCCGTCGAAGAACACGTACTGCGGCCAGGTGGAGAGGCTCTTGAGCCGGATGCGCGCGTAGTCCTCGTACGCGTTGATCAGCTGGAGCGGGAAGTCCGCCTGCTGCTCGGGCGCGGTCGCGTTCAGCAGCCGGAAATAGCCGCCCTCCAGGTGATCGGTTGGCGCGGCGTTGAAATTGCCGCCAGTGCCGTAGGTGTAGGTCTCGGCGCCCGTCGAGGCGAGCGGCAGGTCTTGCAGTGCGTAGACCAGCCAGCGCTTCACGGCCCACTGCCCGAGCATGGCGTTGAGCAGGGTGAGGCTGTCGTTCACGTCCTCGGGCGACACGCTCTGCCCCACGCCGACGACGCCGGCCTGCTTCAAGGCCAGCTTGATCAGGTCGAGGACGGTCATACGAGATCCGACGCGTCAGGTTGCGGCTGCGCGCGCCGCGCGCGACGCCGGGGCGCCTGCTCGGGCGGTTGCTCGGCGCCCCGAAGGAGTGCGCCCTCCTCGTCCTCGCAGGACACGACGACCTCGCGGCCGTCGGGAAGGCGCACCCACTTCGGGTACTCCACGAACCGATACGGGACGTGGTAGACGTGCATCAGATGATGTCCGGCACCAGGCACGCCCACTCGTTGCGCACCCACAGGTACCCGTACAGGCAGTCCAGACGGGTGTAGGTCTGGTCGGTCTGCGGGTCGTAGGCCGTGATCATCCGCAGGCTCACGCCGTCGAACGTCGCGCGCGCCGACTCCACCACGCCCTTGTCCGGCATCCACAGGTCAGCCATCACCAGGGTGACGGCTTCCGGGCGCAGGACCAGGTTGCGGCGGTAGCCCGAGGCGAAAGCCGCGGTCAACAGAGTGATCGCGGCCGCATTCGCCGGCGAATTGTCCACGGTCTGGTACTGGACCGCGGCCCCGGCGTTGCTCGGGGTGATCGCCGGGTAGATGCTCACCGCCGTCGGGGTGTTGGCCGCCAGGTTCACGGTCGAGGTGACCACGAACTGGGCCAGCGTCGCGCCCGCCTGCTTGGTGATGCGGTTGACCTGGTGCACGCCGGCGATGGTGATGATGTCGCCCGCGTTCAGCGTGCCCGCGCCGGTGGCCGCCAGAGTCAGCGAATTGCCGGCCTGGTTGGCGCCCGACACCGTCAGGCCAGTCGCGGTGCCCGGGAAAGCGGTGGCGACCGTCTGGTCTTCCATCCACTCGGCGATGCCCAGCGCGGGGCCCGCCATCTGGCCCGAGTCGAACTGCTTGCTGATGCGGCCGGTCGGGTTGAAGAGGCCCGCGAGGCTCTTCACGACGCGGGCGTTGGAGCGCGGCGACAGGATCGCCTTGCGGTCGCCCGTGGGAGCCGACATGTCCGTCAGCGCGGCGCCCGCGTCCAGGAAGTCGCCCTCCGTCGGGGTGGTGGTGTTGGACGTGATCTGGGAGGGCATCGCACCCGACATGACGTCGGCCGCCACGGCGCCCGCCAGCGTGTTGACCATCGGCGCCAGGATCCGCTTGCTGTAGTCCTGCAACGACAGCGTGCGGTCCACCGAAGAGAACGGCACGTCCACGCCCTTCTGGGTGCCCATCACGAGCGTGGTCGAGCGTTCGTTCACGGTGTTCAGGCTCAGCGTCGGGCCCGTGCGTGCGACGAAGTCGTTGGGCAGCCGGATGCGCAGCTGCTCGCCGATCTTGGCGCCGGAGTTCTGGTACTCCTTGTCGTATTGACGGTCGATGGAGTTCAGGAAGGCATTGCTGTTCTTCCAGAGTCGGACGGCTTCGCGGGTGATCCCGCCCAGCGTCAGAAGTGAGTTGCTCATTTTTCGTGTCTCGCAAATGAAAGAGCCGCCCGAAGGCGGCTCAGATCAGGGAGACGGCGTGCTTATCGCGAGTCGAGTTGCGCCTGGCGGCGCCGCATCCACTCGTCGATCGGCAAGTCGTCGGTGAGGTCCGAAGACGGCGTGGAACTGCGCCCCACCGGCGTGATCGGCGCCGAAGCCTTGGATGCGGGCTTGGGCTTTCCGACCTGCGCCGACAGGCGCGCGAGTTCCATCGCCATCTTCACGGGCGGCAGGCGCAGCACATGCGCGGCCTCGTCCGGATTGCTCCCCAGGTGGAAATAGACGTCGGCGGCATTGGGCAGAGAGGTGACGGCTTCGATGAAGTCGGGCTTCTGCGACAAGTCCGTGACTTGCTGCAGGGTGCGGACGGCGGTGGCGAACTGCTCCCCGTGGGCGGCAATGCCGGCCTCGTAGGTGCGATTTGCCGCCTCGTCCAGGGCCCTGCGCTGGGCAATTTCCTCGGCGAGCCTGTACGGATCCGGCTGCGCTTGCGGCTGCGGCTGCTGCGCGCTGGGCTGCTGTTGCGCGGGGTCGCGCTGCTGCAGCATGGCGCGCAGAGCATCACGCTCGCGCTCGGCTTCCCGTCGGGCCGCGGTGACTTCGTCGATGCGCCGCTCGAACCAGGGAACGCGTTTCGCGGGGGGCTCGCTCGGCTGCCCCCCGTTCTGCGGTTCCTGGCCGCTCGGCTGTTGCTGGCCGTTCGGGTCTTGCTGCCCTCCCTGTGCAGCGGGGTCATTCGCGGGAGCAGATGCGCCTTTCTGGACTTCGGGATCGTCCGCGGCCGGCGTGGCCTGGGTCACTTCTTCGGTCATGCTGGGGTTCTCACTGGAGTTGCCCGGGCTGCGCCCCCGGTGGCGTGCTGGGCGCCGCGATCGGCTGCGCAGGCGCGGCCGGAACCGCCTCCTGCAGAGCTGGTTGCGACGCCTGGAGAACTGGAACGAGGTGCGTGGCCAAGGCCTCGCGCACGAGCTGCTGCACAAGCGGCATGAGCGTGACGGGGTCGACCTTGGCCAGGGCCCCCATGCGATCGGTCTCGGCGCGGTAGGCGTCGATGTCCTTCTGCTGCTCGGTCGCGGTGTGCTTGAGGCGCTGCTGCGCCAGGTCGTGCAGCGCGGAGGCGAGCTGGGCCTGCGTGGCCTGCACCTGCTGCTGCAGCTGCTGCACCGCCGGATCGAGCGTCGGTGGCTTGAGGCGTTCGGCCAGCTCCTCGGCCATCGGGAAGTCGGCCGCGCGCATGACGAGGTCTCCGGCCTTGGCCATGAGCTCGGGCGACGCACCCGCCAACTGGATCAGCGCGTTGAAGGCCTCCTGGCGACGCGTGGCGAACGCCGGGCCCACACCGGACTGCACCTCGTAGCGCCCCACGCGCGGGTTGAGCACGCGCAGCACGGCTTCGCCGCGGCGCTGCTCCTGCGCAGCGACCTGCTGGCTCGGGTCGATCGCCACGCTGGTCTTGTCGCCGTTCTCCTGCAGGATCTGGATCACGCGCTGCGTGTCGTAGACGTGCGGAATCAGGTCGATCAGGATGCGCCCGGTGTAGCGCACCGCGCTGGCGTAGTGGTCGATGAAGTGGTAGGTGGCGTTGTCGCCCTGGCGCTGGCGCTCCTGGATCGCGATGCCGGTGCGCTCGTTGGACTGTTCGCCCATCTGGGCCTGGTACTGGCCCGAGACCATCTGCATTTCCTGCGCGGCAGCTTGCATACCGGCCAGGAAGGCCGGCGCCACGCCAGGCGGCTCGGGGCGCTGCGGCGGGGGCAGCGGCGTGCCGTCCTCGCGGTGCGACTTATAGGGCAGGTACGCGTGGTTGACCTGGTTGGCCGTGCGCCAGTACTGCTCGACGCCCTCGGTGGCCTCGAGAGGCAGCGTCCATGGCACCTTCGTCTGCAGCGCGCCGTACTCGACGGCGGCCGACGCGTTGTAGTTGTACATGCGCTGCGGGTCCTTCAGCGCACGCACATGGCCGCGGCGGTCGAGCTTGCCGTCGATGACGGTCTCCTCCCCCACCACACGCACGATCGGGATGTAGCGGCCCGGCCAGTCCCGCTCCTCGGCCACTTCCTCGCCGATGATCAGGAACCACTCGATGGCCTGCGTCAGGATCGGGCGCTTTTGCACCGACTCGTCCGCATCCAGCGCCGCGGCCAGCTCGGGGCCGAGCTTGGAGCGCGTGACGGTGCCCGACTCCGTGGCGTAGAGCATGTCGCGCTTTTCGACGCGCCGGAAGTACTCGCAGATCCGGATGTGGTCCGTCGGGATGCTGTCATCGCGGCCGGTGTCCAAAGCGGATGCGGGTGCCCGGTCCTTCCACTTCGGGTAACGCTTGAAGAACTGCTTCTCGGGCACGTCCTCGTAGACGAACCCCCAGTTGGCGTCCGACCCGTCGAGCTCGTTGATGTCCGGGTCCAGGACCACCATGCCGGGGTCCTTGATGCGCCGGATGTAGATCTCCTGGTCGAAGCTGCGGTCGTCGATGTAGTCGGTCAGCACGCGCCAGTAGCCGATGCCGGTCTTCACCTGGAAGTCGACGGCGGTGATGTAGACGTCCTGGGCCTGGCTCTGGTACTCGATGTGGCGCACCAGGTCCTGCATGCACTGCGCGGATTCGTAGGTGGCTTGGTCGCCGACGGGGTCAATGCGGATTTCGACCTGGTTCTGGCGCGCGTCGTTGACGATCTGCAGGCAGTGCTGCGCCGTCTTGTTGATGGTGAGAGTCGGCTTGCGGTCGAGCTCGCGATTGCGCAGCAGATGCGCGGGCCACTGGTAGCCGTTGGCCGAGTCGCCGTTGACGAACTTGTAGTCCTCGCGCGCATTCGCACGCGCCGCGCTTTCCCAGTCCAGGGCCGCCTTCAGGCGGTCCCTGGCTTCGCGGATGATGTCTTCCTTGCGTGCGGTCATGCGTCAGGCCCAGGGCGCGAAGACGAACAGCAGGAACACGAAGCCGAGCGCGGCCGCCGGCGCGGTGACGACCGTGCCGTAGATCCAGATCAGGTCCATGCTCAGCCCATCCAGGACAGGGCGCCAGGCGGCACGATCGGCCGCTCCACGGGCGGAATGGCGGCCGGTGCGGCCTTGGTGGCGCGCCTGGCGCCCTCGTTGGCGTAGCGCAGCGCGTCGATGACGTGGTTGTGCTTGTCCTCGAGCACGGGGAGCACCTTGCCCGCGAGGGGATCGGTCTTGTAGCTGTACAGAGTCAGCTCATCGATGGTGTGCTGGCAACGCGGGTGCACCACGATGTCGAAGGACTTGAGCCACTCGACGCCCTCCTCCACCGACTTCGGACCCTTGACCGCGGCGCCGATCTTCGGGAAGCCGTGGTTGCGCATGTAGCTGATGGTCTCGGGCCTGGCCGAGTCGGCAGTGATGAACCACTTCTCGGCGCCCGGCAGCCGCATGAACAGCTCGGGAAGGTTGTTGATCTCGCAACCCACCATGTAGACCTCGTGGGGCACATACATCGTGCGGCCGAGGATGTAGGACTGCACCAGCACGCTCGGGTCGCTCGCGAAGCCCCAGTCCGCGCCCTGGCGGATCACCGCCTCGGGGTGCACATCGAACTCCTCGATGCGCCAGTTCTTGAACACGCGGGCTTCGCTGTTGCGCACGTACTCGCCCAGCCAGACGTGGGCGTACTTGTCGGGGTCGCGCGCCCGGTCGTACTCCATCTCTTGGCGCATCACCTCCGGCAGCCAGGGGTTGTCCGTGTAGTTGGCACGCACCACGATCGAACCGGGGAACGGCTCCTCGGCACGCAGGAACGCATCGACCGGATCGGTCGGATTGCGCGGGTTCCAGCTGAACCAGATCTCGGAGTCGTCCTTGCGAATGGTCGGCCGCAGAAGGTCAAGGCTCTTTTGGCTCAGGCCCTGGCCCTCCTCCACCCACGCGCGATCGAAGCCTTCCAGGGACTTGATCGACTCCGAGGTGTGGTTCTGCATCCCCTCGAAGATGGTCACGCCGCCATGGCGCGAGAGGATGCGGCGGTCTTGGACGTCGAAGTACGCGCCCGCGTTGTGCTGCTCGATCTTCGACTCCAGCAGCTTCTTGACGCTGAATTCCAGGGACTTGAGGGTCTCGCGCAGCATCACGCAGTCGAGCGCGCGCTGCACGTTCTCTTCGAGCCACAAACCCGCGAAGAAATGCGACTTCGCCGAGGCCCGGCCGCCGTAGGCACCCTTGTAACGGCCGGGCTGCAGCAGTGGAGCGAAGACCTCAGGCGTCGGGAGCTGCAGCGCGGACGATGACACGCTCGATCCTCCCGAAAACGGTGCCGTCGCTACCCGGCGCGGTGTCGAGGCCGTACGCCTCGCGCTCAAGGCCGATCAGGGTCTTGAGGGTCTCGGCCAGCTCGCGCAGGCTCTTGATGTTCTGCGGGAGGTCGAGCAGCTGCGACAGCATCGCGTGCGCCTCGTCGACCCGGCCCGTGGACAGCAATTCGGCGAAGCGCTGCCGGCGATCTGGCTGTGCCTCGAGCTCGGCCAGCAGGGCCTGCGCCTGGTTGCGCGCCCGGGTGATGTCGGCGCGGTGCTCGCCGCGCACCTGCGCGATGCGCTCAGCGTTGGCCTCGATGATCTCGCGCTCGGAGACGCGATACGCGGGCTCGCTGAGCGGCACGAACTCTTTGCGGTGCAGCTTGGCTTCTGCACGCGCTCGGATCTTCGCGCCCAGATCGCGCTCCCACCCGTCACGCTTCGCGCGCTTGCGAATGGCGGTTTCCGTGATGCCGTGGGGCTTGGCGATCTCGCGCAGGCTCATGAGCCCGGCGCGATAGTCCGCCTCGATGCGCTCCCAGTCGGGAGCGTTGCGCTGCTCGGTCATTTGCGCCCGTGCATCTCGCGCAGATGGCCCGTGGCCTCACCCAGCACGCTGCGGGCGCGCGAGTCGATGTGCGCCTCCTGCCGCGGCGTGATGTCGCCGACGTGCTCGGCGTGCGGCGCATCGCGCAGCGCCGCGCGGGCATGGGCCTTGTTCTCGACGGGGAACGAGCGCCCCGGGCCCGCGAAGTCTTTCGCGGGGAGCGCCTTGCGCGCTTTGGTGCTGAGCGTGGCCATCCTTCGGTCCTCGGTGAGCGACTGCCGAGAACGCAAAAAGGCCCGCACGGAGCGGGCCTTCGGGAAGGCTTCGGGGGAAATCCGGGGCCGCCTAAGTCTCGGCTAGTCGGATCTGCTCCCGGTGAGCATCGGTGCGGATTGTGCGCCAAGACGTTACGGCGCGCAAGCCCACTCAGTGCCAGACGACCGGATGGTGCACCTGCGTGCTACGGAGGGCGTCCGCTGCGGCGTCGAGCAGCTGCTGCGCCTGCGTGGTGCTCGCCGGCTCGGCGTCGGGGATCGGCATAACGGCGATCTCGCCCGTGGCCAGGTTGACGATGACCACCACACCAACGAACAGTGGCGTTGTCACCGCGAGTCCCCGCGCGCAATGAGCTCGCGCAAGGCGTCTCGCTGCATCCTTCGCACGCCGTCCTCGATGCGCCGCTGCGAGAAACGGTCGGCCATCTTGGCCGCCAGGCGCGGACTGCGGCGAAGAGCGCGCCGCATGCGCAGCTGAAGCAGCCGCATGCGGGCTGCGTTGCGTCCCTTCACGAGACCGCCTCCGGGGGAACGAGCCACGCAGCGTCCCTGCGCAGCACGTCCCCGAGCGCCTGCAGCGCGTTGTTGCGCTCGCGCACCCAGCTGGCCGGCGCGATGTGCATGAGGCGGCACGCCACGTCGGGGCGCGGGTAGCCGGGCAGGTACGCGCAGCGAAGGATCTGTCCCCACGGCCATGGGGTGCGCGGGAGCCGGCCCCAGGCGCGGCTGACGGCCAGCAGGTCGGCGTCGGACATGCGCACCAGCCGAGGCTGCCGCGCCTCGTCGCCACGCTGGCGCGGCCGGTAGAAGCGCCCGAGCCCGGACGCGTCGACTTCTGCCGAGACGCCCCCGCGGTGGGCGCGCCGGAAGCCCTCGATGAGGTCGACCACCCAGCACAGCGAAGGCGGTTCCGGCGCGTTCAGGTCGAGCGGGTTCGCATTGCGAACCGAACTGCGTACAGCGAGATGCGAACGGGCGCTCACGGGCATAGCTCGCGCAGGAGAGCCACTAGTTCCTCCGGGCGCGCGACGGCGGCCTCGAAGATCCTGCGTGCGGCGCATTCGGCATAGAACGGCTCCACGCCCACGGGAAGCTGCCCGGGCGCGGCGTCGGGGCGCCGCGGAGGCTTGGCAGCCGTCATCAGCCAATGTTGGAGCGGCTCCAGGGAAGCGTTGCGCTTGCGCTGAAGGTCGCGCAGCACCTCCTCGTCCGCAGATGTCCAGGTCATTCCGAAAAGTCCTCCACGCTCCAGCCGCCGCCGTCCTTCACCTGGCGCTCCTGCACCGCGAGGAAGCGCATCGGGTACTGGTCGGCCGCGATCTTGATCTTCGCCCGGGCGTCGTCCTGCCAATGGCCCTTGACCTCGTGCATCTCCAGCACGCCGGTGTGCGGCAGCACGACGAAATCCGGGGTGTAGAAGGTGTTGTCGGCCAGGCGCAGCTTCATGCCCTCGAAGCGGTACCAGAGCACGCGGCCCGTGGCCTTGAGCGCTTCGAGGTGCTGCGCGTAGCGGGCCTCGGTCTTGTTCATCGCGCCGGGCTTGAGCCGGCCGAGGGCGAAGGATGCGTGCGGGCGGGGCTTGCCGCGGTGTGGGAACTGCAGGGGCATCGAGGACATGGCTCAGGTCTCCTGCAGCCGGCGCTGCGCGATGTAGGGCTTTGCAAAGGCGCCCTGGTTCTGCAGAAACTGCAGCGAGCGCGGATCGAACCAGAGCTGGATTCGGCCCTCGAACTCGCCGTT
>JAEHJW020002793.1_pt1 | contig 11068 bp, 17 predicted proteins | sample 9271431 | NCBI WGS metagenome assembly JAEHJW02
AGCAGCAATTAGCCGCCCTACGCTCACGCGCCAGCGCCCCGTATCAACATCGAATCGAGCAATACCGCGTACGTCGCACAATCGCCCTAGAACGGTACCGGGCCGACCGGAAAGCGGCTCTAGCTGCTCTTAGGCGCGGTCTTAGGCAACAAGAAAGAGCCCGAAAACTCGTTGCCCAACGGACAGGCGTAAAATTCAAACGCCGAAAACTCTCCCCCTTTAAACTCGCCAAGCGCGGCGGATTCGTTCCTACCCCTTCGCGCTTCACGGCTCGCATTGAATCGGCTCGTGCTCATGGCAAACTTGCTATCCGCCAATCCTTCCCCGCAACACGCGCGGGCTATAAAGCCTACTACGCTTTCATGTTGCAAGCGCTCGCATCGAACGATATTCAGTCCTGGCACTATGAGGTTCGGGTAGGAAGTGCGTCGATCAGTATGAATAATTCCGACGCCATCTATGAGCGGGGTCTATGGCTTACGCAAGCGGATTTTGAACGGTTTGGAAGTATGCGTAAGGAAGTCTTTGGCGATGATGAAGATGACGAAGAAAGCTTGGTAGATTTAGCTAATTATTTTTTTGGAAACCGAAGGGGCGGAAGTGGCGCAAATATGATAAACGAAGTCCGAACCTTCGTAGAGCAAAACAAGACGCCCCCACAAGTCTTTATCGACGTATCCATGCATATCGGTAAGCCGTTTTGAAGTCGCCGACAACGCCAACCCCTAAACGCTACCGCTATGACGGTTCGCGCCGAATTGAAGTTCGGCCTAAGCGCCATGTTAGAAAGTACTCGACACTCAAGAGGGATAGAAGCGTGCATGAAATCGTTTGCGCGTGGGATGTGGAAACCGATGGGCTCAATGGTGAATTGCTCGCCGTCTCATGGTCCGCCCCTGACGCGCCGCCTCAAATACGCGCCCCGGATGATCTAGGCGACTTTTTTACCGCTTTGGAAAAGTACACTTACCCCCACGTCTGGTACGCGCATAACGCACAATACGATTGGCGCTACATACTACCCGAACTGGCCAAGCGTTATTCGTGCGAGTTTTTCACACGATCCGGTACCGACATATTCGCCATCAAATGCGCTATGGGATCGGGAGACGTGATCGACATGCGCGATTCCTATGCGGTGTGGGAAGGTTCGCTCAAATCGCTGCTTGAGGCTTTCGCCCCTAACGCCCCTAAACTCTCGCTGGACTTTTCGAAGGAAGTCTTTGACATCGCAAACCCCCGCCACGTCGAGTATAGTTTGAGGGATGCGGAAGGGTTGCAAATCGCCATGACGAATTACCGCACGCAATTTGCCGAACTATTCGAATGTGGTCTAGGTTTTACGTCAGCCGGATCGGCACAAAAGGCGTGGCGCAAAACACTAAGCGAGCCGTTTTATTGCCTATCACGAAACCTTGAGGAACAATTGCGCGAAGCGTATTATGGCGGCGTAGTATTCCTCACTTCCAATCAACTACACGAAAACTGCAAAACTTTCGATATTAATTCGTCCTATCCTGCTGGTATGATCACAAGTGGGGTACCCTACGGTCACCCTATCCGTAAAACGCAATTAGATTTTAGCCGTCCCGGCTTTTGGTGGGTGACGGTTCGCGCCCCTGAAAATCTCCCCATCCCTGTATTGCCCGCGCGTGACGATAACGGTGTTACGCGCTGGCCTTTGGGCGCCTTTGAAACTGCCGTATCATCAATAGAACTCGCTTTTGCGATAGAGCTTGGCTATGACATTATATCGGTATCGCATGGAATCGTATTCGAAAAACTGGTAAAGCCCTTCGATACATTTATAAATAAGTGCCGCTCAATTCGATTAAGCCCCACCGCTACCGATGCCCACAAGCTGACCGCCAAGATGATGCAAAATAGTTTATATGGTAAGTTCGGAACGAAAGTGGAACGGCGCGAAATAATAGCGGCAAACCCTGATGAGCAAGATTGCGTAGGGTATGAACTGCTTGAGGATTTACCTCTATACTGTCAATGGGTTGATGATGAGCAGACCTTACGCATGGTGCAATGGGCGGCGTGGATCACGGCAGACGCTCGCGTGCGCTTATTGCGGGCCGCCTACGCGGGCGGTGCGGAAGCGGTCTTGTATGGCGATACCGACTCGCTGACCGTGACGGAAGCTTTCAACGTGTCGGCCCTCGACGTGGGGGCGGAATACGGACAGTGGAAACTAGAAAAAGTCTGGAAGGCATTTCGTCCTCACGCGCCGAAAGTGTACGCGGGAATTCTGGAAAATGGGGATGTTGTGGGTCGGGCTAAGGGCATGCCTCGTAAAATTATGGGCGCGGAACAATATAAAAAGATACTCTATAATTTGTCATTTGAGTCAGTCTATGATAATGTGCCTTCATTATTTTCTATTGTTCGCGGGAAGGCCAAAGCGGGATCGGGAACAGAAAGGAAATTGCGAACCCTGACCGATTTAACCAATTCGCGGAACTGGATAAGTGACAATGGGAAAATTATTGCACGGTCAATGGAAGCGTAAAAAGGCCCGACCGCCTCAAGTGGCCCTTCCTCTGCGCCCGCTTGAGCCCTTGGAATATGGCCCGAACGTGGTCGAATTTCCGGGGCGCGTGTCGATCGAATGTCGAAAAATCCTGGAGAAAAACTTATGGATTATGAATCAGGGATAGCGGTCGCCACGATCTGGCAAGAAGCGCGTGGGCGGAATTGTAGCGGCCAGGAACGACGACTTATCGCGCAGACGATCAAAAACCGTACCCGGATGCGTTATTGTAGCGATGGGACCGTGGTCGGTACCTGCCTATGGAACCTACAGTTTTCCGGTTGGTCCGAACGATCCATCATCATAAAATCACTAACCGCCGTATCGGCGGATTCCGCAAGTGATCTTTTAGACGATTGGAACTTGGGCGAGCCCGAATATCCCAATGTTGTGAATTACTATTCGCCAGCTTCTATGGTCCCGCCCGGGGCCGTCCCCCGTTGGGCGGCTGGTCGCACTCCCATATTGACTACGCCGAATTTCCGGTTTTACGATGCCTTATCTTAATCGGTGGGGCGTCCCCCTTGTCTACCGGGATTTTGCTATTCCGGTTTTGCAGGGCACTGGTAAAGCGTCCTATCAGATGTGGGGTAATTTGCAATCGCGTTTTGATGGCGTTATGGTCATGCCGCAGTGGAATACAACCGCCGGGGCTATATCACCTATAACAGGCATTGTTGGAATGACCTATGCCCAAGCGCAGATTACCACGGCTGAAAATCTTTTTACCTTTTCGCCTCTTACCGAAGCCACGTTAAAAGGTGCCGGCCCTAATAATTTAGCTCCTCAGCCCGTCATAGGCTGTGCCGATTTTTCAGGTAATCCGGTCGGATTTAATAATTTATCGTCAAGCGGGGCTTATTATGAATATGTGAGTACTACCGGCGTAAAAACGTCTGTAGTAGTGCCGGGTACCCCTGCCCCGTTCGATTTAGCGCAGAACGTAAAGTGGGGCGGAGCATTGGGAACCTCTTTCGGATATTTCGATGCAGAAATATTAGGCTACACGTTGGCGGATGACGGCTACGTTTATACGCTGGTAGGTCGCGTGAATGCCCCCGCCGTCCCCTACCTGATAACGCCCATACTTCTCAAATCGCCCTATGGTTTTCGGAGTACGCGCCACAATGCCACAAGCGTGTTTTACACGGGCGCTAACGTCAATTGGCCGCCGCCGCCCTTTCCGCCGAATCAGCCGGGCGCTTGGCTCGACCCTGCTAGCGGATATGATCAGACGTTGGGCCAGATCATCACCCAAGGCCAAGCGTTGGGCGGTCTCTATTGGTGGGAAGGATCGGGACAATCCGCCAATAGCGCGGGAACCTGGAACTATTTTCTTGACTCCGATCCCTCTGGCGTCAAGCAATTCGGCCCGAATGTTGGCAACCTGTTGTGGTCCATCCTTTTTGTACAATCGCAGTTTTTGACCCAAGGAACCCAACAGCGCATTAACGCGGCGGTCACTTTCTTCAAAAAATCCGGCAAGCAATATATGGGCATCGGTTGGTGCCCCCAACCGCTCATCGCAAGCGGCGCGCTCATATTGCCAAATATGGAACCGTGGTTGCAACCCTGCTTCGTCTTGTGTGACCTCACCAACGATACCTATATTAAGTCGCCCTTGACGCTAGCGACCGACATACCCACCAGTGTGGCGGTCGCTAAGGTTGCTAGTGGATTGGCATCGTATTATAACTACACTACCATGCAAAATCCGATTCAATTGTGGTATACCGAGACGGGCGGCATGCGTGCCATCATTCTCGATACGGACGGTTCCGCCTGTTGGGTTTGTAAAGTCGCAATGGAAACGATAGGCTACGCGCGGTCGGCCAATTTTGGATACAACGTTCCTTGAGGATATGCTATGAGCATCGCTAAAATATCGCTAAGCAATTTCATGATTCCCGCCGCCGGTGGGTCCATGATGCCGTGGAGCGTGGTGGCATCCGCCACGCCTTCTAAGCTTGACTTTGGGTCGCTTTCACTGGCACAGCAAACTGGATTCACCCCGCAAGCCGTCAAGATCGACAATAGCGCGGGCACGGCGGAAGCGGTCTTGACAATCACCAATACCGGCGAAATAGTCCGCGCGGGCGCGGGCATGATCGAAACACATCAGTTTGGCGCGGTATCGAATCCGTCAGTCTCATTGACGGGTTCCGGGTCCGTCAATTGTTATTTCTATGATTTTCCCGCCCTCCCCGACAACGGCGGGCAGGTCACAATTTCCGGGCAACCGATCGATGTGGCGATAACGGGCCAGCCCGTCAGCGTCACCGGATCGGCTCAGGCATCGGGAAATGTCAGTTATGAAACCGACAATGTGCCCCGCCCCCTGACGGCCGGTCAGGGGTCGCTCGCCGGGACAAGTGGCAATACCACATTGTCGTTTACGGCTCCCGTGGCGGCGGGGACCAACATTCGCAAAATCATGTTGTCGCTGACCGAGGACGCGATTGTAGGGACAGCGGGAGACGTGAGCATAACCGTTACGCTGGGGACTACGGTTATATTTAAGGATTACAGTTATATTCCGGCGGCGGCGCTTGTCTCTAATGGTAGCTTGTGGCAACGCGTTGTTGATTTTGGCGACTGTGGGATACCGACCGGAACGGATACGGACATTACGATTGCCACAAGCGTGGCGCTATTGGGCGGCACCTTGAGTGCCAACGTGTTTTGTGATTGAGGGTAATTAAATGGACATTCTGAAACTGATCAAGGACTTTGAAAACATCAAACCGCGCATGGAAGAGTTTTTGACTTCCATAGAGGCTAAAATAACGGCTTATGATGCGCGGCTTGCGCGCATGGAAGATAAGCTTGAAGCGATCGCCAAAAAGCTGCTTGAGGGTTCGGACAATGGCTGACGAGGATAAGACGGAAGTTACTGAGGAAGTGATCGTACCGGAAACGCCTGACGCAACGGCCTTGGCGTCGGACGGTCAGGTGTTAGCGGCTATTGCGTCACTTGCCACACAGGTGTCAATCGGCCTGGAAACGGTCAATGCGCGGATTGACGCGCTGGTGTCGCAACCTCCCCCGGAACCCGAACCGGAACCCGTTGTTGTGGTGACGGAAGTGAAGGATGAACCGGAACCGAAGGTGGAAGCGGAAGGCGAAAAGGAAAAGAACGAACCCAAAAGGCGGAAAGTATGGCTCGATTGAAGATTGAGGACGTGAAGGCGACAGACCCCGAACCCGAAGCGGTGGACGTGGTGGAAGAAACGCCACCGCCGCCCCTTGAGACGGAAACGGCGGACACGACACCACGCCCACGGCGGGGGCGGCCCGCTGGCGTGAAGAATGGCGCGGGCAAAAAGGACCGCAAGTCCCGCGATCCGGCCTTTGCTAAAAAGCTGATTGATATTTCCGCGCTTATTGCGCTGAAGTATGACGCGCCAGAAAAAGCCCTTACGGAAATGGAAGCGGAATTGTTTGCCGACGCCTTTGAAAGCGTAACTTCAAGTTATGATTTCCTTCCATCGAAAATGAGCGGGCGTGGAATTAGCGTACTTTATTTAGGCGTCGTTATAGCAATCATTGTTATACTTCGCTTGCCTAAAGACTTTTTCAGGAAAAAGGTGCCTCATAATGTTGTCCCCTTTAACAATTCAGCCGGGTAAGCGATGCATTGTGGCCGGTAGGACCGGATCGGGTAAGACTACCCTTGCCCATGCGATTGTTAAAAATTCGCCGGGGGTCTGGATTGCGCTTGATACGAAGCGTGATCCTTTCTTTAAGCGTTTTAAGAAGCATTTACCCGAACTGGAAATGCCGTCGAAAATCTTTCGTTGGTGGCGACCGCACCAAAAGATTATCGTGGTAAAAGGCTCTAGCGATGCGACCGCTAATGATGAATGGATTGAAGAGCTTTTTTTATCATACGAAAATGTGGGGCTATGGATAGATGAACTCTATATGGTCACGCCCCCCGCCATGCAGGGGCAAGGTCTGTCGCGCTGGCTCACCCAGGGGCGATCACTCAAGGACTCGTTTATCGGTCTGACCCAAAGGCCCGCCTGGGTGTCTCGCTTTTGCTTTTCCGAAGCAGACGAAGTGATTGGTTTTAATTTGACTTTGGATGATGACAGGAAGAGAATGGTTGACATGACGGGTAATGCAGCGTATAGAAAGACACTGAACCCTCACGTTTTCGTGAGGACCAACCAAACCACCGGCGAATCCCGGATGGAAATGTTAAAGGTGTAACATGATAAAACTCGACATTCTGAATTTCGTGATTATCGCGGTCATCGCCGTCATCGCCGTTTACGCCTGGAACTATGGCGTAAAGTCGATGGGTTGGACTTCGCTGGCCGCATAACGATGGAACTCTTGCGCTGGCACAACATTTTGATCATTATTTTCGTAGCCATTCTGGCTAACTGGCTTTGGAACGCTGGCATGCAAATGTTCAACGCCCCGGCCCTCAAAACGAGTAACTAAAAATGACTGCGACTCCCGGTACTGCTTCAAACGTCTTTGCGATGACGCCCGCGCAGCAGGTTGCGTACTTTTCCAAGCCGCCAGCGTCCGGTTTCCTTCCGCCCAACGAAAATCTTCTAGCGCGGCAGATTCTGTTGGGGACCGCGATCCCGATGACGATCCATAAAGGGAAATTTGGTCCTTACACCATGGGCCAGAATAACATTCAGATCGACCTGGATCGCATCGGCGCTTTTCAATCGGTCCTGCTCAAAGTCACAGCCACCGTTGACAATAGCGGGACGGCGGCGTCCACGCCAAGCACATTTGGACCGGCCACTCTGCTTAAGCGCGCCATGTATAAGGACTTCCAGTCTGTCGAGCGCGTCAATCAGATCGGCTACCAGCTATGGCAGAAAAACACGGAACGTCAGGGGCGCTTTTTCGGGCTTGCGAATTCCAATCCTTACGCACCTTCGCCGGACGTTGGAAACATCGATACCAACATTGTTAATGTTCCGACCGCTGTCGGCACTTCCACGCTGTCGTTTTTCCTCGTGGTCCCGATGGCCGTCTTGCCGAACATCGACACAACGGGAATGGTCCTGGCACAGAGTACCGAAGGACAACACTCGCTGATATTCGATATTGCCGCCAATGCGGTTGGTACCGATCCGCTTCAGGCCCCGTATACCGCTGGTACCGTGGCGATTTCGGATATTTACATCGACGTGTATGAAAATGTCCTTAACCTTCAGAATGGCGCTATCCCTTGGAACGATGTGAACACGATATACGCGCTTGAGGGTAACCTCACGATCAATGACAACCTTGTGGCGGGCGCGATCAAGGACATCAACTGGCCGAACCGTCGCAAGGTGCTGGCGCAGTCGATTATTGTCAATCAGGGCGCAACGGGCGGCGAAGCAAACGGGGCGGACATAGGCCGGATTACTTTCCAGCTAAATTCCAGCCTGTCCATTTTGGACTATCACCCTTCGGCTATCCGGCTCTTGCAGCGTGACAGTCTGAATGGCGACTTGCCAAGCGGCTGCTATGTCATCAGCCGGCGGGCAAACCCGGTCAATACGCAACAGTACGGCCAGGCGCGTACCCGCCTTCTCATGAATACCGTGGGCGCGGGCACCTATCTCATGGTGGGATACGAAACGCAGTACGCGGCGGGCATTGCGCTTCCTGGCGTGCCACAGGGGTAATGTATGGGCTGCTCATGGTGCCAAAAGATCGGGCCTTTCATTGTTCCACTAGCACTTGTGGTCGGCTTGCTGGCGATCCTCTATACCGTTGTCAATGTCGCCGATGACGTGGTGGGCGAAGCGGCGAGTTTCGTGCAATCATGAGCTACTTTGCGGGCATAGTGGCGGCCTTTTTGCTCTATGTGATTCTGACCGGGCAAACCCAGACCTTTTTGGGGTTTGCCCGGATCAGTCCGCAGAGTGGCACAAACGCGGTAACGGGACAATCAAGCAGCGCAAGCCCTTTAAGCTTTACGGGACTTCCGCAATTGTTCAACATACCTCAAAATATGAGCGTGTCGTAATGGTCAACGTACTGATAGGACTCATGGGACTCTATCTCGTTGTGGTCGGTATCGGCGGCAACGGGGTTCCGTTCATTCAGTGGGCCAGCGGTCAAGGACAATTCCTGGCGTGGGTCGCCGTGGCTCTGGTACTGGTAGCCCTTGTGGAGCATCCCTCTACGCACGAATTCGGCGTGATATTCGGTTCGCTCATCATAATCGCCTATGCCGTGAGCCATTACCAAACAGTCATGGACCAGTTTACAGCAGCGGCGAAAGCGGCAGACGTGCAGGTACACCAAAACCAAACAGCTAGCGGAACTGCCGCTAGCTCAAGCGGAAGTTAAAATATGCGCGAATTCTGGCACGATTTTATTGGGTTGCTCACCTTCATAGTCGGTGTGGCGTTGTTGACCGTCCTGCTACGCAATAACGGTGGGGCGACGTTCGTCACGGCGGCGGGTAACGCTTTTAGCAACGCCCTTGGCGTGGCCGAAGGCGGCACGTCCCAGGCCGGGGGGTAACATGTATACGCCCTTTGTGGTAAACCCGCCCTGGGCGACCAGTGGCGTTCCGTTGCCATTACTACCCGGCCATAGGCCGTCCCCGGCTGGCGTCGAGATCGGGCAAGCAGCGCCCGCCGTGGAGCCGTCCGTCTTATCGCCCACGATCACGCCCGTTTCGGGCAATCCGCAGTTTTTCGGAATCCTGGCGTTGGTCCCACCGGCGGAAGGGTACAACGGCAGCATGGGCTATCCGTATGATCCATACATCGGCGCGTGGTATGATCCGACCATCGGCGCGGCGGGGCCGATCAAGCCGCCATATACAGGATAATCCACCATGCAAATTTTTGGAGTGCCATGGATGACGGGAGGGGGCAGCGGTATGCCCGCGTCTACGCCAGCGCCTACCGTCGATTGGGGGATGAGTCCTATCTACAGCGGGGCCACGCCCGCCGCTGTAGTGCCACAATCGTGGGCGGTCGGCAGCAATAACCCGGTATATAATGCCCAAGCGGAAAACGCGGCGCTTGTCAATAGTCTAGGCGGACAGATAGCGCAAGACCAAAACTTTCTCGGCGCTTTCTCGCTCCAAACAAACCAGTTTGCTCAAGCGAACAGCAATACAGTTAACGCCGACATTTACAGTCTAGGCCAGACTGCTCAACAAAATATCACTAATGCACAGAACAATAATTGCGGGTTCTTGGGTTGCGGCGGCGGTCTCTTCGGATCGGGGTTATTTTAATGGATGCGAAAATAAAAGAGGCGCTACCGTGGGTCGCCGCCGCTGGCGGCGGTATCCTCGTTATCTACTTTTTGTTTGGCCAGGCGGGCGGATCGTCGGGATCGTCTAGCTCGTCGGGATCGACCAGCGCCCCGGGCAGTAGCACGGCGGATTATGTCGCGCTAGCAAACGCGGCAACCCAGGCACAGGCCGTGGCGAATCAAGGCGCGGCTCTGTCCTATGCCGCGCAGACCCAGCAGATGCAACAACAGACCGCGCTCACGGCAATGACGGTCGGGGCCATTACCAACCTCGGCGGCTATACTCTCAATGAGGCCGCAAACATCGAAAACAGCTATTTGGGCGGAATGGTTGCGCAGACTGATGCATTGGCGTCGACAGCTGGCGCTTCGATTGCTCCGGAATCGTCGTCAATATCTAGCGCGAACAACATCAGCGTCAACGCGACAACGCAAGCCGCAAACGCATGGGCTAGCTTCACTAACAACGGCGGCTTGAAACTCCTATGAAAAAGGAAAACGAAACAGCGCTACTCACCATTCTTTTTGCAAGCGGTCTTGCGCTGATCGTTTATTTTGTCCTCAACCCGGCGCAAGCGGCTACTTCCGGTAGCGCGGCGGTGCCCCTCAATACCAGCACGGCGGCAATGCTTCCGTCCTATAATCCATCCGCGATGGGCGGAAGCGTTGCGAATCCCAACGGCCTTTATCAAAATGTCGATGCGGCCTTGAACTATCTGACGGGCCATACTTACGTCCCGCTCTTTGGGCTGTTGGGTTTCTCATCCCTTTATAGCACTTGGGGATCGGGCCTGTACACGGCGCAAAATAACGTAGGGTATGCGAACGGATGAGTACCACAACCATAACCACGAGCGGATCGGGGTCGACCTCGGCGGGTTCGGGGTCGACCACGGCGGGTTCGGGGTCGGCCTCGGCGGGTTCGGGGTCTAGCGGATCGACTTCTAAAACTTCGACACTGGCTAGCGTTTCGTGGTGGCAAACGATTTTGATTGACGTGGGCGTGTTGGTTGTCGGCGTCATCATGTTGGCGGCAGCGTTTTTTATAAAGGCGGATGTATGACAACATTTCATGTATTGATGCTCATCATAACGGCCTTTTGGGTGCCGATCGCCAGCGGCTTGCTAAAGTGGCTATGGTCGATGGAAAATAGGCTCAATAATTTCGGATCACGCTTGAAGGTCATTGAAAATGAACGCCTTGGCAAAGCTCAAGTCATTAATCATTGATCCTGTGGAGAATGCCGTATGCGTAATAAGAACAATGGGTTTGATTGGCGCGGTCGA
>JAEHJW020003024.1_pt1 | contig 11066 bp, 17 predicted proteins | sample 9271431 | NCBI WGS metagenome assembly JAEHJW02
GCACGGTGGCGCAGGTTCGCCGTCCTGCGCCGGCGCCGGAATGCACGTCGCGCAGCCAGCCTGTCCCGGATCGCTTGGCCCCGGTGCGCGAGCTCGCCTGTCCACAGCACGTGGGCGACCCTTCGGACCTCCCCGCTCTCCCGATCGATTCTCTCTTCCTCCCTGACGAGTGCAATCCCGGTCGTCCTGCTTCCCGGATCGAGCTTGACCCGAACCGGCTGCACCACGCCGTCCTTTCGATCCTTGAGTCGGATCACGAACGGCAGCCTTCGATGTACTACCGCTCGGCCGTCACGCAGCAATTGCCGGGCGCGGGCCGGATGGCACGGCATCAGTGCCTCTCCAGACTTTCCCAGAACGAAACTTCGCATTGAGTTACCTCTTTGTTCTCGCCTTTCGGCGGTGACGGGAGTCTTGCGACTCCGCTCCCCTCGGGAATGTCACGTACCGGCTCCTGAGCGTGCGGCCAGTGGACTGGACCTTCGGCGCTTTACCTTTCGCCCGCATGATCCGACCCTTCCAGGGCCCGGGACTGAGGAAGCATCCCGGAGTGGGTCTTACCGACCTGTACGTAACGTAGTTCAGAGGATCGCCCCCCTTCACTTACCCTGGTCAACCCAGCTCTTCAGCTCTCACCTCCAAGCTCCGCCCTTCAGGGCGGGGTAGTTGACTCGCACGCTCCCACTTGGATGTCGCGCCCTGACCGGCGCCGGAGCTGATGCGCACCGATACGGACTCGATGAGCGGACGGAGCTCGCGCGGGAGCGATTCCATCAGCTCCCCAAGGAAGAGCATCGAGAGCTCTTCGATCGTCACATTGGAGATTGGCAGCTCCTCGACGTCGCGCGCCGGCAGGATCATCTCCTCACCGGCAAAGCGTATACGCACCTGGCCGCCCTCATGAGCGATCGCGATGTGCGGACTTTTGGTCGCGATCAGCACCTTCTCATCGAGCCGATCGCAGATCGCCTGCACGTGCTTTTTCAGCACCGCGTAATCGCATGCGAGCCCCTCCTCGGGGACCGCTGTGGTGAACACCGCCCCTACGGTGAAGTTGTGCCCGTGGAGGTTCTCACGCTCGCTCGGGGAAAAGACGGTGAAGTGTCCGGCGGAGAACTTCATCCGCTCTTTCGACAGATCGACCTCGACGGAGCGCATCATGCGGTCAACCACTTGTGTTCGATGTTCTCCTGGTCGAGCAGCTCGCGAGCAAGGCGCTCATGATCGAGCGTCTGCCCGGAGCTCTCGGAGGAAGGCGTACGTACTTTCGTCAGCAGCGTGCGGGCGATGCGTTCGCCGAGCAGCTGCACCATCAGCGGCTTGTCGGAGAAGATCTGCAGGACCCCGTGATAGCCATTGCCGTCGTGCGCGAAAGTCAGCTGGGCGGCGCCGATCTCATGCCCGCTGAGAAAGGCCTCGGTCCCGGCGCGGTAGAAGTAATAGAGCGTGGAGTCCTTCAGCACCGCGACATCTGACGCCCAAGTGGCGACCTGCGACCCATCAACCCGGTGTGAGGTGCCGAGCACGCGGTACCCCTCCGGGCCGTACTCGATCTTCACGATCGAGATGGCCGTGGCGTTGTTGCTCATGGGCATCGTGCGCGGGGTGTCGCTCCAGTACCCCTCGATGCGCTCATCGCGCGCAGGGGATAGAGGGACCTTCTGGCCCGCCGGCTGAGCCGGGACGCGGCGGATAAAAACGACGGACACCAGAAGGGCTGAAGCCGCAATGACGAGCGCGAGGATGAACGAGGACATGGGTTCGTCTCTGCCGTGATGGGAGATTTCTTCCTGTAGGCAGAAATCAGGCGGAAATTTCTTTTTATCCCGCAAGGCATCGCCGCATTACGTCACATCCTGCGTTGCAGGGGATTCCCTCCGCCCGTTCGCTATATCCAGACAGGTCATTAGAGCGGCGAAAGGCCGTCAGGAGAGCGATGTGTCGAACGTGGTTCAGATGAGCGTCCAGAGCGATGCGCGGGCCGATGAGCGACGAGTGCTGCTCGATACCCGTTCACGCCCATACCGCGGGTTCTCCCTCGTGGCGAGCGTTGCCCGGGAGCTCGAGGACCGCATGGCACGGATCGAGGTCTTCCGAGACGGAATGGCGTGGCGAGTACTGCGCCAGCCCGTGGGGCGAGTCGGTGCATTCGAAGGGGAGTTCCACGCCATGGTCGATGGATGGACGAGAACTCCGCTGGACGGGCCGAGCGAGCTCGAGATGCACCGAGCGGACTATGAGGCGGTGAAGGCCGCTGGGTTCGAATCCCCGGGTGAGCTGCTCGCGGCGTACCGGCGGCTCGCGGCCGAGAAGGGGCTGCAGCGGGTCGAGGGCATGCTCTGCCGGCACAAGAAGACGGGGCGGATCTACCAGGTGCACGAGGTGGTGCTTGATTGCACCAACAGCCGTGACGGCACCGTGGTGGTGGCCTACTCCGTGGCGGGCAAGGCGCGAGCGACCTTCGTGCGGGAGGCGAGCGAGTTCTCGAAGAAATTCGAGGTGCCGTTCGATGCGCTCGCGCAGGCGATCGAGGACATGCGCGCGGCGATCGGGGATCCCTCGTGACCAAGGACAGGTTTGCGAGTTTCGCCGAGGCGATCGAGTACTACCAGCAGGAATCGGACATCGGCTACCTGACTGTGGTGGAGAGGGACGACGTGCAGCGTCGCGCGACTCTTCGCACGGGCGAGTACGCACCTGAGACCGATGCGTACGTGACGATCTGGCCGGCGAAGAACTGGCGGGGCGAGGTGTCCCCGACCGAAGTTTGGGGTGAGGAGTACTGATGGGGCGCTGTGAGCGCCGCCTTCAGGCCGCGCCTGGAGTGACTTGCGCGCCCGGGGTTTCCCTGGGCGCTTCTTTCATGGGTCAATTTCCGAAGGTGCTTCGGCAACCTTACTTCATGGCGGGCTGCCTGAGCGAATAAAATACAAAGGATAGGACCTGCGGATGGAACGACACGGGTTGGACACGCTTGCGACACGATACCCCGATGGCCCGGCCGTGCTGGTTTGCGGCGGCGCGGACTACGCTGATCGGACACAAGTGCTCTTCGAGCTCGATCAGCTGCGCCCGTCGATCATTGCGCACGAATCGGCACCGCCCGGGGGCATCGGCGCCGCGGCGCTCGCGACGCTGTGGTGCCGCACCGAGCTCGTCGCGGAACGCGTGCATCCCTTCGAGGCGCTCGAGCGACAAGACTCGGACAGCCTGGACCGTCGCGTCGACAAGATCCTCGCCTTCCCGGGGGCGGACAAGCCCGCGGTCTTCGCGCTAGCTGAGAAGTTCGGCGCCGAGATCAAGGAAGTTCCGGCCTTCACCCGTGTGGTGCACTGCAAACGTCATCCCTACAACGTGTATGGAGCCCGGCCCGGCCCCTTCGGGAACCCGTTCAGCCACAAACTCGGCACTCATGCGCGCTACCAAGTGGCGACGCGCGATGAGGCGGTCGAGCGGCACGCAGAGTGGTTTGTCTCGAATCCCGATCTCATCGAACGGGTCAAGCGCGAGATGACCGGCAAGGTGATCGGCTGCTGGTGCGCCCCGCAGCGTTGCCACTGCGACATCTACGCCCGCGTGTGCAACGAGGCGGCCGGGCTGATCGACACGACTGGGGCCCACCGGGTGCTGCAGGCCGACCTGTTCGCGGCGCAGTGATGTCGGGCGACGAGCTCTCTGCCCCCAGGCCCGCCGGCGCGCCCCGCCATTCACTCACCGTGAGCGTGTTGGCCGCGGCGGCCGAGCACACGGACTGTACATTCTCGAATCTTGCCCTCGCCGGGAGGGTGAACCTCGAGCAGCTCTTCGGCGGCACGCGCTACGAGCCGGGCACTGGCGCCGATCCGCTCGCGATCAAGCGCGGGCGGCTGTTCGAGGAGATCCTGAAAAAAGACGACTATGCCGAGCTGCTAAATCTGCTCTACGAGCAGGATGCGGCTATGGGCGCGTTCGGCGCCGACGCGCGGATTGCGCGCCTGCGCGACATCCCGGTGCCGAGCGGACGTTCGGGGCTCGAGCTGCGCGCGGCGGCGACACGGGTCGAGCTCGGCAAGATCGCCCGCAAGGCATGGGACGCCCCAACGCTGATCGATGGGGCGGTAATCCGCGCGCGCATCGCAGGGGAGATCGCCTATTTCGAAGCCGACGGACTCGCCGCGGCCACGGGCGGGGCGCTGCACGTGGTGGAGGCGAAGTCCTTCCCGCTGATCGACGGGCGGTGTGACCCAGTGAAACTCGGCGCTGCCTGCGTCCAAGCAGGGCTCTACGCGGGGCTCGTGCGCGCGCAGCTGCACGAGGATGGCCTCCCGGGGGAGACCGTCTCGGACACCGGGTTCATCGTGTTGCCGAGGAACACGCGGCTCGGGCGCGCGGTGCTGCTGCGCCAGAACCTCACCTTTCACATCCGCCGCGCCGAGCGGCTGCTGTCTCTCGCGAGCCTCGATGTGGGAGCCGTCGAGCGGATCCAGGACCACCCATTCCCCTCGGAGAAGACCGTTGCGGCCGAGCGGATCGACGCCCTCTCGCACCTGATGGACCAGGCCGGCACGCAGTACCGGCCGGAGTGCCTCGAGCATTGCGCGGCGGCGAAGCTCTGTCGAGAACGCGCCTACCGGGCGGGCCGCGTGGCACTGCTCGGTGATCAGGTGCGTCGCGAGCTCACCGGGATTGACACGCTCCCCCGCGTGCTCGAACTGGCCGGTGGCGCCGAGGCGATGGACCCCGAGCAGGATAGTGCCCGCGAGCTCGTGCGCGCGAGGCGGATGTACCGCCGGGCACTGAAGGAGGCCCGGCCGTGAGCCTGCGGGCGCTGCTCGCTGCCGAGGCGTATAAAACTGGCCGAGCGGTGCGCAGCACGCTCTTTCGCCACCGAGCGATCGAGGATGACCCGATCTTTCTCGTGGCCTGGTCGAACGGATTCGACCCCTTCGCCTGCACTGCGATCGCATTCGGCCAGGGGCACGCCCCGCCGGAGCTGTTCGTGATGAGTGGGACGCGCGATCGGGACCTCGAGGTGCGCGAGTTCGCCGCGGTCGCGCGGCGCTTCTGCGAGCTGTTCGATGCGTACGCGGCGGCGAGCAGCCTGGTCGAGCACCACGGGCGCACGCTCGAGGTTCCCGTGTGGTTGCCGCAGATCGTGATCCCCAATCGGGCCATCCTCGGGCTGCTGGGGCGGATTGGGCGGCGGCTCGTCGGGATCGAGCACCCGGATGCGGCCTTGCAGGGCCTGCTGCGGCGCTGCGCGGCGCATCTGCTCTGGATCGTGCGCCATGCGGATCTGCCCGGCCAGCAGCTCGTGCTGCCCTGCACCGAGTTCCTGAACGCGCACTGGGTGAGTGCGATGAGTGCGCTCGAGTGCGAATCGCTCTTCGCGCTCGAGGCGTGGATCGATCCGCCGGCACGGATGCGTGGCTTCGAGGGCGCGGTGGACGCCGAGCGCTTCTCGGCCGGCCCGCAGCCGAAACCTGAGGATGCCCAGAGCATCGCGCGGCTCTACGGGGCGCTCGAGTCGGCCCGCAAGGGCGCGGCGGAGGAGGATGCCACGGTCTGCGAGGCGCGGGCGGCGATCGAGCGCTTCTTCAGCGACCTCACAGCCCCGGTCTGGGCACTGCTGCTCGGAATCGCCCGGCGCGAGCGCGGGGTAGCGGGAGCTGCACATCTGCCGCGGCGCATAGAACGGGACCGCATTGCCTACGGGTTGCACCAGGAGCGGCTGGATAAAATGCTTGCCGACCCGCGCGGGATCCGGTTCCTCGAGGGTGCCCGAGACGCAGCGCTGCGAAGGGATGAGCTCGAGCGGGCCGGGACCCTGCTGGAGGTCGAAGAGGCGATCGATGATCCGCTGAAGATGCTCCCGCGGGTGCTCGCCGGCGAGGCCATTGAGGGCCAGGTGCACTCAGTACATAGGGAGAAGGGGGAAGGAACCACGGTGGAGCTGCGCACGGAGGAGCCCTGCACGCTACCGCCCGGCCTTGAGCTCTGGTGGAGCGGAGCGGCGTTCGGGCGGGGCTGGGTGATCGAGCGGATTGAGTCCGCGGCGGCCGGTTCGAAGGTCTTCCTCGCCCATTCGCTCTGCAAGGATCCCATGGCCTGTCCGACCCGAGGGGGCCGGGCGGTGTTCTCGCCGCTTTTCTTCGACGATTTCCTCTCCTACGGGCTCGTGCTGCCCGTCCGTGCGCCTTGGACGCACCGGCCGGCGGCCTGAGAATTTCTTCTCCGGTTTTCGGATTTTCCGGCGGGCGGCTCCCTAGAGACTAAGCAGAGAGACAGAACACCCCCCGGTTACTGACTCTTCGATTCGGCACCGCGCGGACCCTCTGGCGCGCCGTAATCACCCTGCCCGGTTTGGGAAACCGGCCGATGAGAATCGGCCGGTCTTTTTTACCCCGGCCCGCAGGCGAATTACTCTCCCCTCGCTTTGTGACGCAGTTCCGTATGGTATAAATTGCGTTTTTATCGCGCCAGGTATAAAATATAAAAACTGGTTGGTTATATCGAGACATCTACAGGGCCGGTGTTTTAAGCCGGATGCAAGACGCAAGAGGGCAGTACCGTGAGTGGACGATCAGGTAGAAAGAGAAGGCTGACGGAGGATGAAGGTCGGCGGTTGTCGGAGATGTACCTTTACGGCCAGGCGCTCGCCGCGGAAGCTGCGCGCTTCTCGCCGAAGGCTCTGGCGGTCCAGTTCGGGGTTGCCCCGGCGACGATCTACGACTACGTCGAGAAGCGTCACAAGGGTGAGGCGGGCTACGAGAAGCCGCGCCAGGGGATCCGGGCGGTCCTTGCGGCGCTCGACGCCGCTGATGCCGCAGTAACTCAGGCGTTGCGCAACCTCGAGGCGGAGATCGGTGTTCCGCTGCTCGCGAACACACCCTAATGGGCATCAGCGTGCCACAGGGGAAGGTCGACGCCCGAACTGCGCGACTCAGGCCGCAGGCGCGCGCGTATCTCTCCTCCTACAACACGATGCGGGCCGCTGAGAAAGCCTGCGAGCAAGCTTTTCGCTCCGCGTACCCACGAGGTGCGAACGTCGAGTGGATGCACGGGGAATACCTGCAGAGCGGCGAGGTGGTCCTGCACGGACATGGCCTTCGGGTGAAGGTATTGAACCGTCGCACGGGCAGGGAAGTCTGGCTGGATGCGGGAAGGATTCACATCTGATGTGCGCCCGTCCCTCCCCTCAACAAGAAGTCTCCGCATGAGCCCGACGCACGAACGTGTGGAGCAACTGCCGCGCTCGCCGCCAGATGGCGTCCCGCGCACCCCGAGCGTTGAGAATGTCGCTGCGCAGGTTGCGGGCGCGGCTTTCTGCGTACCTGGCGGCACGGTACCCACGCTCACGGTGACCTCTGAAGCGCTGGAGTCCGCGATTCAGGCTGCCTTCGAACTGCAGCGGATCGTCGATGAGACCTGCCCTCGGCGCGCTCCTGGGTGGGCGATCTCTGATGCGGCGACGGGCGAAGTGTGGATCGGTGGCTACGACGCCCAAGGCAACTGGGTTCCCCCTACACGGGAAGGACAGGCCGAGACTCTGGCAAGGGAATACTGCCGCGGCCGGGACGATCAGGCGCGTGCAACAGAGGAGCAGCGCAACCCGCGAGGTTTCCCGCCGCGCGAGAAGCGCCGGGACACGGGAGCAGGGCTGTGACGGTCAGCTCGCAGAAGAGCGTCTCGAGCCGGGTGCAGATGATCATGGAAGTGATCGACCGGGAGGGCGAGCCGCCGCTCAGCAAGGAAGAGTGGATCGATCTGCTCGAGCGGGTTTGCTCGGAGTGTGAGTCTCGCGCCGAGGGTGCGCGTGATGAACTTCGCAGTGGCGAGTAAGGGCCCGGCGCAATTCGCGCAGCCCTCCCCGGTCAGTGAAGCCGAGGTCACTGCGGGCGGCCGGCTCGATGTGCTGCTGCCGGCCTACGAGACCGTGCCCGAGGAGTTTCGCCGCGAGCGTGATCCGTTCACCCCTCTGGTGCACCAGTGGTTCTTCCGAGGCCTCAACCCCGAGGCGCTCCATGCGCGTCACGGTATCAATGCCGATGCGGCCTGGCGCCACCTGCGGGCGATCATGGCGAGCTGGGACCCGGGGATTGCCCGACCCCAGCACGTGCACAAGATCGTGGGCGTGGCGTACCTGATGTCGCTCTGGTTCGACCCTCCGCAGGCAAGACGAGCATGAACCTGAACTCCCTCTCGCACCTGAGCGCCGCGGCGCAGCGGGTGCTCGCTCGAATGCTCGAGGCGGAACAGGCTGAGCAGTTCGATGACGCCGAGCTCGTGTGCGATGGGCGCCAGTGCTGGATAGGGCTCGAGCAGACGGCCCGAGCCGTGGTGAACGAGCTGCTGCGTGAGGTGCTCATCCGCGACACCAGCGACGGCGGCAAGGGTGCCGAGCGATACACATTGAACGAGGACGGGCGACGTGCGGCGGCCGATCCGAGCTACAAGGTTCCTGAACTCTACGGCAGGGAGCGAACATGAGCGAAGTGCAAGCATCGAAACCGCCGGCAAACCGCCGCGTGACGGTCGCGGTGGACGGGGAGCTGATCGTCGACATCGAGGCCCGTCACCTCGCTGGCGCGGCGATGACTCCGGAGAACGAGGCGCACGTGCGCTGGGCGATCCGTCACCTGTCGGGATTTCTCGGCCTCTCGGCGATCGAGGACGCTATTCGCTCGACGTTCCAGGAGCGCGTGCAGGACTGGCTGATCCGCTGTCTCGGCACTGATGCCGCGCTCGACCCGACGCAGCGCAATCAGCGCTTTCTCGAGGAAGCGCTCGAGCTCGTGCAGGCGCGCGGATGCACCGAATCCGAAGCGCTGCAGCTCGTGCGCTACGTCTATGCTCGGCCCGCCGGCGAGGTGGCTCAGGAGATCGGCGGGGTCATGCTCTCCCTGGCGGGGCTGTGCGCGGCCTCATCGCACAACATGACCGAATGCGGCGAGCGAGAGCTCGCGCGGGTGTGCGGCAGGATGGATGAGGTTCGCGCGAAACACGAGCTCAAGCCGACCCTCGTGCCGGCCGAGGCGGTGGCCGCGAGCGCCTGAGCGATGAGCGAGAGGATGAACAGCGCGGTGATCGAGGAGGCCCGGGCGGTGGCCGCGGCCGCGCAGGAGGAGTTCTTCGAGCTCGAATCCGAACGAGCAGTCGTGGTGAGCGCTGTGGCGGGGGCGGGCAAGAGTCGGCTCGTGGTCGACACCGTCGACGAGTGCCGGCGCCGCGGCGTGCGCGTGGCCGTGTGCGCACCGACGAACGAACAAGTGTTCGGCCTGGTGCGCTCGATCGCCGAGAGCGACCCGACCCGCAAGGTCGCCTACCTCCCGGCCCGCAGCATCGAGGTGCCCGCCTCCGTCGCACTCGCGAACGTCGAGCTCCTCTCCGATCCCGGGGAGGCCGGTGCGCCGGATGTCGTGGTCGGAACCGCGCGGAAGCTCGCCGATGCACGCCATCCGCGTGCGAACACGGTGCGCCCGCTTGGCGTACGCGATGCGCTCATCATGGACGAGAGTTTCCAGGTCGACTCCACCCAGTATTTTGCCGTGGCCGACCTCGCGCCGCGGCACTTGCTCGTCGGGGACGGCGGGCAGATCCATCCCTTCAGCACCGTGGCCGAGGGCCTGCAATGGCGCGGGCTCGCCACAGATCCGCTCGAGACGGCCGTCGGGGTGCTGCTTGCGCATCACCCGCGCACTCGGGTGCATCGATTTCCCATCACGCGCCGGTGCGATGCGCGCGCGGTACCGGTCATGCGGCACTTTTATCCTGCCTCGCACCGGTTCGGCGCAGCGGTGCCTGAGGGCGTGCGGCAAATGAAGCTCGGGCGGGCCGCGTCCGTCTCCTCGAGAACCGTGGTGCTCGATGGGGTGCTCGATACCGCGGCGCTGCGCGGTTGGGCGCTCGCCGAGCTTCCCGGCGCCCAGACTCGCTCGGCCGATCCCGAGATCGCCCGCACGATCGTCAATCTGCTGGTGCGCGTCGCTGAGCGCGGCTGCACGCTCGAGTGCGAGCGGTATCCCGAGGGTGCGACGCTCGAGATGCGGCGGATCGCGATTGCCGTGGCGCACACGGACCAGAAGCTGCTGCTGCGTGCGCTGTGCGATGCAGCCGGTCTCTTCGATGTGATTGTGAACACCACCAATCAGCTCCAGGGCCGCGAATTCGACTTGACGATCGGCTGGCATCCGCTGGCCGGCCTTGCCCGCCCCGATGAGTTTCATCTCGAGGCAGGGCGGCTCTGCGTCATGTGCACGCGGCATCGCCATGCGTGCATCCTGGTCGGCCGGCGCAGCGATCGGGAGCTTCTGGAAGGGGTGGCGCCGACGATACCGGTTTATCCGGGGGTGTATGATAGCGATGCGCCGCAGGGCTGGGACGTCCATCGCGAGGTGGCCGAGGCGCTCAAACCGACCATCGTCGAATTATCTGGAAGCGCCGCGGCGTCATGAGTCGCAGGCGCGCGAATAAAAAGTAGGGGAAGGTCTCATGCTCCAGGCACAGGAACCGAAGTACGACGCCCGAGAAGGACGACTCGTCAATCGCCACACCGGTGAACCGATTCCGGACGAGGAACCCGTGTTCATCCTGCGCGCCAAAGACCGACGGGCAACAGTTGCGCTGACCGCGTACTACGCGGCAATCACAGATCCGGAGCACGCCAGGACGGTAGCCGCGCGCATCGAGTCCTTCAAAGCCTTCGCGCTCGCCAACCCTGACAAGATGAAGGAGCCCGATACGGGGCCGCGCGCGCCGGCGTAGGCGAACGAGCGCCGCTATCCTCAGGCCTCGACGCCGCGCGCCGGTACCGCGGTCTCTATCAGCCTCTGCAGCTGCGCGATCTTGCGCTCCAGGGGTGCCGCGACACTCGAGCGCAGGCATGCCGCCATCTCCGCGTCATGATCGGCATTTTGCGTTCGGAGCGAGATCTGCACCAGGACGCATGCGGCCCGGATGTCATCGAGCTCACTGACCATCGCGCTCAGCTCGGAGGCGAGCAAGCCCGGCCCCGCCTGGGCGGCGGCCGCGGTTCGCGGGGCGGATCTGGTCCGGCGAGCGGACCGGTGCGTTCGACGGGTAGCCAT
>JAEHJW020001028.1_pt1 | contig 11059 bp, 20 predicted proteins | sample 9271431 | NCBI WGS metagenome assembly JAEHJW02
TCGGAGCGATCATGCTGCTGGCGCACTGGGTTCTAGGAATTCCGCGCTTGCCGTGGAAATGAAGGAGCCGAGCAATGAGTGACGTTAAGCGGTACCGCTGCCTCTATTACCCGCTGACCACGCCGGACGGTATAGCGACTGGCTACGGGGAAGTCGCCATGACGGTCCTCGCCTCCGACTATGACCGCGACCTCACTGACATGCGGCGGCAGCGGGACGAGGCAACGGCGCGCGAACACTTACTCCGTACCGCCTGCCAGGAGCTTCTCGACGACATGGCGGAGGACGTCGCGCAACGCCATCACGCCGGCAAATATTGCGTGTACCAGATCAGCCCCGAGGCGGTCGAACGAGTGCGGGCAGCCCTCGCGGCGAAGGAGCCGAGCAAATGACCTACAGTTGGGATATGACTATTCGCGCGCGGGTGACTAGCTACCTCCCCAACGATGAGCCGGATGCGGAGGAAATACTACGGGAGGAAATCCAGATTGAGGGGGGCATCCGCTCGACGATCATCGCGTGCTGCAAAGAGAAGGATCTCAAAATCGTTTCGCTCGTGCCGGTGAAGGGCGCCCCGAAGGAGCCGAGCGATGAGTGACCCCCACCGCTGGAAATGCGATTGCGAGTTCCTAAACCCCGACTGGACCGCCGACAAGATCGAGGCGGTGCGCGCCTCGGACTACGACCGCGACCTCGCCGACATGACGCGGCAGAGGGATGAAGCGCGGACTCTGCTCGCTGAGTTGCACGCGCTCGTGGTTGGCGAATGTCCGGCGCTGTTGAGCGACGACAGCGGCGGCGAGCCTCTGCTCGATATCGCGATCCGCACAGCCCTCCCGGCGAAGGAACCGAGCAGTGAACCACTGTCGGGCCGCGTTGAGGTAAAGACATGACCGCCGTCGTATCCAACCCGTGCATCAAGTGCGCGTATCACGAGAGCGGTTGTATTTACAATATGTGCTATCACCCGAATCTCGGAAGTGACCGGCTCCTGGAGGCGATCAGCGGGCGCCGCTCCCGGATGGGCGACACGTGCCGCGCCGCGCGCGGCCACGAGGATATGTGCGGTCTATCCGGCCGATGGTTCGCCAAGCGCAGATGGTGGAGGTGGCGGGTATGAACGCGGCTGAACTCGATGCGATACGCAAACGCGACGAAGTCGCCGCGGACACGTGGTTCAAGCCGGTGGGGGCCAAAGGCTTCGGCGCGTGCGGGCAAGCGTTCATCGACCGCCGAGCGTTGCTCGCGGAGCTGGACGCGGCGCTTGAGCGTGGTCGCGCGTTGACGGTCAACGGCGGTCACGCACATCACTGCATGAGCTGGTACGACGCCGGTTGTGATTGTGGTTACGCGGCGGTCCGCGAGTGGCAACGTGAGTGGCAACGGGAGACACAGAAATGAACGACCTGGAAAAAATCAAGGCTGACGGCGCGTTCAAAGGTTTGACCGAGAGCGCGCAGTGGCAACTGAAACGCGCCTATTCGGTTTTGGGTGGGGCGTCGTCTTACGATGGCTCGGACAGAAAGGCGCGCGTGAAGGACGCCATTGAGCGTATCCGTGAGGCGATCCGCTTCCTGGAGGCCGCGTGACCCCTAGTTGCTTTCTCTTTCCGGACGTGCCAGTGTGGTATTGAAGACGATCGTTTTTTGTCCATTTGCAAAGGGGAAGAGCATGCCCAACCTCGAAACCGAGGCGAAGAAGATCGCGGACACCGCCGTTGCGGATGCCGGTCAGGTCGCGAAGACGGTCAGCGCGGATGCCTCGAAGGTGAAGACCTTCTGGCAGGCGTACGGCGTCTATGTCGCGTTCGTGGCCGGCCTCGTGATCGGCTATGTCGTTCACCGCTGAGCTGACGCGCGAACAGGTCGCGCAGGCGTTCCAGTGCACGCATGGGGAGCTGGGGAGACTGCTTCGAGAGCGGTTCTCCCCGCTCCCGGTACGGGTCGAGGGCGCAATCCTGTGGTTCGCTGACGAGGTCGAGGAGGCCGCGCCGGATGTGCGCGTGCTCCTCGAACGTCGGCGCAAGACGAAGAGCCAACTCCGAGGGGATACCAGTGCGAAAGAATGACGACAGCCGCCGTGGCGGCGTGGCGCCGAAGACCGTCGAGCCGAAGGGCCACGACGACAGCGGTGCGGACAAGGACAACGCGAGCACGTCGAAGAGCCTCTACGACGCGGCCGTGCGCAACAGCGGGAAGGGCGGCGACAAGGCGCTCCAGGAGCGCTAGATGCCGCTGAAGAAGAGCGCGAGCAAGAAAGCCGTCGGCTCGAATATCGAGACCGAGGAAGGCGCGGGCAAGCCCCGCCGTCAGGCGATCGCGATCGCGCTCAACGTCCAGCGAGAGGCGCGCAAGTCGCGCCTCGATCGCTGGGCCACCGGGAAGGGGAAACCTCATGGGTAAACTGGACGCGGCCGAGCGCAAGCGTATCCCGAAGTCGAAGTTCGGCCTCCCGGGCGGCCGCTACCCGGTGGAGAATCGCAGCCACGCGGTCGACGCGAAGGCGCGGGCCACCGAGGAGTGGGAAAAGGGCAAGCTGTCGGGCTCCCAGCGGAAAGAGATTTTCGCGAAGGCGGACGCCGAGCTGCGCGACTCGAAGCGAAAACGGAGACGCTGACATGGCATCCATTCCGATGCTCGGGATCACGATCGGTGGCGGCAAGACGCGCAAAGACCCGGTCAAGAAGCGCGCGAAGACCGGCGAGGCGCCGATGGCGTTCACCGGTCAACAGCACGGCGAGCTGCCTTCGTACAAGCCGCCGACCCCGGCGCAGCGGCTGCGCGAGCACGCCCAGGAGTCGAAGATCCGCGCGACGCGCAACTGGGTCGACGGCGACATCGACACGAAGAAGCACAACGCGATTCACAAGCGGGCGAATCAGGTGCTGACGAACCGCGGCCCCGCGGTGAAGCTGCCGCGCAAGTGGTGACACGATGATCCGCGGCATTATCCGGTCGGGCACGATCATGGCGGTGGTGCGCCCTAACGCGTTCCGGCCGCTGATCTAATGCCGATCAGCAATCGCGGCCTCGCCGGCCAGCCGACGCTTCCGTATATCGACTACCGCGTCCTGGCGGGAGTCGACGCGTTCGTGGATCTGACGTTCCTCGATCACACGATGACGCCGGTGGTGCCGACGTCCATCACGTACGAGCTGGACGACATCACGAACAACCTGACGATGGTCGCGCCCGGGACGGTGCTCGTTCCGACGGGATCATCTCAGACGCTGCAGCTCCCGGGTTCGGTGCTCACCATGAGCTACCCGTACCAGGGATCGCAGCTGTGTCAGCTGGTGGTGCGCGCGGTGGTGGTCGACAGCGTTACGGCGCAACCGTCGAACATCGCGGCCACGTTCATCATCGAGCTGGTGGCAATTCAAACTCCGAGCGGCATGTGAGGTGCTGTGATGTCCGATTTTCCGCTGAACCTGCTCGACGACTTGGTGGCCGTCGAGCCCCGGCCGCCGTCGTCGGCACCGAACGCGATTCTGCTGCCTGACTGGCAGCGCACGCTCGAAGGCAACGTGATCGCGAAAGGCCCGCGCGCCAGCGAGGTCGAGGTGGGCAACAAGGTGTGGTTCGGCGCCGCGGATGGGATGGAGTCGGTGTTCGGACGCCGCAATATCCGCATCATGCGGGAGAGCGATCTCCTGGCGGTCGAGCAATGAGCGCTTTTCCGATCAGACCGCTGCGCGACCGTGTCGTCGTCAAGCGGCTGGAATACAAGCACCCGTTGCTCGAAGTCGTAGGCGTGAAGCTGTGCAAAGGCGTCGTGATGGCGGTGGGCCCCGGCCGCCGCGTCCGACGCAAGACGCGCTTCGAGCGGTTGCCCGGCATGAGCGCCGGTGCGCAGTATTTCGAGGACGGCGCCGAGACCGGCGTCGTCAAGCCGATGAAGGTGAAGGTCGGCGATGTCGTCGAGTTCAGCTTCCGCAACGATTTCGAGTTCAAGTTCGGCGGCGAGACGTATCTGATGATCTGGCAGAACGCGATCTACGGCACCTCGAACGATTCGCAGCACGAAGCGCTGCTGTGGCAGCAGAGCGCCGGCTACGATCGGAACGGCAACTTTATGAGCGGTGCCGAAGAGTGGCAGCGTGCCGGCAGGTAGGCCGCCGAAGCCGGCGATCCCTGTTCCGCGTGAGGTGAGAGCGCTCACGCCAGACGAGGCCGCGGCGATCGCGCCGCTGACGGATGACGGCGTCCCGGATTTCTACAACTACCTGCCGACGCGCTTCGTGCCACTGCCCGAGGCGCAGTCCCGCGGGTGGTCGCTGTTCTACGACGGGCGTCAGTGCCGCTACGGCCACATCGCCCCGCGGTATGTCTCGAACGTGAACCTGTGCGTCGATTGCAAGCGCATCAAGGCAGGCAAGCAGCCCATCGGCGGCAAAGCCGGCGGCACGCCGCAGGATCGCATTTACACGAAAAAAGCACCGGCTCCCGGCACGGCGACGTCACCCACGCTCATGCCCGTTCGACCGTTGGAGCCGGATGCTTCTGAAAAGAAGTTCCTGGTCGCGTATGCCGACCAGAAGGACTTCGACACCGCCGCGAAGGCCGCGGGGCTGACGTCGGCGCAGGTGCACGCGCGGCTCAGTATGTCCGAGGTGTTTCGGCGCGCGACGAACGATCTCGAAGATCGGCTGTTCATAAAGCAGACGGTTCCGGATCCGGTCGACTTCGCGTGGGACGACGACAAGCGGACGAAGCTCGTCACGGTCTACATCGACACGGGTGATCTCGTGGTGGCGCGCGACTCGATTCGCGTCACGCCCAGCGAGTTCTACAAAGAGCGCGAGCGCAATCCGGAATTCGAAGCGATGCTTCGGACCGCTGAGCCGCTCGCCAACAAGGTTTTCGAGGAGACCGCCGCATCCCTGGCGCGACAAGGGAACGACAAGCTGTTGACGTTGGTGCTCAAGGCGAAGTTGCCGGAGTATCGGGATCGGCTCTCTATGGACCTCAACGTAACCGAGAAGCTCACCGATGAACAGCTCGACAACCGGCTCCGAAAACTCTACACCGCCGCCGTCAGACGCAACGAACTCGCCGCAATCGACGCAGATTGTACTGTCGTCGCTCTCGCGCCAGCAGAAACTGGAGTTGCTGGAAGCGCTGGAGGAGAAAGAGCGGCGCCGAGCGAGAAATCGTTTAACGACCTACTTTGACACCCCAGAGGTTCGGGCTCAGTACCCGAAACAGATGGAGTGGTTTCGGCTCAGCGCGACACACAACGAGACGGCGCTGTTCGGCGGCAACCGATCCGGAAAAACGGTCGCGGGCTGCTACGCCGACGCGGTGCATCTGACCGGGCTGTATCCGGAGTGGTGGGAAGGAAAGCGGTACAACGAACCGATCGAGGCGTGGTGTGCGGGTGACACGGCGAAAAACGTCCGCGACATTCTGCAGACCATGATGCTCGGAAAGGCCGGCGACGAGTCAGCGAAAGGGACCGGGATGCTCCCGGCTCACACGATCCTTCGCACGACTGTCAAGCACGGTCTCGCGGACGCCGTGGAGTCGGTCTTCATCCGGCACGTGCCGACAGGCGCTGTGTCGACGCTGCAGTTCAAGAGCTACGATCAAGGCCGCGAAGCCTTTCAGGGCACATCGCAGCACCTGATCCATCTCGACGAGGAGCCGCCCATCGAGGTGTACACGGAGTGCTTGCTGCGCACGATGACGGTGGAAGGGTTGATCGAGCTGACAGCGACGCCGCTGCAAGGTCTGACTAAGCTGATGCTTGAGTTCCTACCGCAGCTCGCGCCCACGGAGAGCCCGAAATGAAAGGCGCGGTGATGGTGAGCTGGGAGGATGTGCCGCATCTCAGCGCCGAGCAGAAGGCCACCATTCTCGCGGGGATTCCGGCGTGGCAGCGCGACGCGCGCACGAAAGGACTCCCGCAGCTCGGCGCCGGTGCGATCTACCAGATTCCTGAGTCAGAAGTGGTCACGGCACCGTTTGAGATTCCACGCCACTGGCCGCGGTGTTTCGGTTTCGACGTCGGCTGGAACAGAACGGCCGCGATATGGCTCGCGAAGAACCCGGACACCGGCAGCGTTTACGCTTACGACGAGTATTACCGCGGCCAAGCCGAACCGTCTGTGCACGCGGCCGCCATTCGAAGCCGAGGCGTGTGGATTCCCGGCGCAGTGGATCCGGCGGCTCGCGGACGGTCGCAGATTGACGGCAGCAAGTTGCTCGACCTGTACCTCGATCTCGGATTGGATATCGAGAAAGCCGACAACACCAGAGAGACGGGTATTTATTCCGTGTGGGAGCTTCTAAGCCAGGGCCAGTTGAAGTTCTTCGCGACGCTGACGAACACGCGCAGTGAGTACAGGCTTTATCGCCGCGACGAGCGCGGCAACATCGTGAAAAGCCATGACCACTTGATGGACGCGCTTCGTTACGCCGTCATGAGCGGTCTCGCCCGCGCGAAGACAGAGCCCGCGGCGCGGCCCGACGGGAAGTCTTGGTTTTACTGGGCGCCCCAAGCTGTTTGGAGCGGTTGATCACCAAGGTGAGGAGCTGAGTACATGGCGACGAATATCCTGATTCGGAATCCGAGCAAGCTGAACACGCTGAAGGTCGTTCAGCGCAATTTGGCGAAGGACAAGGAAGGCAAGACCGTCGCGGGGCAGTGGAAGAACGGCAACGTCGCGTTCCTGCCGCCCGGCGAAACGCTGGACGTGTGGCTCGACCACACGGGCCGAGCGGTGACGATCGAGGAGATGCCGAGTTAGCTATGGCAAACGAAGACCTCGCTGGTGATCTCCCGGGCGTCGTAGACGTCAGCGGCGAAAAAAAGCCGGCTCACTACGAGGATCTCGACACCAATGAGCAGCTGCTCAGCCGCATCCTCACGCGGTACGAGGAAGGGATAGGGGCGTTCGACGAGAATCGGCGCCTCCATTCCGAAGACCTCAACTTCGTCTACAACGCCGAGACGATGGGCCAATGGGATCCCGTCGTGCTCTCGAATCGACAGGGAAAACCCTGTTACACGTTCAATCGCGTGATCGGCCCCGTCAACATGGTGGTCGCCGACATGCGGCAGACGAAGCCGGATGGAAAAGTTCGCCCCTCGACAGAGGGTGCATCCGAAGCGACCGCCGACGTGCTCGCCGGGCTCGTTCGAAGCATCCTGCAGCAGTCGCGCGGCGAGACGATTTTGAAGACGCAGTTCAAGCTGGCGGTGGCCGGCGGCTTCGGCGCTGTGCGCCTGATGCCCGAGTGGGTTCCGAAGACCTTCCAGCAGGTGCTGCGGTTGATGGACATCCCGAACCCGCAGACCGTGGTATGGGATCCGGAGTGCAACGACCCTTGCGCCGGGGACGCGATGTGGGGAATGGTCGGTGAGCGCATCTCGCGCGACAAGTACCGCGCCATGTACCCGAATGCCGACTCCAGCGGTGTCAGCTTCAACTGGTCGCGCGACTCGTACGGCTGGTACACCGACAAAGAAATTCGCGTCGTCGAATACTTCGAGCGCGTGCCGTTCGAAGTCGAGATCGCGCTGCTCTCGAACGGCGATGTCGTTGACTACACCGCGAAAGAGAAAGCGCTCGAACAGCACGTGAAGCGCATGAATTTGCCCAACACCCCCAGCGTGGTGAAGACGCGCAAAGAGGTTCGGTGGCGCGTGATGTGGGTGAAGGTCGACGGCACGCAGGTGCTCGAAGGCCCGTACTACTACGATTGGAAGCGCATTCCGATCGTCCGCATTCCAGGGCGCTACATCAACATCGAGGGCCGCAAGAAGCTGCAGAGCCTCGTTCGGCACAGTAAGGACGCGCAGCGCAGCTATAACAGCCGCTGCTCGGACATGATTGAGCGTAGCGCGCTCATACCGAAAGCACCTTACCTCGTGACCGAGACCATGATCAAGGGTTACGAGGCCGAGTGGGCGCAGTCGTCGACCGCGTCGCGCCCGTACTTGCCCTACAACGTGGACCCGAAAGCACCCGAGGGTGGCATGCCGGTGCGCACGCCGCCAATCGACTTGCCGGCCGGTGCGCTCGCCCTGGCGCAGCTCGCGCAGTCCGACATTCAGGCGACGACCGGCTTCTTCGATCCGGCGCTCGGCAACGCGGACGACATGAACCGCGTGAGCGGCAAAGCGCTCGTGCAGCACACGCGGCGCTCGGACCTGGGCTCGTACGAGTTCATGGACGGCTACCGTGACGCCACGCAGTTGCTGTGGGAGATGGCGATCGACATGATCCCCACCATCTACGACACGGAGCGCGTCGAGCGCATCATCGGACGCGACGGTGTCGAGAAGATGGTGACGCTGAACGGCGGCGACGGCGACCTCATTCACGACCTTCAGAAGGGCGCGTACGATTGCACGGTCACGCTCGGCCCGAGCTACCAGACGGCACGCCAGGAGACTCTGGCGACGTTGATCGACGCCGCGGAAACGATCCCGCAGGTCGCGCAGCTGTGTCCGGATCTGCTCGCCAAGAATATCGACTCGCCGGATTCGGACGAGATGACGCGTCGGTTGCGCATTCCACTGATTCAGCAGGGGATCGTGCAGCCGACCGAGGAAGAGAAGCGGCTGATGCCGCCCCCGGCTCCGCCCGACCCTGTGAAGATAGCAGAGCAGCATCGCGCCGTGGCGCAGTCCGCCAAGGTGCAGGCCGACGCGACGCTTGCGCAAGGGAAGGTGGGCGCGATGCAGATAGATCAGCATCGGCTGGTGCTCGACACCGCAGCGAAGCACCTCTCGAACTTACTGGCCGCGAAGCAGCTCGGGCAACCGGATGCGGCGGCAGAAGCGGAAGCAAGTGACGGCGCACAACCGACACGAGCTTGATTGCCTGTAGTTTGGTGAGAACCCGTTTTCGCAGGAACGCATCCTGCGCTGGAGACTTCTATGGCTTTCACGCGTGAAGACGTTGCAGCTTACGAGCAAGGGGCCGCGGCCGCCGCCGCTCCTGCAGCCGCGTCCGCGGCAGCGCCCACTGAGGCCGCTGCGGCGCCTGTTTCAAAAGCCACCGAAGGCGCGACCGCTGCGCCTGCGGTTGTCGACGACGCAACCGGTGCACCCGCGTCAGGTGACCCTGGTGAAGCGCTGCCCAGCGATACGGGAGATGACGGTTCTTCGGCCGCTACCGCGGATTCGGCCACCGCACCCGCTGCCACCGACGGCGAAGCAGTCGACGAGGTCAACGTACCTCGCGGACGCGCTCGGGAACGGATCGAGGAGTTAGTAGCTGAGCGAAACGCGCTCCGCAAGTACGGCGAGCATCTGCTCGCACGGCTTGAGGACGTGAGCAAGCGCACCCCCTCAGGTGCCGACAGCACGCAGCCGGCCGCCGCGCCGGAAGCCGCTGTCAGCCCCGAGAGTGCGCCGACGTTGGAGCAATTCGATTACGACCCCGACGCGTTCCAGAAGGCGCAAGCCCAATGGCTCGACAAGCAGGTCGATAGACGGGTTGCGGCAGCGTTGGCTCAGCGCGAAGTTGCGCAGGACGTCGCCAAGGTTACGGAAGCATTCCAGACGCGCATCAGCGATTTCAAAAAGGCTCACGCCGATTTTGACACCGTGGTTGCGAATCCGGATCTTCCGAAGCTGGCGCCGAGCACCGCCAATCTCGTCGTTCGTTCGAAGTTCGGCCCGCAGCTGATCTACCATCTCGCGAAGAACCCTGACGTCGCAACGCGCATCTCGCGTCTGACGCCGGAGCTTCAGCACGAGGCGGTCGGCCGGCTGACGGCGAAATTCGACACGGAGGACACCGCGCCGTCAGCTTCGCAACCCCCGGCCCGAAGAACCGTCTCGAAGGCCCCTCCGCCGCCGACGCCCGTACAAGGCAGCACATCTCCGGAAAAACAACCGCACGAGATGTCGATGGCCGAGTTCGTTGCGAAGGAACGCGCGGAGCGACTCGCTCGCCGTGAAGCATCGATCAAGATGCGCAAGGCGATGCGTTGAAGATTATCGTTTGAGGTAGAAGAAAAATGGCGAATTCACTTTTGACGGCACAATGGGTCGCGCGCAAGGCGCTGATCATGATGCACGCCAAGTCCAATTTCACGGGTCGCAGCAACCGCGACTATCAGAGCCTTCTGCCGGGCCCCATTCAGGGTGTCGTTCTCGGGCAGGCGCTGAGCATCCGGTTGCCGTTCCAGTATCTGGCCCGCACCGGTCCGGTGATGTCGGCGCAGAACTCCGTGCAACGCTACGCAACGCTGAACGTCGTCAACCAGCTGGGTGTCGACATCAACTTCAGCTCGGTCGAGCGCGCGATGCAGTTGAACTCGTTCGAGGAGCAGGTCCTGACGCCCGCGATGGCGAAGATGGCCTCCACGATGGAGACCGCTGTCACGTCGCTCGCGAATCAGGTGCCGAAGTTCGTCGGCTCGTACAGCACCACGGTGACCTATGCCACCGTCCTGCAGGCAGAGCGGTTCCTGACGGAGACGCTGGCGCCCGAAGACGACCGTCGTACGCTGTCCGCGTCACCGCAGGCAAGCTACTACTTCGTGTTGGACAACAAGGCGCTCTTCAACCCGTCGGCCCAGGTCTCCGACCAGTGGCTGGAGGGTGTGATCGCGGATTCGGTCGCGGGTTTCGTCGCGTTCCGGAACACGAAGATGCCGTCCCACACCATCGGTGTCGTCACCGGCGGTACGCCGACGGTTTCTGGCGCGGGCCAGGGCAACAGCGGCGCGGGCAACGCGTTCGTGTCGACGACTTCTCTCGTGACGAGTGGATGGGCCTCGGGTGCCACCACTCTGAACGCGGGTGACGTGTTCACGATCGCCGGTGTCAACGATGTGGACCCGGAGTCGAAGATTTCGCTGGGGCGTCTCAAGCAGTTCGTGGTGACCTCGACGGTGAGCGACACAGCGGGCGGTATCACTGCGGTGATCTCGCCGGCCATCATCACGGGTGGCGCGTACCAGAACGTGGACTCCGTGCCGGCAGCGGCCGCGGTCATCACCGTGATGGGCGGCACTCCGGCCGCGGTCTCGGGCCAGCTGATCAAGCAGTCGTTGGCGTGGTATCGTGACGCGATCGTGTTCGCGAATCCGCCGAT
>JAEHJW020009616.1_pt1 | contig 11047 bp, 16 predicted proteins | sample 9271431 | NCBI WGS metagenome assembly JAEHJW02
GGCGCTCAAAGGGAAAGTCAGCATTGCCGGCATCCACCCATATTTCCGTGGTCTGAGTGCCAAAAATCCACAAGTTGCGCTGCGTCGCATAGCAGCACACGATCGGGTCTGAATAGCCTGTCTTGCCGGAAAAGTTGGTCGAGGTGAACGTGGTAGCAAGATCGTCGCTGATGTACCACTGGAATGGATTTGCCGCGCTATTGAGCACGAAGAAGCCATCGATCAGGGCGACGCGAGAGCCGCCGTAAAAGTTGGGATCACTGACGGCAGAGAAGGCATTGTTGGCAAGATGAATCCACCAGCCTGACGTGCTGCCATCGACAAGCAAAAGGTCAGTTCCGTTATCACACATGCTCACCATGCCGGAGCTGCTCGAGATCGTGCCTATCTTTTGCGGGATGAGTGCCGGCGTGATCCAATAGACCGAGGGGCCGCATACGCCATAGAGCTTGCCATTGCTGGCGACAAACAGGCCGCGCCAGCCGATCTGAGGGCCGGTAACGTCTGCCGCTTGCGTCAAGCCCGGCGTAGGGTAGAATGTGATTGGGAACGGCGCTCCCTGCTCATTGATCTCGGGATAGAGGTTGACGCATCGCTGAGCCGACGCGATGACGCTCTTTGCCTGATAGGTGCCGGTGACCAGAGGGATTTGCATTTATGCCCCCTGGTCGGAATAGACGTTATACCATCCGGTTTTGGCGAGCGTTTCTGGCATCTTGAGTTGCGCGACTTGGGCATTGCCAGACTTGAGCGTATCAATCGACCCGCGCGCCATATCCTTCACGTCCTGCGGCACAGGAAGGCCGAACAAGGGCGCAATGCGGCAGGCGAGGTTATAGACGATGGGCATCTGATACTGCGGCGGCATGCTGAATGTGTCTTGCAGCGTCGCGAACACTTGCAGTTGCGCCATGATCGTCGCGTGCAGATTGAACAGGCCGGCTTGCGGAATCGGAATGTAGTAAATATTGCCGATGGGATAGCTTGAATCGTAGAAGAAGAACTTCGGGAACGATTGCAGCTTCTTCACGGTGATGCGATTGTAATCTTCGCGGGCGAACAGTGGGGTCAGCGGATAGCTAACCGGCAAGCCGCCCGTCGGGTTTTGTTCGACCCATGCGGCCTCGACGCGAACAGGGCGCGGGATATTGAAGTCTCCCCCCGGACCCATCGAGTATGACTGAGCGCCAGTTGACGGAATGAAAACATCCTGGGTTTGGAATATGTCGAATCTGCGTTCTTGCCATTCTGCAAGCATCATTTGCAGCATGGTGAAGCAGTCGGACTGCTCGTTATTGCTGAGGGTTTGCCCTTGGCCGACCACGTTTGCGAGCTTGGCCGACAGAGTTATCAAGTCGAGAGGTGTCATGGTTGGCCCCCATCATGAATGGCGATGCTTCGCGTTCTTCGTCGGCATTGTTGACGATCATTTGCCGACCGTCATTAAGCGTGATCCATTTGGGGTATTCCTGAAACACATACTCTGTTTCATACCGCCATGGATTGTGCGCCTTGATATTGCTGAGCATATGCCAGTCCCTTAAAAAAGGACGCCCCGAAGGGCGCCCAATGGCCGCTGCTGTTACATGATATCGGGGATTCGAACAATCCACTCGGGACGGACGACAGTCCAGCCGTAGAGAATGTCGAGTCGCGACACAAACAGGTCGTTGATCACGTCGAACGACTGGATCAAGCGCATGCTGATACCGTCGAACTGAGCGCGCTCACCAGCAACGATGCCCTTCGGCGGCAACGGCAGGTCGGCGGTCGCCATCGTGATCGCGTCCTCGTACATGCAGAAGTTGTTGCGGTACTGCTCTGCCGAGGCCAGCGTGCCGACGCTACCAGCGATCGCGAGGCTAACGGTTGCGCCACTGGCGGGCGATGCGGTCACGGTCTGATACGCCACCGGATTGCTGCCAGACGGCGGCGTGATGGCGGGATAGATCGGGATCGAGGTTGCGCCGGACGCGACGTTGGCCGTCACAGTGAACGTCTGAAGCTGACCAGTGGACTGCTTCGTCACGCGATTGACCGCATAGACGCCAGCGATGGTGATCACGTCGCCCTGGTTGAGGGTCACGCCAACACCGAGGGCCGCGACGACAAGGGTGTTGCCGGTCTGGTTGGCGCCGCTGACAGTGGTCGCGGTCGAGTAGGTGCCAGTGGTCGGAACCTGGGTGGTCACGTCCTCGTACCAGTCAAAGCCGAGCGTATCCTTGCCCATCAGGCCGCTTTCGTACTGTTCGCTGATCTTGATCTGCGGGTTGAACAGGCCGGCGAGGTTGGCGACGGTACGGGCGCGGGTGGTCGGGTCGAGAAACATCTTGCGGTTGCGCGCAGGCGCCGAGTTGCGCGTGAGCTGAGCACCGGCACTGAGGAAGGTCGCGGTGGTCGGGGTCGAAAGAGTCGAGCCGGACAGGTTCGCGACCATATTGCTGCCCTGCAAGCTGCCCTGCATGATATCGACGGCGACGGCACCGGCCAGGACGTTGACAGCAGGCGCAAGGATGCGCTCGCTGAAGTCGTCGAGGGAAAGCGCCATATCCTGCGACGTGAACGACAGCGGCACGTTCTTTTGCGTGCTGACGGTCAGGGTCGTCTGAACTTCGCTGGTGGCCTGCGGAGTGATTGCGGGGCCGGTATTGACGACGTAATCATTCGGCAGGCGAATACGCAGCTGCGAGCCGATCTTAGCGCCGTCGCGGGAGAATTGATCGTCGTATTGACGGTTGATGTTACGCAAGAATGCGTTTTCGTTCGTGAACAAACGCACCGATTCGCGGGTGATCTGACTGAGCGTAAGCAATGAATTGGACATGGTAGCGCCTCGTTATTTTGCGCCACCATGCCAGTTTATTAGGACTAGCGGCGCTGTTTAACTTCTGCTCGACGCGCCCTGAACCATTCTTCGTCACTCATTCGATCAGGGTCAACAAGGGGCGCCCCTGATGGCGACTGAATGCCTGCGACTGGCGCTGGCGCTGCCGAAACCGTTTTGGTAGGCGTCGCAAAAGCCATTTTGGCTAACTCTGCCGCCATCTGATACGGCGAAAGCGTGAGCATGCGCTGAGCCTTCTCCATGTCCGTCGCCAATTCTGCCAACAGTCGCGGCGCGGCTGCTGGATCGAATCGCGTAACGGCGTCATAAAGACTTGCCGCATTCTCACCAAGGCCCATGTTTAGCGTCGCGACTCTGTTGCCGAAGTCGGGATACTGCGCCTTGCCAGCCTCATAAGCCGCATTGCATCGACTGTTGAAATCAGCCTCTGCCTGCTGCTTGCTGAGTCTTTCAAGCGCCGAGCGCTCTGCATCAGCCCTGATCTTTTCCGCATCGACAGCGCCATTAGCTGGCTGCTGCTGACCGCCTTGTGCTGCATTAGCTCGCCGCAATTGCTCTTCAAGAGCCGCTGCGCGTTCTTCTGCTGCTCGCCGCTGAGAGGTCACTTTAGCCAGTCGTTCTGCCATCCACTCAGGGATTGCGCCGACTTGCTTATGCTCGCTTTCAGCCGCTACGGTTGCCGTCTGTCCGTTACTTTCCGGCGTCCCCGAAGTTGCAGGTTCGGTGCCCTGGGCAATTTGCGCGTTACCATTCGCGATTTCGTCAGGCATTCTGCCAATTCCCGGTTGTGTTAGCCGTGTGGTCACTTTATATCGTGCGCGATATTCCGTCAATAGTCGCTCGGTTGTCGATGATGGCTCCTTCCTGTCTTTTGAGTTGATCCATGCCCGCGATACCGGCGAATTGATCGCTCAAGACCTTGAGTCGGTCGGTCTCTGCCCGATATTCGTCGATAGCCTTCTGTCGCGCCTCAAGTTCGCGCTCGAGATGCTGATTCACCCGAGCATCAGACACCTTCATCAGATCGACAGTGCCGCGCATGCGAAGCGAGTGTATTTCTTCGTCCTTCTGCAATGCCTCGGCCTGCATCTTTTGGAGCTGCATCTGCATTTGCTGCATTTGCTGCTGCATCTGTTGCTCTTGTGGCGATGGCGCTTGCCCAGTAATGCTTGGCGGGATCCACCGTTGCATGCGCTCTGCCATTTCATCGGCCATCGGAAAGTCAGCGGCCTTGAAGAACAAATCACCGATGACCTGGGTCAGTCCCGGGTTGGTCGCCAGTATCGATTGCATGGCATCAAATGCCTGCTCGCGCTGCGTCTGATAGGATGGCCCAACGTCGCTGGTCACATCATATTCGCCGATGGATGGATTCAGGATTAGCGTCACTTCGCCCTGGGCCGTTTTCATTTCGACGGCGGCTTGCTGAGCATTATTGTCGATCATGACGCGGGTCTTGGTGCCATCATCCTCCATGATCGAGATCAGGCGCTTGGTGTCCAGCACGCGAGGGATCATGTCGATTAGGATCTTGCCAGTAAATCGGATGGCTTTAGACAATCCGTCAATGAAGTGATACGTCGCACGATCACCCTGGCGCTGCCGCTGCTGGATGGCGACGCCGGCAGTTTCGTTGCTCGGTGCACCGACCATTGCATCATACTGACCCGAGGTCATGCGCATTTCTTCGGCGGCGGCTTGCATGCCAGTCGTGTAGCCATCGCCTGAGCTTGGCGGTTGCGAGCGAGTTGGAGCCGGTATCGGATTGCCGTTTTCGTCTGTTGAGTTGTACGGCAGGACAGAATGATTGACGGTATTGGCGGTATTCCAATACTGCTCAAGCCCATCAATGGCGCCGAGAGGGGCGACAAATGGCACTTTGGTTTGCAGCGCGATAGCCTCGACCTGGGCGCTGGTGTTGTAATTGTACATGCGCTGAGCGTCGATCATGTACCGAACAAGCCCCTTGCGCTCGAGCTTGCCATCGACAATCATCTCTTCGCCGATAACGCGCACGATCGGAATGTACTTGCAAGGCACAATGCCCTTGTCGAGAACGGTATTGCCAGCGATAAGGTATTTCCATACTTCGCGGCGCTTGATCGATCGGCGCGGGTATTCGTCGGCGCGATCTTTGACCGACTCGATTTCCTCTGGCGTCATGTCAGATCGTTGAAGATACTTCGGTACGCCATTCGGCCCCATGATGGCATAGAGAGTATCTTTGATCTCGCGCACTTCGTAATACTCGGCGACGCGCACCTTGTCATCGCCAAGCCAGCCGCCACCCTGACCGATAGCACTGTCTCGCATTGCATCTTCATGATCGGGATAGGCGCGGATAAAATCGGCCTTGGCCATCTCGGTATAGACGATGCCGAACTTAGCATCTGAGCCGTCAGACTCCTTGATCATCGGGTCGAGTAGCACCTGGGTCGCATCGGGAACAGGCCGGATAAAGATCTGCTGATCGAACGAATTGTCATGCCCGTATTCGTTCGTAACGCGCCAGTAGCCAACACCACACGCCACCTGATATTCGCTCGCCTTGTCGTAGGCTGCCTGAGCGTTGCTGATGTACTCGATATGGCGAATGACCTTCTCGAATGCTTGTGCGGCCAGATAACTCGCATCTTCGCTGGTCGGGTGAATCGTCACCGAGGGCTTGTTCTGCTTGCCGTCATTGACGACAGATAGCCAGTGCTGGTGAACCTTGTTCATCGTCAAACATGGCCGTTTATCGCGTAGGCGCGATTCGCGCATGAGTGCAGGCCACTGGTAATTATTCGTGCCATCGCCGACGACGAATTTAATATCATCAGCGGCAGCGGTAAGAAATTCACCTTCCCATTGCATGGCGCGGTCAAATCGAGCTTTTGCTCTGGCAATGACTGCCGCATCGTCGGTGGATTGATTGATTTCGTCGCGATAGCTGGCTGCTTTCATCCCATCCACCCCCCGTCATTCATGCCAAGCCCGACGTATTCGGGTTTCTTCGGTGCGGGCTTGCGTTTGCCCCATTGTAACTCATCGCCAGACTTTGCAAAACGGCGCATCATGTAGGCGTATCGCATTGCCGAGATTGCATCATCGCGCTCTTTGACGATGCGGCCGTGGTCGTCGCGGTGATAGAGCCTGATCTCCTCGAGCAGCGGCGCCAGGTGCCGAAACACCTTGAGCGAGCCGGCCCGGAAGCGGTGCAGTATTTCATTCACACCGGCTTCGACGCTGTTTCCACCCTCCGGCCACTGTGCATGCTCTTGAAGCATCGCAAAGCCCGATACCTTGTATTGAGCCTTGACCTGCTCGCCGCCGCCCTTCTCGTGCTGATAGCCATCGTGAGGCCATGCGGTTGGCAGTCCTTGCATAAATCCCTTGGTCGCGGTCCACGCCTGATCTGAGTCTTTCTGCGCTGCTCGCCAGCAGTGGGTGACGTAGATAACGTCTGAGTCGGCATCGATGGCAAGGCGCACGATGGCTTGCGGGTGATCCCATCCAAAGTCTACGCCACCAATGAATCGCCAATGAGGCGGTATCTCGAAAGGATCGCAAGTGATGGCTGATTCATCCACCGAGAAAATAATACCACTGCCGAGAACCGGGATGCCCTTTGTTCGCATGTCGCGCTGATAGTCTGGTATCGCAGCGAGCATCTGCGCCTTGACTTCGGCGGTCAGGTGAGGCGCATCATCCCATGTCGCGGTTTGCAAATACTGACCAGGCTGGATTGACTCGGTGAATTGTCCGACAAGTCGCGTCATGCCGTTTTCGGGGGTGAACGTGAGGATGATCAATCCGCCAGCGCCATTATCGCCGGTCGCAGTACGCACAAGGCACTGAGGATATATTTCGGGGTCGGTTGGCTCTTCATCGATCAGGATCACGTCTTTGCTCGATCCCATCAGCGCGTGCTGGCCTTGCGAGTATGACTTGAGGCCCAAGATCGACACTTCGCCAGACTTGTGCTTGATCTTGATCTCTTTGATCAGGCCGCGAGTCTGCGGCGACAAGATGCAAGAGTCGGCGATGATGGCATGGCGAGGAATCAGGCCAGTCCCATCAGGCCGCTGAGGATCGCCTTCCATGCGCCCAAGCAGCTTGAGTTGCAGTACATCGCGGATCTGCTCGCCTGATACGCCAAGCGCCCAGGCATCGACAGCATGATCAAAGCGGCGCCCTGGCCAGTCTGCCGGGTATTCGCCAGTGAGGTGATAGGCTAGCTCGGCGCCCCCAGTCTCGGTCTTGCCGACCCGATTAGCCGCCATGAGTAGCCGCTGAGGGTGATCGACGCCGGCTGCAAAGTATCGTTGCTGCCAGTCATAAGGGACGAATCGAGACAGGCGATTACCAGCTCGACGGCGCTTGAGTTCTTCGGCCAATTCGAGAGCCTCGATCATCTGCTCGCGACTGAGCATGAGTTAATCCGGGATATTGACGCCGAGGGATGCGAGCCGCTGCGCGATCTGTTCATCGGTCATGTCGGCAGTCGTGACGGTCACGGCCTGCTCGATGCGGTCGCCATACTTGCGCGGCTTGAGCTTAGCTGCAATCCACTTGCGAGCATCGACGCGCAGACGTGAACGAGCGACGAACTCTGCATCAAGCCGGCGCTTGCCATTTTCGTCGATCTCGGCGTCGGCAGAGCTGTCATCACTGATTGCCAGGATCTCATCGGCCAGCGTATCGGCTTGATCTTCTCTCGCGCGCGCGTACATACGGGCAAACGATGGTCGCTCATCAAGCCACTTATACACCGTCGTGATGCTTGGCATGCCATCGTCGCGCACGATATGAATCAGTGGCCGTCCTAGGGCGAGCTGAGCGCAGATGTAGTCCGCCAGCTCATCGCTGTACGGATAGGGAGGCCGTCCGCCAGGCATGATCACTTGCCCTTGCGCGGCGCAGGCTTGGCGGGAGACTTGGGCGCAGGCTTGGCAGTAGCGACGGCCTTGTGGCGAGCCGCTACATCTGCCATTTCCTTCGCCCGTTCTGCCGCTGCCTTCTTGGCCGCTGCGAGTCGCGCAGGGTCGCCCTGAATCTCGATAGCGTCAGCGAGAGCACGTGCATCGCTCTCTGCGCGCCAGCGCTTTTCATCGGTCGAGATGCGAGAGGCCATCACTTAGCCCCCGAGCGATCCTTGAGAGAGGTTTTGACGCCAGAGCCACCTTTGGGAGCGCCAGACGGAAGAACGGGCGGCGGCGTGACTTTGATAGCGTCGCCATCGCGCTCGCGGTCGATGCGTCGCGTTGCTTCTTTGGAGTTGGGTTCGTTGCCAGTCCAGCCGGGATTGCTCATGATCTATCCTCATCGCGTGAGAGTGTGAGCCGATTGTATCGCATGCGATGGAGTTTGTCATCTGCCGACCATCCGTTAGCCGTTGCTTGTTCGTCTTTGTTATGTATACTCAGGAAGTCAGAACATGGGCAATCAACATGGCTCTATGCGAGGTTACAACAATCGACGGAAGGACTCTCGTCAAAATCAATCAGGGCGCCGTTGTGCCTACATGGCTACTCAAGCACGTTGGCCTATGGGATCACTCCGAGGGTCGCGGCATGTTGCAGGGCGCGGGCGATCTTGTCGGGCGCGGCCAGGAGATATACCTGCCGACCGTTGACGGCTATGTCCGCACCGAGAATGCGATCGATAAGTGCCGCCCGGGGAAGGATATGTCCTTTTCCCTGGGGGTTTGTTCATTTATCGATGAGCGCGCAACCGGGCGCATTATCGAGATGGATAGCGAACTTGCCGCGTCGGTGCGCGATGCGGCTACGCGACTTGGCCTGATCGATGGGGTCTTGCGCGTCGCAGGGACGTATAACACAAATGAATGTTCGGCAGGGGTCAACTTAATCGCCATCGGAGTGCCGGCGCCCGAGTGGTCAACGTCAGAAGGCGTCATCGTGACGACTGTGGATCTGATCGCGGATGGCAAGATGGTAGACTTGTCCGATGATGGTGGTCTCGTGCCCATTGTTGAGGGGTGCATCATGACCCATTCGCTGCGCTGTCATTATGCCGCGAAGGCAGGAGGTGTCGCTGTTTTTGCTCGACTGTGGGGCGGCGGGATTGGTGGCGAATTTGGCCTAGGGCACGTTTTCGCCTCCGTGACTGGCGCCATGGTCAGGAATGATGACGAATGGAAGGAATGGCCTAGCAAGTTTCTGGATGAACTATGCGCCGAGATACTCGACAGCGGTCGGTGCATTGAATAATTCACACCACATGCACCAGACTGACTATCGCCATCACCAAAGCTGCGCGGGCGGCACAATGCATGGCGTCCTGCGCCTGAGCCGGATGCAGGCAGTCAGCAGCCAGAGCGCCGAAATGAGCCAGCACGAGCCACGCGAACAAGTTGATGAGCGCGTAGGTCATAGGCCTTCCCTCATGTAGTCCTTGATGGTGTCAATGGCCGAGTCTGCGCCCTTGCAGGCGTAGGCAGCGTAGCCCTGCTCGCGCATGTCGGCGAGGAAGTCTTTTTGGTCTTGCGAGAGCCTGCCGCCCTTGGTCGCTTTCATCTCTATCCAAAGGCCATGAAAGCCCCTACTCGAGAGCGCTAGGAACAGGTCAGCCACACCTGCCCTGCCGCCTGACTTTTCGAATAGCGCCCACCTGACAGCCCTTTGCCGAGGCGTTCCACCGAGGTACAGACCATTGGCGCTGGCGAACAGCAGGCCGCTCCATGCCGGATACTGCAAGCGCCACCATTCGATGACGGCGCATTGCTCATAGTGCTCGGGATGGCTCATGGCTCAAGCATCCTGAGTGTGTCGTTTAGCAGATCCAGCTCCGTGGTACCGTACATGCGTTCGAAGGCCCTTGTTCCAAGTCCGTGTACTCCAGTCGCGCCCTGATGATGTTCGGGGCATAGCGGTATCGTCAGCATGTCGCCCGCGCGCTGACCGATGCCCTGGCCTTCACGGATATGGTGGACGTGTGCGGGCGAGTCGTCGATGCCGAGCTTATGACATACGATGCAGCCTAGCGCCGCCACCCGGGCCTTGTGCCGCTGTTCAGGCGTCATAGCCGTATACCTTGGGCAGATCATGAAACTCGATGCCGATCTGACGTTCATAGACGGTCACCTTGCAGACAGGTAGCCATCTATCGGCATCGAATCGGTCAATCGTGCCATCTGCGCGAATTCTTGTGCGCCCGAATGCTTTGCGAAGCTGCGACTTGAAGTCTGCTGAGTTGATCAAGACTTCGCTCATGCCCGACACCTGCCGATCATGGCTTCGTGATAACAATCGTCGGGATGCGGCAAGACGATACCGAGTTCAGTGCTGGCGAAGGCTTCGATTCGCTCTAGGTAGACCGTGAAGTCTTTAACCGATAGCTTCGTCGTCGTCGGAAGGACTGCGCGTCGCTGGCCGAGAACGTCGATCATCCTGGCTCCGAGAAACTTGCTACGGAAGTGGTCATGGAGCGCATCAGGATCGTTTCCGGTGTCGTTGGCGATGGCCGCAATCCACTTCCAGTACAGGCGATTCTGTGCGAGCGAGCGATCGGGCCGGTATTTCTGGATGAGCAGCTCCATGCCGCCATCAAGGTTGATCGAGTTTATGCGTTTGATGGCGCGGTCGATGGCGTCGGGCGAATCGAGCCTGATTTTATTCATCGCCGCGACTCGACCGCATGAGCATAATCACAATTGCAATTTGCGCCAATAGAATCGTGAACATTCCGGCAGCATAAATGAGTTCGTCAATGTCAATCATCGGTGGCCACCATCCAATCATTAGCCAAAATTGATTCGGCGCTTAATGTATGCAATTCGCCAACATCAAGACCGAGATAGACGTTAATGCCTTTGCCGTGAATTGCAATACGGTAGCCGTCAAATGATGGGCGCGTTACCGGGATACCATGGCGCATGTATTTCAGCGCCTGGGCAAAATCGAATTGTTCAGCCAATTTGCAAAACTCCCTTTAACCGGCTTAATGCCAATTCGCCAGCATTACGGTCGCGATCAGTCACAGTGCGCTTGCTGACAGTGAGCGCCGGTACTGCTGGCGCCTCGAAAGTTCTGCCTGCCATGGCCTCGGCGCAAACTTCGGCGTAGGCCATGCGCCACCTCGGCAGCATGTCGCGTTCGCTCGAACGGCGGAGCTCGAACTGGCCGACTCGTCGACAGGTCTCAAACACAACCGGATGCGTCCAGCGAGCGTTGGCCGCGTCGCGGTACGCCTGATCGG
>JAEHJW020002712.1_pt1 | contig 11044 bp, 19 predicted proteins | sample 9271431 | NCBI WGS metagenome assembly JAEHJW02
TTCTCGGGGGGCTAAAGGCCGCCAATACAGATCCGTCCTTATCGAAGTACACGATGTCCCATGTTGGGTGGCAGTTCTGCGAGAACTTCAACCCATCGAACCGCACCTGCAAGTTCTGCGATCCGTTGGTGCCGGTGACACGGCCGGGTTTACCGGCCACTTCGACGCGCATGCCGCGCTTGAGGAAGGGGAGGGCTCGCCAGTGTCGTACGCTCGCCATGCTCACGCGATCACCTCCCGGTCCTTCAGCTTAGTACGGGCTTTCTTACGCACGGCCCGCGAGGGGCACTGAGTCATGTCGCCTTTGCACCGCATGAGGAACTTGGGGTCATTCATGAACTCGTCGTAGAACTTGTGGCACCCAAAGAACTTGGGGTTGTGCTGCATCTCAAAGTCCGTGGAGTCGGTGTAGAAGTCGTCACAGGGCACGACGGCCGCCGCCCAAAGCACTTGCTCCGGTTCCCCGAAGTCCGTCCAGCGATCCGCGTCGATTTCGCCGTTCACCAGTGGGATGGTCACTTCGGTGCCTGCTAGAAAGACAGTGTACACCGCGTTTCCGGTTTTCTCGTTCCAGTCAGGCACGGACAAATCCCGTTGGAGGGTGAGTTGAAGTATTTCTTCTTCTTTAGCCATCAGCCAACACCTCCTCGGTCACCGCAGAGACAAGCGCGTCGAGCACCGCGTGTCCCCATGTGGCCCCGCTTCCCTCGAATTCTCGAGTGACGGCTTCACGGCCAGAAGGCGTGCTCGCGTATAGTTCCAACGAACCTTCCCACAGTCGCTTTTCGGTGTTCCGATGGAAGTGGGGAGCCACGTCGATGATCTGTCGGGCGTCCGCAAATGCCTCGAGCACGAGGAGCACGTTGGTAGGGTTGGACAAGTTGCGTGCCACCCGTCCAATACGCCACTCTGGGTGCTCAGCAGGGCCAAACGAGTCGCGGATCGCGGTAAGCTCACGATAGCAGTCCATCCCGCCGCGGATGTTCATGCGGTCGATGTGGGGCAATCCGTCATACGCTTCCTCAACGCAAGCGAGACAGACTTCTCCGGGCTGGCAGGACCAACTTACCGTTCGAGTCTCGTAGTCGAAGCTCCACTGTTCGTGGCCTTGCGGGCAGGCCGGCGCAGGCTCCCAAGCGTATTTGCCGAGTCCGCATGCGTCCAGGACCTCAGCCAGACGATCGTTATTTTTATCGGCCATGACTGAGGCTCCTTTCCCGCAGCGTGTCGACGATCCGGTTGGCGCTCTGTTGGGGCCACGACAGCTGCGCGACCCGAATCCGGGTGTTTTTGTGCGGCAGCTGCGGCACATAGCAGGCCGCCAATCGCCACAGGGATCCCATCAACGTCGATCCGGTCACGCTCCATAGCGTGGTTTCGACTCTCCATTGGGTTTTCTTCAAATTGCGTCGGATACGCAACATCAAAAACGCCTCCCTATCATCAGAATTGAGCCTTGTCATCAAAGTCAATCAGTGAATCGGATCTATCGTAAAACGGTGAGCGTTGAAAATCGGGGATCTGCTTGTAGAACCGCTGGATCCCCGGTGGTCATCGTCGTTTGACCTAGAATGAGGGCGTCTCTCGCTTGTACTGATGACGGGTGACGTACTTCCGATGATATAGGAGGCGGTTGTATGGGGATGGACCCGTTGGAAATCGCCACTCTGTTTGGTGCAGCTGGTGGATTGTTGCGCCATATTGCACAAAACAGGGCCGTGTACTGGCCAAGGATCAGACGACCATTCTTGAAACGGGCTTTTCTGGACCTCGGGTTATTTGAAGAGATCTTATTAGGAGCAGGTGCAGGGATCGCGGCTGTCATGGGGGCTTCAGGGTCTCCCGTGTCGTCCATCATGTTGGCGATAGTCGGCGGTTTTGCAGGCGCTTCCATATTGCGACGCAAAGCTAGTGAACTCGCTGGTGATGATATTCGATATAATGACAACAAGGAAAGTGGAACAGACCTTGCTGACCTTGAGTTATTCCTGCGAGAGGTCGGGTATACTGATACCAAGCCGTCAAATCCGGATGAATCAGAGCAAGACACTACGCGGGAAAAGGGGGAGACAAATGGTCACAGCGATGGAGACTAATAACCCGGCAGTCACCAAAGAGGTCATTGCTGCGTTGCTAGTGGAGAAGAAGGCTCAAATGCTCCAGCTTCTTGAACGCATCAATTCGACGACGGATGATGTAGAGTTGTTTCGATTGAGCGCTCAACGGCAGTTGCTGTCCCAGGAGATTAGAACCCTCATTAAGCGTGGCCGTGCCTTGATGTAGCCGTCTTTGTTGATCTGGACTCGCATACAAAGAGGCCCCTGATTGTAGGGGTCTCTTTTTCACGATCGTCGGCTGATGAGTGCCGATGTATCGTGTTGGGCAAACTCGTTTATCCCACCTTTACTGGCGCGGTGACGTAGTATCCACCGCCCATAAACCGTGCCATGTTCTTCTCTGCCGTGTAGAACTCGTCGGCCTCCTGTTCGGTCTTGAAAACCTTGTAATTGAGTACCTCGTAGTCGTGACGACCTTTCGTGGGATTGAAAAACTGCTGTCGTACCTCGACCTTCCACTTTGCCATTTTACTTCCTCCTCCATGTCATCAGAGCGTTCCGAGTCATCAGGGCAAATCAATGAATCAGGTTTATCGTAAACCAGCCGCCATTTCTAACCGGGGATCGGACACAGAACACCGGCCGCTAATGGGCCGGTGCTCGCAGTGATCCATGAGTCGGTGCTAGACAGTCGAGACGGCACCATCCAGTGTGTCTCGGATTTCGCATCCAACGATTGTGATTTCACAGCTGGATTCAGAGGGATCTGGCATCCCGTTGTCCCCATCGTCTACGCGTGCTTGAACGGCCAGCCGGTAAATGCCGTAAGGGTCGTCGAGTTGGCTCATGTCCTCTACGTTGTCTTCCAAACACGTTCCGTCTAAGAGGAGGTCTATGGGTCCGCTTGCGCTCAGGATAATCCATGTTCCTTGCCGGTCCTGAGCAACAAGAAGCGTACCGTTCACCATTCGTGTCGACATCACGACACCTCCTTTACCGACTGCGCGAGAGGGGGATAGGGATTGACGACTCCTTGTTCTTCCAAGGTCGCCTGCCAATCCTTGGGGTGGGGGAATTCCCAATCCCATAGGTCTCCGTATAAAAACCAGAGTTTGTCACACTCGTCGTGTGTTTTATAGGTCCATGGTACGAGCGTTTCTCCGTGATCCCAAGCGGCCCCAGGATACACGGTTAGGCGCACGTAAGGTGTTCCTCTGACGATAGCGGCACCGCATACTTGGCAGCGGTGTGACTTTCGGGCCGCCGTCAATTGCGGACGTTCGACATGGCCGCGAGCCTGTACATACTCGTCCCATACGTCGTCGACGGTTTTCCGAAGCTCGGCGCTCTCGCGCTTCATCTCATCGGCCATGACTGAGCCTTCCTTCCCGCAGCAGTGTAATGATGCGGCCGGCATTCTGCTGTGGCCATGACAGCCGCGCGACCCGAATCCGGGTGTTCTTATGCGGCAGCTGCGGCACGTAGCAGGCCGCCAATCGCCACATGGACCCCATCAACGTCGATCCAGTCACGCTCCATTGCGTGGTTTCTACTCTCCACTGGGTTTTCTTCAAATTGCGTCGAATACGCAACATCAAAAACGCCTCCCTTGTCATCGGAATTCAGTCTTGTCATCAAGGTTTATCGGTGAATCGGGTTTATCGTATTCCTATTGGCGTTATGAACCGGGGATCCGCGCGGATCCCCGGTTGTCTCCTGAGATATTCCTACAATTAAGGCGTCTTTCGTGTCTTGTGACAGACCTGAAGACATCGGGAACATCCACTGAAGACGTAGGAGGTGACGCTTGTGGAGCCTCATTGGTGGGCAAGCCACCTGGCGTTTTTAAACCACTGGTCATTGGTGTCCGTGGCCATGGTAACGGGCGCGGCTGGTGGATTGGTGCGCCATATGGTTGACCGCGACTGGCCATCGCCGGACCATCGGTTGGACCGAAGAATTATCAAGGACATTGCAATTGGAGTATGTGGTGGTGTCCTGCTGGTTGAAGGCAGTCGAGTACCGCCGATTTTCCTGGGACTCATTGGCGGATACGCCGGTGCCACGTTGATCATTAAGCGAGTCGATGAATATGTTGGTCTTAAGCCGTGGTATAATAAGACTGACAAAGCCTACAAAGAAGGGTTCGAGCAGGCAAAAGCTGAGGCCGAAGCGATGAAGGCGGAACTGGAAAAGCTTCTGAAGGGGGGCAATGTGAATGGCGGAACTGGCGACGGTGGAAGTGAGGGATCCGAACCAACTGAAATTGATGGAGGACCTGCTTCGCGAGACGATGCAACAGATGACTGAGCTGCGGGACCGCATTCACGCAACTACTGATCGGACAGAGGTCATCCGGTTAACCGGCCAGATGGACCAGTTGGCCCAAGATGCCAAGCGGTTGGTTGAAAAATCGCGACTCCTTCGGTCATCTAAGTAACGGCCACCACTAAAGGAATAAGAAAAACCGGAACACCCCCCATGGTTTTGGGGGGTGTTCGCTTGTTGCGAAACAACTATCGGTTCAAGTAAGCCCAGAGCACCATCCCTGCAATCGCGAGGAAGATGACAAGTCCCAGGACGTTCATGAATCCAATCGTCAGAAATGCGCCGTACCATGCGACAACCGCCGCATAGACAGCCGAGCGCATTTGTCCCTTGCGAAGGAACGAGGATGCCACAATGCCGCCAAAGACGGCCATAGCAGCATCGACAATGAAGGTGATGAACGCCGGAAACAGGATGTTCCCGTGCGCGAATAGATAGCCGATATCGACTCCCAGCTTATGCTGGTTGACGATGGCAGCGGGTAAGAGCAGGAACTGCTCCCAATATCCGACATAGTAACCGAGCACGGCGATGGCGATGATGCCCAGGCCGGCGAATAAGATGCGTTTGCTGAAGGCGTTCGACATGAACGCTCAGCCTCCTTTCATCGGGTGAAAAACGCATTCATCAGATATTAGGTCCCTGTCTAAGCGAACCAGATGAACCGTGCCTTCACCGTAGCAAATCGGCGCTTGTAAACCGGGGATCGGTGGAGGTGGGCATGGATAGAAATAGACGGGGCCCGCGGCCCCGTCCGGACTTCCTGTTGTTCAGCTGTCGGGTTGTAGTTTGGCCCGTGCCTGACGAGCCCACTCTACGAGCTCGTCCAGGCAGACAGCCAAGTGCTCTGGCGTCTGCATATCCGGGTCGTCGTTGCTCGCAATGGTCGCCAGCATATCCGCGACGGTTGCCGCTTCTGTGACATGGGCATGATTCAACTCGTCTAGTACCAATGACAACGGTTGGGCAACCCCGTGCCCTTTGCCGTGATACCCACAACGACAGTGTATCGTTCGGTTGTATATGAGATGGACACTGTCATGGCCAGATCGCCCACATTGGGGACAATGCAGCATCTCGGGATCGACAATGACGCGATGAGGGTCCCATGGAGGTGGAGTTGTAGTCTCCACGTCGATAAAGAACCATGACCCATCTGCGGCGTCCTCTTCAAACTCCGCGACGTACGGCCCCGGATTATGCGGGTTAGCCTTGACGCCCAGAATATCGCTGAGAACCGCCAAGGCGAGGTCGCCCATAGTCGCGTCAAAGTCGTCCGTGAACACATTGGCCAGCGTTGTACGCCGAACGTCGTCATCGGCCAACTCTGGGGTCCCCGTCAGCACCCAGATTTCGTCGTCGTTATTCCACCGGGCGCGAAGGGTCAAGGGTCCAAGGTCGATTTTAGTCCGGCGCTTAACGTGCGTGGTGACAATAGTCGCGAGCTCGCTCGTACTGACGAGAAGGCGCCGCGTCTCGCGAATTTCGCGCAGTTCACTCGGAATCGTCATGCGTGCCACCTCCCGCCAGCACCACAGAGTCAAACTCCGGATCGAAGTCCTTTTGCCGCAGCACGTGCATGCGGCCGGTGTGGCGATCGTAGACATGCCACGTTGTGCCGGACGCTGACTCATCGCGCGTCATGTCCAAAGCCGCTCGGGCCGCGTCCTCAGCGGTCTGCACCCCGCTGGACGCTGGATCGTAGCTGACAATTAAGGACACAACAAACCGCTCCTCTGGCTCTACATAAATCGTGTCGATTTCTCCCAACGCAACAGCGTGGATTGCTTCTGCGCTCACAATGAACGCCCCTTTCATCAGGTTTCGGCTGTGTCTTCAGAGAGGGTTCGCCCAGCTGCGCGAACCGCCCATCCGCTCTTACCGTAGCAAATCACGTGGCGGGGGCCGGGGATCCGCGGCGGTTGCAAACAGCGGGGGGTGGCCGCGCGAATCGGGCATAAAAAAGCAGGAGGGCGGTCCCTCCTGCGGTATATCTCGCGGCTCGGTCAGCCGGTCTTTTTTACCGGTTTCCAACCACGTCGCGCCCATGACCAGCCGGGTCGCTGGCCCATGACAAACACCACGCCTGGGTGCGCCGCCTGAAACTCGTACAGCAGCTTGGTGAGCTTCTGCGCGAGGTCTGCGGAGGTCATGGCGTCATCGGCGACCGCTTGGGTCTGCACCCAAGCCTCCAGATGGACGGCGTGGCCTTGGTCCGCGTGCTTCCATCCTGTTTTTATACGCATTGCGTATCCCTTCTCTCTTCAGTGGCGTTCGGCGTCTTCAGAGAGGGTTCGCCCAACTGCGCGAACCGCCCATCTGCCTTTACGGTAGCAAATGGGCCGGAGGGTTCCGGGGATGGGGACTCGGCACAACCGGGGGCGGGGAGACCAGAAGAGGTGTGATGTGTCACGCCCTGGTTTCATCCGGCCGTTTATTGTTCGGGATTGGCGTCATCCTCCGCGGAGTCTGCGAGTTTGAGCAGGTCGTACTTGCCCAGGTATTCTTGGATCAGAATCCCTTCCTTTTGCTCGCGGCCGCGTAAGGTCTGGCCCTGCCACTTCGTCACCCACACGACCCACGTGGGGTATCCCGTCTCGGCCTCGATGCGTTCCGACTCCTCAAATGCTGCGAGAGACGGGGTACGTCGTTCGCGCCACTGACACCCGGTATGGGGTGCTGCGAGGATAAACGGCGGGAATTCGAGGGCCAATCGCTCCTCCAAATATTGGGCTGTGGCATCGTAACCTTTGGCGGTCAGTCGCTTGAGGACGTCACTGCCGTGCTGTTCCGTCCAAGCGCTCTGCTGCTCCTGCCGCCATTGATTGGCTTGCGCCTGCACGTTGTCGCGACTATCCTTTGTCGCCTCGATTCGGGCGAGTTCCCATTGCAGCACCTCTTCGAGAGTCGTCGACGGAGGAAAGGCATGCACTTCTGCCACGGATCGGATAAGGGGCACTCCCTTGCGCGTCCATTCCAAGCGAAAGCTCAAGGTCGTGGCTTGCGGCGTGTTGGGATTTCCGTGGAATCCGATGGTGATGATGTCGTTGCTTGGGTCGACATCCCGGCGGCTTTGCTCGATTTGGTAGGCGAGCTCCATGTTTCGGTCGTCTCGGTGGAAGGGGATGCGCCATTCTTTGACATCAGAACTGCGCGGCTCGGTCAAAATGTGTATGCGATACTCAGGCATGGCTGCGCTCCTTTCCCCAGCACTCGCTGGAGACCCGACGCACTTGCGCCGGCGCGGCCTCGGGTCCGGCGGCCGCCCCCGGTTGGTGCTTTCAGTGTGCCGGTTTTACGGTTGAGAAACAAGGTTTGGCTCAAATTGGCATCGTGCGTCGAGCCCGTTTTATTTGGGTTTAGTGGACCGGGTTCGCGTCTTTTTCGGTTCGGCCTTCTCTTGACCGGCTTGCAGGTCTAGGGATATGACGACCGATTCGACTGGGTAGACCTCGACGAGCTCGGCCAGGCCGCGCAAAAGGTCCGCCGCATCACGGGGAGTTAAGGCTTTTTCTTTGAAGGGTAATAAGGGCCGCATGGTATCGCTTCCTTTCCGGATTAGTGGGCCACGGCGGACGGTGCGTTCGCCAACAGGTGGTGGACTTCGGGTGATGGGAGGTACAGGCGCTGTTGGGCGCGGGTGGCGGCTACGTACCAGATGTTGAGTTCCTCTTGGGGCAGCAATTGAGCCTCCAGCTCGTTTCGCACATGGGCGGACGGGGCCTTTTGGCACGCTTCCCATGTCTGCGCATCCGCCACGAGGTCTGCGAAGTCCCGGCCCAGCCGCACGTTGGGGAATTCTAGTCCCTTGCTCTTGTGCGCGGTGGCAAAGGCCACTTGAGCATCCTCCAGTGGTCCGGCCGCGGCCCGCAACTGCTTAATGTAGACTGGAATGCTGTGTTGCCATTGCTTGACCAGTCGGCAGCGAATCCCCAGTTCCTTGTCCTCGGCGTCTGCTGCATATTGCTCCAGTTCATCGAAGGTGTCAAAGAGCCGCACGAACGGGTCGCGAATTTCGGCGGGTTTGTAGGACCACAGCCCATAGACATCCTCGATGAGCTCGAACCGATAGCTGTCGATCCCGCCGATGAACGCCAACTTGGCGTCGGGGAGAGCATTCATGACGGCGACCGCTTCGGCAAAGAGCTGGGCATTGGTGCGGGTAATCATCGTCACGGGCATGGGCATGCCACCCATGCTGCGCAGCTCGTCCGGTTGGCCGCTCAGTCCCCGCAGTGGCGGCAACGTGTCATCGCGCCACCGGAGAAGCCGCGTCCCGACCCCGGCGATGGCCGACCCGAACCGAAAGGATCCGGTGAGGCGATGGGTCTCATCGGCGGTGATGGCGTCCATGGCGTTGACGGCGCCGCGAAACCCATAAATCGCCTGGTGGGGGTCGCCCACGAAAATTTGCTGGGCGTGCGTTTGCATCGCCAAGAGTTGCATCGTAATGGGGTTGAGATCCTGCGCCTCATCCACGTAGATCGAGTCGACCGGGAGTTGCGGCCGCTCAAGCACAAACAATTTCAGGTAGCCATCATGCAGCATCCCAATAGCGCGATCGTTCGGGTCGCGCATGCGGTCCCATAGCTTTTGGGCATCCCGCGCCACGGAGGATGGGCCGACGTGCCGAAGCACCCCAGTTCCCAACGGCATGACTTGGGTGACCAATTCGGGCGTAATCTCCTCCGATGTGGAGATGAAGTATGCCCGGAGCGTTTCGATGAGCAACTTGGCATAAAAGACCCGTTCGCGACGGCCCACCCAGTCTAGGCCCATCTCCCGCATGATTTGATACGGCCGGAGCGCGCCGACGAGTTTATGTTGGTAGCGGCGCAGCACGGGGCCGGCCAGCGCATGCGTGGTGCGCGCGTCGACGTTGGAGGGGAACCGTTGGCGTGCCTCCTTGGCCACCGACGCATTAAAGGCTAGGTATTCGATGCGTTGGTGGGGATAGGCGCGGGCCCGACCTTCCAAGGTCGAGGTTTTCCCGGCCCCCGCGTAAGCGTTAATTCGTATCAGATGCCCCTGGGCGTCGATGATCGCTTGCTGTTCGTCTGTCCACTGCATGCGCGTGCCCTCCTTTCAGCGGCTGTTAGATAGCCCATGTGTTTTGAACCGGTGGAGTCTCCCACGCGCCTTCGACATTCATCAACCGCTGGATGTGCTCGCGCCGGGGAGTCCACTTGTCCTCGAAGCCTTGAATCTTCCAAAATATGGAATTTACGTCCCATGAAGCACTGTCGCAGGATGTCCATGGAAAGGCCCGGAGTAGCTTCGGACTGCCAATACCGAGGCCGTGGTATGCATGAGGGTATTCGCCAAAAATACGGCGGAGGGTGCTCCATCGGGCTGTGGGGGTGAGGGGCACGAGGCCCCCCAGCGCAATCAATGGGTAGGTGGCAGTCATTTCTCCGAGCAACGCCCACGGGTCTTGCGGGTGCCACACCGGGATCGGATGGTGGCCGTGTGCCTCCAAAGTACGGAGGTTGTCTACCGTGGCGCGCCAATCGCCGATGACATCCAAGGTTATAAATCGGGTAGGCTGGGCAAAGTCCAGAAAGGCGCGGTATTCATCCAGCGTGATGGGCTTGCCCGACCGGAACGCGGAAAACGCGCCGGAGTCGATCAGGAGGTCCATGTCCGCGAGGCGGGTGAGACTCGCCCGGTCCGGCCATGGCCCGTCAGCGTGATCGCGCAGAATGGCGTACGAGACCAATAACCGCAACACCCCCGCGTCCCGCAACACCGCGAGTTTTGTCGTCTCTCCGCTCCAACCGAAGAAGAACTGCATTTGACGCGCCTCCCGTCTTTCTGGAGGTAGCATACGTGATATTAGAGGTTTTTGTCAATAAAATATTGTTATGCTACGCTATCAATGGGCCAAAATCCCCGGATTGCCGGCGGGGCTGTGTTACGGTCACAGTGGTTCTCGGCATTGCCTTGATGACGCAGAACGACTACTGATGACAAGGGGATGGTGCATGATGTCAAAGAAAGAATCCTTCTTTGCTCGGCCTGTCGATAAGCGCAGTCGGCGCGCGATGATTGACTTTCTCTCGAATCACTTTCGTTATGACACGATGAGTTCCGTAAATCGTTCCACCAGTTACGCGAATTGCGTCAAGGTGCATCGACTCGGAATTCCGCACGATCTCATGGACACTGCTTACGACCTACTTGATGTGGACACGACATACCGTCGCTTGAACGCACGGATCCATCAGTGGGACGCGGAGTGGAACCATCGCTGGCAGGCGAGCTTCAATGGGAAGTCTGGCGGCTATCTGGTGCTTTATCGCGGAAGCGCCGAACCGTCCAAGTATCGGTCCTATTGTCCCGAATGTGGCCAGCGCAATTACCAGCTCGTATCGGATGCCTCTCCGAACTGTGGACGTTGTGGGGAGCCGCGCGTCAACTACACGACACCACCGCTGAACATCGTGGCCTATCCGGGGCGTGATGTTGACCAAGGTGTGGACTTTGAGGAGTGGGATATCCAGTCCTTGCGCGATCGCTGCGAAGTTGTGCAGAGCTTCGACCGATTGTGTGATGACCTCCGGCATACGTTCTTGTGCCTGTGTCTCAACTACGCCGTGGTCAACAAGACCATCATGGTACCGCAAACCGTCAAGGTGCTCGAAAAACGCGGGGCCTAG
>JAEHJW020004759.1_pt1 | contig 11042 bp, 18 predicted proteins | sample 9271431 | NCBI WGS metagenome assembly JAEHJW02
TACGTTTGTAGAAGGTGGGGATGGCAAATGCATTCACACGTTTAGAACTGGGGTCAAGTGCGGATTCAAAGCATCGGCGAAAAGCCAGCATATACCCTCTGTGGAAGACTGGCAACCGCCAGAGAGTTGGGGTAAGGTCAACATTCCGGGAGAGAGGGGTGAAAACGATGTTTCCGCGTAATCCAGACAAAATTCGTATTCCGGCTGAGGTTCGAGTCATGTGGCCGGATGGCCCTTCGCGGCGTTACTCGGAGACTCGCATTCCAGAGGCCAGTTTGCCTTATGGCGAAAACGGGTGCTACGTGGGAAATTATATATGCCAGCACTGTACCCTACCTTGCCAGGGCGTCTACGGCGTAAAAGTGGGTGCTCAGATGGCAAAGAAGTGGCTTTGTAGCGCATGTCTGGATGCGTCCAAACCGAGAAAGGTTGATAGTGGGTCAGTTTGAGATAAAATAAGACTATGCATCGTTCGTATACAACGCGATTGAATCCCACCAAGCGGCAAGATGCGTTGTTGACTGGCGTTCTCGCGCAGAACTGCGAACTGTACAACTGTGCGTTGGAAGAGAGAATCGGGGCATGGAAGACCAGTCGTAAATCATTGACGCTGTACGACCAGCAAAAAGAACTGACGCAACTGCGGGCTGTAGAACCGGAGTATGCGGCCATGCCAGTCGCCATCCAGCGCGACCCCTTACAGCGGTTGCAGCGTGCCTTCGATGGATTCTTTCGTCGCATCAAAGCCGGACAAACTCCGGGATTTCCAAGATTTCGCTCGCAATCGCGCTACGATTCCTTTACGGTGGATAGCCAGAGCTTTCGCATCGAAGGAAACACGGCATACATAACGAAGTTGGGCGGATTCCGGTTCAAAGTGCAACGCCGAATGAAAGGCATCCCAAAGACATTGTGCATCTCGCGTTGTGGACATAAATGGAAGGCATCGTTTGGCTACGACATTGGGCCAGCGCCAGAAAAGATTGCAGTCCGTAACGCGGTAGGCATTGACGTAGGGTTGACGACATTGGTAACCCTGTCGGATGGAACTGAGATTGCGAATCCGCGTTGGACGCGGCAAGAAGAAGACAGGCTGGCAGACGCCAACCGTTCTCTATCCCGCAAGATACGGGGTAGCAAGAATCGGCTGAAGACAAGAGAGTTTCTACGCCGTTGCCATCAAAGGATTGCAGGCAAGCGTGCCAGCTATCTGACAGGTGTAGCGAAACAGCTTGTCTCGCAATACGACTTGATTGCTTACGAAGATTTGAAGATTCAACAGATGGTCGAGGACCGTCTGGCAAAGAGCATTTTAGATGCCGCGTGGCATCAATTGATATGGAGACTCCATTGTGAAGCAGAATATGCTGGCAAATGGATCATTCCTGTCAATCCAAGAAACACGACGCAAAACTGTTCGGGTTGTGGCGAGAAAGTACCAAAGACTTTATGGCAGCGGAAGCATGATTGTCCGCACTGTGGATTGTCTTTAGGCCGCGATTTGAACGCAAGTCGAAACATACTACAGCGCGGTATGCGCTGTGTCGCGCAAGCGGCAGGAGAGTCAAAATGACCCAGTACCGAAAGGTTGCCAAGGATGTCGGAAACAAGTGAGATCACCGGGCCATTGGTAAAAATGTTGCGGCAAATGGGCATCGTATGAGACGCGAGACCCGTGCGGAAAGAGCCGCATGGACTAGCTACATTGAAGGAACGCTGGAGCCGAAGCCCAATAAGTATGGCGCTGTGCGGGAAGGAAAGTACGCATCGGGCCGCGAGGCGCGGATTGCTGGGGAGTTGGCTGCGCTGGAACGCATGGGACATATTCGCGACCTGCAAGAGCAGGTGAGCTTTACCCTGGTGGAAGGCCAAGGCCGTATACGTCCAATCAAATACATAGCCGACTTCGTTTACCGCGACCGCGACGGCATACAACACATCTGCGATGCCAAAGGGTATACCAAGAACCCCGTGTACCGTTTGAAAAAGAAGCTGATGAAGTTGTTGCACGGATTGGAGATAGAGGAGTTATAATGGCTCAACTCCTCAACTTTCTCACGAGGTCAATTTCAAGATGAAAAGCACCCCAAATCCGAAAAGCATCCCTAAAGCCAAAGGGCAAGCTGGCCCCGCATCGGGCATAGCGACAGCCATAATGCGAGAGATTGCGTAAATACCAGCAGCGGCATAGATCGCTAAAAGTGGGTATCGAAGTGCTCTCCGTGCTCTCCGAAGTGATCTCATCGCACGCATCCCTTATCTTGTTCGCGGATCGCTTGCTCCGCGCACGGTTGGCAGTAGTAGACCTCATACTTCGAGCCATGATTCCAGTCGATCGGCTCGCCAGGTTTCCATTCGACATGCAGGGAGATGGTAGCTGGTTCCTTCTTGCAGTTGTAGCAAAAGAAGGAATAATCTTTTTCGCGCTTATGAAAGCCGGTTATCATAATTTTGTCCTCTCAGCGGCGAAGTTCGCATCTTCGATCAAAGCCTGTGAAGGTTTTGGAATGTAAGCCCAATGTGTTACGCGCCACAAAATCGGGCGTTCTGGGTATTCCATTTGCGTATACCACACGCCGGTATCTTTGTGGAATTGGGCAATTCCCCCGTAAACCAGGACATTGGTTCTATCTGGCGGAACGAAGCGGGCGTCGATCCATTCCACCAGTGAAATATTGTCCGCGAATACTGGCTTTCCTGTGGCTTCTTCGATGGAAAGAAAACCATTGTTTGGCTGCCGGATACTTCTCTTCAGTTCTTCGATTTTATTCATACACTCAGCGTTTTGCGGCAATCCTAAAGCCTTGCGTTTGAGGTTAGAGTTTCGCAATATCGAGCGCCTCGTATTACCGAAGGCATATTCCCAACGCACGGATGCTGGAACCACTTGGCCGTGGCACTTCGGACACTTCTCTTGTGTGTCTAGAATGGCTACATGGCAGCAATTCGTAAAATTCGTGCTGTTGGTAGGTCCAGAGTGATGCACTCCAATCTTGAAAGCCATTATATTTTCCTGCCGTTTCCTCGTTTTAGGTTGGAATTGCGTGAAAGTTAAGCAGCCAGCAACTCAGCTAGCCGCAATGATGGCATCCAAAGCGATGTCCCATTGTTTGACCGCGTCCGACCAGGTATCCGTATGCAGCGCCATGGTTTGTATCATCAGCGCACGCGCAAACAATGCGTGTCCATAGTCGATCTTTTGCGATAAAATGGCCGCTTGCATATCGTACAGTTGGATGCAAGTCGCGTTGTTGGCGGCGTGCGCCGCTTGAATCAGATGAGCGTGGGTCATGATTGCACCTCAGTATTCTGCCAAGTGGATGCGTTCTGGCGTATGCGCCTTAGCGCATCTTGTTTTGCCGCTTCCCTATCGCCTCTGCTCGACAGATTGAACCTTGTCTTCGCCTCTTTTGCGGCTTCAAAGATACGATCCATCTTCGCGTTGCGGCGTTGCGCTGCCGTCATCGTGCGCCAGCCTGGATATTTGCTTGTCATGGTTGCACCTTGCTTTGTGCGCGATGCCAAGGAACATTGTGATAGACAGTCACATCGCCGTGGTAGGGTTTATCAAAGACGTGCTCGTGCTCACAGCGTTCCCATTCTCCGCTGGCAACTTTCACAAGCGCATATTCGGCTGTGATTATAAGGGGATTGCCCTCAACATAAACGTGGATCATGATTGCACCTCAATATCCGCGAATCGCGTCATGCAACGAAGCAATCAGCATGGCGGTTAGAGTTGTTGCTGGAACCGTGAGTAGAACTGCCAGTAATGTCATTGTCTTATCTCCTGGACTGCGATTTGCCTTACATATTTAGAGTACAATAGCAGAAAAAACCTGTCAAGGGGAATCGTAAAGAAATGTGAATTATATTTCCTTAGCAGATTATTTCTATGATATAGTAGTTCCATGAGCGTCTCAAAAGAGTACGAAACAAGCGGAGTTTACATCTTTTATGCGGAAAATGGGGACTGTCTCTATGTAGGTAGTTCGATCAACATGCGACGGCGTGTAATGAACCATAATCTACGTAAAATCATAGACATGGACAGAGTTGAGTACATCCCTTGTCCAATTTCCCAACTGCGCGACAAAGAAGAGGAAATAGTTTTCGCCAAACGTCCGAAGCTAAATTCGGCAAATTCCATTTCTCGGCCTGGGGAGCCAACTCCGAATACTACAAAATTGAGTTTTGCCTTTGAGCCGGAAGATATGGAGGCCATCAGCAAAATAAAGGCGAAAATGTCCGTCACCCAAGGCAAAGTTTCTTCCATTGCCGCAATCCGCTTCGCTATCCGCGCGGCCCTGCAAAGACCGGAATGAGACCGACGCCTCAGCAACGAATTTACTGGGACGGGGTTTGCCATACTCTTCCAATGGAAGCAGGCGTATATTCCGTCTTTGCTGGGGAAAAGCTTCTTTACATTGGTGAAAGCGACTGTCTTAGAATCCGTGTGCGCTTTCATAATCGATTGCAGGAATTTTTAGTCTATGGCGCTGACGAAGTGAGATTTATCAAAGTTGGGCAATTTCCTATGTGTGGTGCTATCCGTCGTCAGATGGAGGCATTCTTGACGTGGAAGTGGAATCCATCTCTTAGCCGAACTCCTAAACGGAATTATGATGGCAGTATTTGGGTTTCTAGTGTGCAATCCACTTTATCCTATGCCATTCAATTTGAAACGACCCTTCAGCGCCTACGCGAGTTCAGTTAATCACGCGCAATGCATCGCAGTGTCAAGCGATTGGCGATAAGTTTTACTTATCGGTTTCGAGAATCGATAAGTTTTTCTTGGGTTTACTTTCCTGGAAAATTCGCTATCCTGATCTTGCCTGAGACGTGCCGCTTCGGAATTGTTTTGTGTGCATTTTGCTAGGTATCCGCGCAAGCGATTGCGTTCCTGTTAGAGATATAGGTGGATTTTTTATTCCAGGATCAGCCGGACGGGGAACCGCACAGCCCACGCATACGATACCGTCTCAAGATATTTCGTCGAAATTCTCAAAAGCCACTCGTGCGTCTTCTTTCCCATTGCATCCCGATTCCCGAAACCGATACGGTGTATAATTCCGCCATGTCCACCAATTTGCCCATTCGGGAGACACATGGACGCCCGCCGCTTGCACTCGATGAGCGGATGATTTATGAACTCGCGGGCATTGGGTGTCCCACCACTGAAATCGCTCGTTTACTGGAATGTTCCCCAGATACTCTCGACCGACGTTTTGCGGATGTAATGGCAAAAGGACGCGCCGAACGTAAAAGCAGTCTCCGTCGCAAACAGACGCAAGTTGCCCTGTCTGGAAATATCGCTATGCTAATCTGGTTAGGCAAGCAGGAACTCGGGCAGACGGAACGAACGGAAATCACGACTGTTAACGATCCCTTGGCGGAACTGATCGAAGAGTTTAAAAAAGTTGCGGAAAAATCCCCGAAGGTGGAAGGATTGTAAACATGATTCTCAATGCAATCAAAAAAGTAGCTCTCGCAATTACCCCCGCATCGGTAGCGGCGGCCAGTGTCTCCACCCAAACATTTTCCACCGCGTATGTAGGATCGGGATCGTTTGTTGCAGGGATCATCCCCCCTGCCGATCCTGGCGTGGGTGTCAGTGCGTTCGGCGTCTCCGAGGGAAATATCACGCTGGTGTTTAGCAATCCCACCGCTACGGCGATTGTGCCTGCTGCTGGTACTTGGGAATTTCTCATCCTCGAATAAATGCCGCTCTTCTCACCGGAAACGTTCGGCGAGCGCTTGCGGGGATTTGCGTTTCGTCCGCTCGATCAGGATGCTCGCATCACTATCCTGGAAGGTAGTGTTCGCTCAGGGAAGACCTACGCCTTATTGCCCAAGATTCTCACCGCGTGCCGCACATCGATGCCCGGTTGGAAACTGCTCACCGGCGCGACCAAACAAACGATTTTCTCGAATGTTTTAAACAGCCTTTTCTCCTGTATACCCCGCAACGCCTACACCTACAATCATCAAAACGGCCTGCTGAAGCTGATGGGATCGAATTGGCTCGTGATGGGCGCGAAAGACGAGGGGTCGGAGAAATATCTGCGCGGCCTGACGGTGAGTGTTGCAGTCTGCGATGAAGTCACGCTGATGCCGCAAGGTTATTTTCAGATGTTGCTGACGCGTATGTCACCGCCGGGCGCGAGATTTTACGGCACCACGAATACCGATGTGCCGTCGCACTGGCTGAAAACCGAGTACCTCGATAACACGGAACTGCGCGAGAAAGGCATTCTACGCAGCGGCCATTTCACTATGGCCGACAATCCCAACCTCAGCCCGCAATTCATCGAAGCCCAGAAGATGCTCTACACCGGTGTGTTTTACGAGCGATATATTCTCGGCCTCTGGGTTACTGCGGAAGGCGCGATTTATCGCGATTGCTGGGGCGATGAGAATCTCTATACCGAACCTCCGTTGGGAACGTTCGGGCCTGGCGGGTGGCAAAACTGGTATATTGGCATCGACTACGGAACCACTAATCCATGCGTGTTTCTCGATGCTATCGACGACGGGCAAACGGTGTGGATCGACCGTGAATACTACTGGGACTCGGTAAAAAAGATGCGGCAGAAAACCGATGCGGAATACGCGGACGATCTGGAACAATTCATTCGCGAATCGAAGGTTGCGAATGGGCGCTCGTTTCCGCAAATCATTGTCGATCCTAGCGCGGCCAGCTTCAAAGCTGAATTGAATTTGCGCGGAATCGTTTGCATTGATGCGGACAATGAGGTATTGGACGGCATTCGCACCATGTCGTCGGCATTGCGCACGCGAAAACTTCGCGTGCATGAAAGATGCGAAAATTTCCAGCGCGAGGTGCAAGCCTATTGCTGGGATGACAAGAAAGTGGAGCGCGGCAAAGAGGAACCGAAGAAGCAGGACGATCATGCGATGGATGCGGCGCGGTATTTGTGTCGAGTCGCGTTTCCATCCTGGAGGCTAGCAAATTGAACTGGCGCATCTACTTCAACGCATGGCAAGAGGCGCCGCTTTTGTGGTCTGTCGATCAGGGAACGCAAGAAACGGAAATCAAAGTGGAAGGCGTGCGGATCGATGGCGCGATCTACCTGGATACGTACACCGATATGACAATACGACGCAACCAAAAAATTCCTTGTGCATGGATTAGCGTGTTTGGGGTTATGATGACGGTAGAAAACCGGATTGCGGTGTTCCGCCGCGAATAGGAGATTGTATGCCGCTCACAAAAAAAGGAAACGAGATCGAAAATAATATGGAAAACGAATACGGCAAGAAAAATGGCGAAAGCGTTTTCTATGCCAGCAAAAACAAAGGCAAGATCACCGGCGTGGATAGCGTGCTGGGATCATTTGGGATCGCAACTGAAACCATGCCGAACCCATGGGAGAGCGGCCAATGAGCACACTTCCGTACAGCTTGCAATTCGCTCCACAAAATATCGATGCAGGCCAGATTGCCGTTACCACCGCCGCGCAACAAGGGCCAAATGCACCAGCGGGGCATATTGTCCTGACCGCTGCCAGCGCCAATACCGCGCCTATCTCGATTGGAGGGGCAGGAGTAACGGCAACCACCGGATTGCTTCTGCCCCCAGGCGCTTTCGTCACAATTGCGCTGCAAAATCTCAATCGACTGTATTTCATTTCCACGGCAGCGGGGACACTCTCATGGCTGACGACGTATTGAAGAAACCGAAACAGGCGATTTGTCCCCACTGCGATGCGCCATTGAGTGAGCTGCGCACGCTCGCCACCAAACTCGGCAACGGCCAAATCGTGCAATTCCTTCTTTGCGGAGGCTGCATGAAAACGCTGCCCTATCAAGTGATCGCTGTGGAACAGCCGAAGATACTTACTCCGTTTACGAAAAATTGACATATGCCGCGTAAAGTTAAAACTCCGCAGATCGACCCACCCACGACACCGCCTGAATTGGGAGTAGTTGGGGACGAATTCAAAGCAGGGATGGCTGCGGCGCGGGCCATGGACGTGTTTCAGAACATTCCCGCGCGCATGGGGCACCGTACTCCATCGCTAGGCCAAGGCACAACCTACGAGATGACGCGCATCAGCCTGAATTACTGGCTGATGCTGACCATGTATCGCAATCATTGGATTGCGCGGCGGATCGTGGAAACGGTCGCGCAGGACATGGTGCGGACGTTGCCGCAAATCACCGGGGACATTCCGCCGGAAGACATCAAACAGTTCAACGCTTTTCTGGAAAAATCCAGCAGCCGCGCACAGATATTGCGGACGCTGAAATGGGCGCGGCTCTATGGCGGCGCGGGCGCGTTGATTGTCATCGACGGCCACGAAAACAAATTGGATGAGCCGCTAGATGTGGAGGAGGTCGTGCCCGGCTCGTTTCTGGGATTGATTCCGTTCGACCGCTGGGTTGGCATCTCACCGGATGGCGACATTTGCTACGATCTCAATCGCCCGGACGATTACGGTTTGCCGGAATACTACACGATCACCGCCGAAGACACCACTTCCAGCGGGCGTGTCCACGCTTCTCGCATCATGCGTTTTGTCGGGCCGGAAGTGCCAATCCCAGAAAATCAGGCCATGACATGGTGGGGCATCAGCGTTCTCGAAGTCGTGTTCGACGAAATCAAGAAGCGCGATAACGCGAGTTGGGCCATGTTGGCATTGATGTTTCGCGCGAACATCATCGCTCAGAAAAACCCGCAGTTGGCGCAAATGCTAAGCGGCGTCGGTATGAGCGGCAAAGCATTGACCCAGTTTTATCAAATCATGGAAGCGCAAAACCAGCTTCTCAGCAATCAGTCGATGTTGATCTTGCCGGAGAATGGTGGCCTGGAAAGCGTGCAGTACAACTTTAGCGGATTGGACGGAATCTATCAGCAATTCCAGATGGACCTGGCGGGCGCGGTCGGCATACCTGTAACGCGATTGTTTGGACGCACCATGACGGGCTTAGGCCAGACCAACGATGCGGACGAACGGCTATACGAGGAAACCATTGCCGCGCTGCAACACGATCAACTCCGTCCGCAGTTGATGAAACTGTATCCCATCGTGGCGATGAGTCTTTGGGGCGAAGTACCGGACGAGTGGGACATCCGTTTCCCCAGCTTGCGGGTGCTGACGGAAGAGGAAAAGGCCGATCTTGTCGTCAAGGTATCGACCCCGTTGATCGAAGCCTACAACGCGGGCGGGATCACACAGAAGATATATTTGCAGGAGTTGCAACAGTTATCGCAGACCACGAACGTGTTTACCAATGTGACCGACGAAATGATCGATGCGGCGGACGATACGTTCGGCCCCACGCCCGCCGAGCAAAACAAACAGATGGTGGAACAGCAGAAAGAAGCTGCCAGCCTGGAGCCCGCTCAATCCGACCCAGCCAGCCAACTGAAGCGGACGACACATGCCGAGACCGAGCCGGAAGTATAAGCGCGACCGCAAGTGGATAGCCCGCGCTGGCCACCGGATGACGCAGTTGATCGCGCAAGGTGTAGAAGCCATCGAAAGCGGCGACAGGGGTCTACCACTGCATGTCCGCCAGGGAATCCAAGCCGAATTGCGTCGCATGTTGGTGGCCTTGGATCGTGAGTGGCAAGAGCAGCACGCGGGCAACTTGATGATTCATGCGGGCATGCGGCAGATGGTGCAAGGCGTCCTACGAACCCGCATCGAACAAATCCAAAAGGAAATTGAAGTCGAGATTGCAGGCGTACCTCGCAGTGTGCGCCAGGAATTGCGGAATGAGGCGTTGCACTGGCAAACGCAAGGTTTGACCACGCGGCAGGCCACGGAAGCGATTCGGCGAGCGTTGCCCAAGCTATCGCGCACCAAAGTCGAATTGATTGCGCGGACGGAGACGGCGCGGGCATCCAGCGTGCTAGAGCAGGCACAGTCGCAAGCGTATGGATTCGAGTGGTACGAATGGCTGGGCGCGGAGGATGCGCGGGAACGGCAGGCGCATCGGCACATGAATGGGGTACTGGTAACGTGGAGCGATCCGCCCGCACCGGAGAAACTGATTGGCATACGGTCGAAGCTGGGGCACTATCACGCTGGCCGCGTTCCGAATTGCCGGTGCATCGCGGCAACCATTTCTGGTCCGGAAGACGTGAAATGGCCGCACAATGTCTACCGCCGTGGAAAGATCGAGCGGATGACCCTGAAGCAGTTCCGGGCGCTGGGCTAGTCCGCTTCCACTCGGCTCTCCGCTAGGAATTTATCGATGGCGTTTTGCGGCACGAATAGCCGGGCTTTCATGCTTTTGCCCATGCGAACGTGGGTCAGGCGCTTTTCGCGAAGCCACTTGTAGAGTGTTCCACGTGAAACATTCAGTTCCCGTGCCGCCGTTCGTGGAGAGTACATACGTTCTGTCATTGCGATCAATATAAACCAATCGCGTGCAATCCGTAAACGGTTTGTTTTTCGATTCCGTAATTCTGGGCAAATCCTTTGCTAAATTCAGCATAGCAAGCAAAGGAAACCTATGTGGCCAAGGGATATTTCGGCACCCACCTCTCCGAAAACATCATTGAAACGCCGGAAAAATACCTTATCTGCCAGAACGCCGTCATTGCCCGGACAGGCTTCCAGAAGTATTCCGCCAGCGAACTGCGCGAAGCCCTTGACAAGCTGGAAGTCGAGTACGAACTGGGCGACACATTCGATGTATACCGCGACCCTTCGGAAGTTTTTCATCCCGACACCATCAAAAGTTTTGAAGGCAAACCCTTCACAGTCTCTCATCCCACCGAATGGCTTTCTCCAACAAATATCGATCAATACGAAAAAGGCCATCTACAAAATGTCCGCAGAGGCGAGGAAGCCTTGGACGATGGCAACTACCCATTGCTGGCCGATGTGTTTATCAAGCACGAAGACGCTTTGCGCCAGGTGCGTTCGGGCAAGCGGGAACTTTCATGCGGCTACGACTACAAACTTTTCAAAACTGAAGCTGGAACTCTCGAACAGCGGGAAATTCGCGGCAATCATCTCGCGTTGGTGGGCGATGCCCGCGCCGGTGAGGATGCACGCGATTGG
>JAEHJW020002008.1_pt1 | contig 11024 bp, 13 predicted proteins | sample 9271431 | NCBI WGS metagenome assembly JAEHJW02
CCTGGCCAAACCTCGCCATCAGCGGGCAGGCCGTGGTCGCGCTGATAGCGAAAGATTGCGGCTGTCGTATCCTTGCCATCTACCCCATCAGCTCCCCACTGGCCGCAGGAGTATCCAAGCTCAATTAGGCGTTTTTGTACGTGCCTTACGTCCTCGCCCTTAACTCCCCTCTTTATCCTGCGCGTGAGGCCTAAACTAACTCTTTGCGGGCCAGGTGTCGGCCGTGGTTGTGGAGTGGGTGCGGGAGCCGGAGTAGGGGCCACACCCAAATAATCTATTACTCCATCGGCTACGGTGGAAGCGATATCGTTGATATATTGCGAATGGGTCCCAAATATAGTCTGCAACGATTGGTCAACATAGTTCGTGATAAAACCGTCCTCGATTAATACCCATGGGGCGATTGTCTCCCGCGTCATTTCCAGGTTTTGAATGACAATTCCACGGTAGGGCATGCCGTACTTTTGCAAGACGGGAGCAAGACGACTCTCAAGTTTTTGCGCAAGAGCATAGCCTTTACAGGTTTTTGACTGCACATGCAGAGACACCCCGCGCACATTGCTATCATTTGATGCGTTGCAATGCCAAGATATCCCGGCAGCTACACCGGCAGAGTTGGCAATACCGGGCCTTTTAACAAGCGGGTATCCACCTAAGTTTACAACCTCAATCCCGCGCGCTTTCAAGCTCGACTCAAACGAGTTGGCAATTAGCTGATTGTTGTCAGCCTCAAGGGAGGCTGAACCAACCGCACCTGGGTCAAAACCTCCGTAAGTTCCGACCCCGTGGCCTGAATCATTTGCAATTTTCATATATAACCTCCAAAAATAAAAAGCCCTGGTCATAGGGCTTATAACTGACTTTACCATTTGCCTTTTAAGACACTTTTAGCAGGTGGACAATGGTTTTCTATGCGCTTAATGGCTCGCAAGATAAACTATTAACCCCGTCGCTAAACTAAAAAGTGCGGTTAGTAAAAACGTTGACCACAAGGGGGGCCGCTTTGAGATATCATATTTTATATTGTCCAGCGTCTCCCAAATTCTTTGCAGGTTGCCGTTTAACGCTCTGTGCAGGTCTTCGTTCTGTGTTGCTTTTGTTTCCAGTGCTGCAATTCGCTCTGTTATTTCTGCCAATTTTGCCCTCCTGAAAGTTGTGTAGTTACACTGCCCCAATGTCTTCAACCAAAATAAATGCTGGCCGGACAGTAGCTGCTAGAAAAGTAATGCTGCCTGTACCTGCACTTCGCTGGCCCGTTATTTTGTAGGTGTGAGTTCCGGCAGTTGGAGTAATTACTATTGAAAAAGATAGTGTAGCAGCATTAGCATTAGATAACTTTGGGTATTCAGTTGAACACAAAGTCGTAGTACCTTCCTTGATTGCTGCTAGCACTGTGTCATTGTCAACAGTCGAATATGGATATAATTGAGTTGATATTTTAATTCGTCTACCATCTGCAACATTTACGGTCACACTAAGGCCGGTTAAATCAACCTCCGTTGTGATTCCGGTTTGATCTGCGGTAACTTGGGCATAGCCTAGTGTGCCGAGGGGCAGACGGGACAATAGCGACGTATCAGCTATCCCATGCACGTTTGTTGTTGCAGCCTCATGCGCTGTCAGCTCAGTGTTAATATTTTGGAAATTTTCATTAAGCGGCTGGCTTCGTATCTCGCCGCCGATTACATTTAAGCTTGCCATCTTTACCTCCTACCTAGATTTACCAACCAATCGCTATCCAATCTATCCGAATGGTGGCGCCATTCGGATATTCTGTGCCCCCGCTAAAGGCTACAAACTTAAAGCCGCCTGGCATATTATAACCCTCGACAATCGACGCGACGTAATTTAAGGAGCCGCCTCCTACGTTTGCCACTACGGTTATGACACCAGCATTAAAGGCTGACGGGAAATTAATATTGACTCCTCCGGTGACATAGGTAACTACAGTAGTACCTGCCTGGATTTTAAACAAACCAGATGAAAGCGGACTTGGAGGCGCGCCGTAAATAGCACTCGATACACCTTTTAGGGTGATTGCCGGCTCATTATTTGATATCATACCGCTAGTATGTATTTTACCCCAATCGTCGGTGGCTACTAAACTGCGGGGCTCCCCATACGGGCTTGGCATATAACCCGCCACTTCTGTTAGAGCGTTAAACGGCACGGGATACGCTGTGGCACTTAAGCAGACGGCATCGCATAATACATAATTGCCGTTTTGGGTAGTCAAAACCACATTTAAATAGTCTGTTCCTGCCGGTAGAAGAGATTTCGGTGCTGTGACAGAATAAAATTTATATTGGTTTATCTCTGCCGCCACAATAGGGAAATAGCCTTCTGCAATCGTAGTATAAACAAGAGTAGCAGAATTATATGCTTGCAGCACCATATGTACATTGTCATTGCCTGCGGTTGCCTGAAACGCTGAAAAATAACCGCTTGCGGTAAAATAATCGCCTGCAATGAGGCCCACAAGTTGAGACCAGGAATTCCAGGCACTGGAGCCAAGCACAACGGCTTGCCCACCGTGATACGCCGAAATCGTATACCCTGACCCGTCGGAGCCTTCCGGCGTCAAAATTCTCGCATTGGCCTGATTGGAGGCAGACCAATAGTTGGAGATATTTCCGCTATACGCAGAGACTACAACTTTGTTTGTATATATTATGCTGGGATCGGGATCGCCCGCCTGCAACGCTTCAAAACTGGGGTCTCTCAAAAGATTGGCGGATGGGGTTAGTTGCATAGGAGTTTGAGACAAATCATCTGCAATCAAAAAATTAGAATTGTGTGCCGTAATCCCGTCCTGGTTGCCCGTGATTTTTGCACTACCCAAAGAGTCGAGTATGCGAAGAACCCCATTTTCGTTGTTAAACCCGCCAAGGGTCAGCATGCCGCCGAAGATCCTATCGGCAAGCATCGTGCCGGAGGTAATAAGGTTTGCAACAAAACCATCGCCGGTGCCAAATGTGTTCCAGTTCCAAACGCCGCCGGTTTTTGAATTTGCAATAGCAAATATACCGCCTTTTAGCCTCATCGCTTTTGTGGCTTGAGCCTCCGTCGGGGCATCCAGGATTAAGATGCCGTCGGTGTCGGTAATTGTTACGTACCCATTGACGCTCTGAATTTCGTTTCTAAGCGCATCGATTACCCCGTACAGCACGCTCGTGGGAACACCCGTGCGATAGGAAAACTTATCGTCCCACGCCCCCTGGCGTGTATTGAAGCGGTCGTAAATATTCTGCAGCTTCGCCGAGTCCGAGTCCAAGGCGGGGAGGAAATTCCCGAGCTGGATATTTGTCTTCTCCGGCTCGAGCAAGTTTCGCTTGATTTCAATTACTCTAGCCGTAACCCTTAAGACTGGCTTAAAAGTCGTATCTATGCAGGCTACGGTGTCCCCAAGCCTCACCGCTTCGTGAGCTAACCCTGATATGCGCTCAAGCTCAAGAGCGCTCATTGAATAGTTTACCAGTGGCTCTTTTTGCTTCTGTAAAGCATCCCATGTCTTTTGCAGCAGGGTTGCCGGGTCGGTTTCATCGGCATCTTCAAATTGCCCGTAGCGGTGAATAAGACCGCCTGAGCCGTCCGGTCTGCCCCAGGCAGCAAGAGCATCGGGGTCGCCAACCCAGGTCTGCCCGGCTGGTTTATTCGCAGGGTTCGTCGGCGTCGTCCAAACAACATCGGCAAAAGTAATCCTTCTGCCAAAACCGTCTGCCGTTTCCTCGCCTTTGCCATAGCCGTATAACGCGGTTTTAATACCCCTTACGTCCTCTGTCCTTACAATCTCGGTCAGGTCTTTGCCGTATTCAAATCGCTTTCCTGTATTAGTACCGCGGCGCAGCTTCAAATCAACATAGCGGCCCGTGATTTGATTGCCTGCAATTGTGACCCTAAATTTATATTCGCCGCCCCAAACTTGTGCAATCTTTACCACGCAGGCAAGTCTCGTGGTACGGTAAATGGTTGTGGAGTTAAGCCCTAGATCGTCGGTATTTCCTGCCTGCCAGCGGGTTCCGGCAAGCGCGGTGTTTAGCGCCTCAAGTGCAGTGGCGTTAGTGGGGCGGTTATCATCAATGTGGGTATCATTTAGCTCGGCTATTGCAATATGCTCGCACTGCGCGACTTTTATGAGTTCAGAAGCATGTTTATTTTCAACATAGTTGATCTCAAAAAGCTGCCAATCCCCGTCAAGGTCCTTGAATGCTACCAGACCTCCTCTTACAACATAAGAGGCATCCGGGTGATCTGCCGGCACTGAAAATATGAAAATGTTTGTGCCGTCCAGGCCTTCAGTGTGGACTGCGTCAAAATACGGGCACAGATTTTCCGCCGTCCACATTTTGTAATACAGGCCGCTATCGTACAGTAGCCCGCTGTCATATTGCAGTGATTCGCCTGCTACCATCCCGCCCTGGTTTGATAGCACGGCAAGTAACTGCTCATCTGCCGAGAATACATATAGCACTACAACCACCTCGGCTTGTACGCAAGAGTGGTTGTTGCAACGCCGGTGGGGGTGATTGTGAAAGTGTTGCTAATGCGGTCGAGCGAAAAAAACTCAGATGCTATATCAAGAGAGCTCATTATCACTACCCCGTTTAGCGCGACGCGCCCGACGTTGTGGTCGATTAGTAGTGTGTCTCCCGCTACGAAACTATGCACAACACGCACATATTTGCCGCTATCTACATGCAATATTTTGTATTCGCTTGCGGCAGAGCTAAAAACTGCGGTGATTGTCGGCAAGGCTGGCGCTGTCCCAACACGCACTACAACATTATTAGCATTGAGATTTTGTTGTACTTCTGCACCGTATGCGAAAGGCTCGGTGCGGAAAGCGATGTCAAATTCGCCATATCCCAGGGTAGTCTCGAAATTAATTGCCCCATCGAGCTTCGCTTTATATATCATCGCTGGCTCGTCATCAAATATGAGATTAGTTCTCGCATCTGTATACAGCCACGCTGCAATGTCTTTTGTTTTTTGCCGCAAGTTTGCAAGGTCATCAAATTCAACATAACATTTGAGTGCAAATATTTTGTCTTTTGCTTTGCCGGGCACCAAATACGAGCCATCCCACCCGGGAATCTCAACATATCTATCATCTAAGCCAGCCAAAATTTGCCGTTTGGTTTTGACAATTAGATTGTAATCATCTGAATGCTCGCCATTGAAAAGAAATCCCATTTTACGCTCCTGCCGTTGATACTATACCCCTGCCACGCAAGGCAGAGATAGTCTGATTTGCCAGCTCCTGGCTAAGTTTTTTAATGTCTGATTCAGAGCGGATAGATATATTACCATGTAAATTAATATTTACGGTGATATCTCCCAAATTTCTGTTCGAATTTCTGTTCGAAGCGGCTTTTGTAAGTGCCGCGCTTAATAGCGGCACAAGTCTATCAATCGGCACTACCGCCTCTCTACCACTTTCTCCAACGCCGATAATCGAAGGTGAGGCAAATATACCGCCTTCGCCGTACCATTTTACGCTTGCGCTTGGGACTGGCACGCTAATTCCAGCAATGTTTTTGCGGCCAATGGAAAAGTTAAAATGCGGCAAGGGTATGTGTAGCGATTTAAAGCCGTCGATAATCGAGCTGATGATGTTTTTGCCCCAACCCCAGGCTTTGCTCGGAATTCCCTTGATATAACCCCAAATGTTTTCAAAGCCGCTGACAACGCGGCTATAAATATTTCCTACCGTGTTGCTAATGCCGCTCTTAACTGAGTTCCATATATTATTGATAGAAGATTTAATGTCGTTAAAAGTATTGCTAACCGAGGTTTTAATATTATTCCATATGTTGGCAAGAAAAGTTTTAATGCTGTTCCATGCCGTCAGCGTTGCTTGTTTAATTTGGTCCCAATGCTTGGCTAATTCAAAAACGATTAACCCGACCGGCCCAGTGATAGCCGCCAAAATGAGCGGCCCCCACTTTTTCAGGAAGTCCACGACAGCATTGGCAGCATTACTAACAGTATCTTTAATCCCTTTCCAGGTATCAGAGAAAAATTTCTTTATTCCATCCCAGTGCGTGTATATTTCATAAGCCGCGGCAGCTAGTAACCCGACGGCAATTACCACTAGGCCGATAGGGCTTGCTAACATCGGTAGTAAACCAATCGCCGACTGGAACGCCTTGATTGCCGCAACAGCAGTTTGAATGGTCTTGAGAGCCGCAAATCCGGCCCCAATGCCAACAAGCATGGCCTTTACGGTTTCTCCATGCGCCTGGATGAAGCCGAAAATGTCTTTAATTATGTTTCCGGCAGTCACCAGCGCATCAACAACCCCAGGCGGGATTATTTCTTTAAAAGCTGCTGCCGCACCTTTATTCTTAAATGTTTCAGAAAACTTGCCGAGTTTATCAAGAATTTCGGGCAATACCTGCTTAATACGATTAAAAACAGGTTCAAGCGCTGTTCCAAAAATCATATTTAGATTATCTGATAGAGTTGAAAGCATACCCGTGAATGTCTTGCTCTGCGCTTCTGCCATGCCGCCGTAACGATTTTTTACGATATTTTCCACGGCAGCCAGAGCTTGTTCTACGGAGCCTTTGTAGCTCCCGCTCTTGTCAAATACAAGACCTTCACCTTCAAGCATCTTTCTGCTAATGCCGAAGTCGCGAAGACGCTCAAACGCCTCCCCGAAATCCCCCGACTTTAGCCGGGCAATAGCCCTTGCGACTTCTTCGATTGTCGCCTGCGGGTTCGCAGCGGCTAAATCTCCTACCCACTTAATTGTCTCTTTGACGTTCAGCCCCACGGTCTGCAATGCTCGGCCGGCTTCGGCAACACCGGGGAATTGAAAAGGTGTAGAAGCCGAATACTTATATAAATCTTGGACAATTTTCTTTGCTTGTGCAGCACTGCCAGTAAGCACCTGAAAGGCAATCTGGTTCTGCTCTAGTTGCGCGTTAAGATTAATACCTGCACCGATTGTGTTTTTTATCGTTGCGGCTATACCTTGAAAACCTGCCATGCCTAAAGCGACACCGGCGGCGTTCTTGAGCGTATCCTTGATTGTGCTTGCAAAACCTTGAGTCTGTTTCTGAGTGTCAGACAACCCTTTGCGATATTCACTTAAATCAGCGCTAATTTTTATATTAAGATCGCCAACTTGCATATTTTTCACCCGCCTTGCAGGAAAACTCTTCTTTTACGTAAAATACTTCTAGAGAGGAGTTGTTAGTATGAAAAAGTTCTTTGCTGTTATCTTTGCCTGGCTTCTGCTTCTGCTTTTGTTCGCCGGTTGCGATTCTTCTCAGACATCCACCCAAAAAGTAACAGTAGACAAAGAAGCAACTACTCAACTAAAACAGTACCTTGCAGAAAACTTCGGAGGCGACAATCCCACCTCATGGTACCCGCTGATCAAAGACATTAATGTCATTTCAGAGGAAAACCGCAAACACGCTGAAGTACAAACAACGATTTACCGCGACGAAGAGGGCAAGAAAATTGGGCAAAGCATTGCCAACATTATTAAAGCCAACTCTCCAATTAAGCTTGATTATGTTATCGTAAAAGATAAAGACAATTGGATGTTGGCAAAAAGCAATACACCCTAAATTATTTCCATGTTATTTCCATGCCATCAGTTCCTGCAATGTAAGCCGCTCTTGCGGCTTTTCTTTTTGCCCCTCGCCCGAATACACCTTCAAATGCACCTCGGCCAGAGCAAATAGCTTCCGTGGGGTGCATCTCCAGAATTCGGCTTCGCTCATGCCTAACACAACTGTGCCAAGGTAATAAAGCCAGGGCCAGTCCCACCCGCCGCCATCACTTACTGCGGCTGTGGCGGGATTTCTGCGTTTTTTTTATCTTCATTTGGCTTCGGCAGGGCCTGCGCTAGAGCCTCGTTCACTGCTTCGGCCACCCGCTGCAGCTCGGCCAGGGTAAGGAGCTTGCCCACGTCTTTGACGGTAAGACTCTCGTCCTCGTGTACCAGACCAGCCCATAGAATAGCCCGCAGCGCCTTCACCTTGCCTTTCGCCAGGGCATCCAGGGCTTCATCTACGCTTCCGTATTCCTCCTCCAGGCAGGCGAAAGCGTTGAGGTCGAATAACAATGTTCGCTCTTTATCCAGCACTATCTTCACCGGCTTAACCCGGATATCCGCCACGTTACCCATTCATATCCCTCCACTAGGTTAGCTGATCGGCGCAGCAGTTTCATTGAACACAATGTCAAATATTTTAGAATCCGCGTTCCTCGGAATCGCAGTAGCCTTCCCTTTCACCGTCGCAAAGTCCCCGCTCTGGTCGGATACTTCCCAGTTAGGCGGATCATCGGCAAGGCATTTATACGCTACAAAATGCACGTCCCCCAGGCCTTCCTCGACGTAAACAACCTGGCCTTCCAGCTTGAAGTAGCCAGGTTTGTCATTCGCAGTCAGGCTGTAAGTCTGGGTCTGGTTGGGAGTGGTGCCAGCAGCGGTCACCGTGCCGCCCAGCATAATCTTCAGGGCGTCGAGGCTCAGTTTCGCGTGCTCGAAGTCAATCTCAATAGCTTTAATTTTCGTCCAGATATCCAGAACCCGATTGTCCCCTTCGAGCTCCTTCTTCACCACGTCTGGTTTAATGCCTAGACTCACAATGCCGGGGATATCTACGCTGGTCCCGTAGGTTGCCGAACCGCCTTCCGGATCAGCAGTCAAGGGAGCAATCTTCACATCTTTAAGTTCAAGTAGTTTAGAAACAGTTCCTAGAGCCATTTATGTCATCCTCCTTTCTTAGACTTCTAAAGCGGCCACCGTAACCGAGGTAACCGCCGAGTAGTTGACCTGCACCATGGCACTGTCGTTATTGAACCGTTCTGGCGCAAAAGGCCCAATCATCTTCTCGCTACTGGCATTAATCGTCACAGTCAGGTCATGCTGAAAACCGAAATTACAAGTCCTTGCAGAAACAATAGTAACTGTTATGCTTGATGTCCCGCCATTTTTGATATGCAGCATTGTTCTGCCATTGTTAGTAAAGCTGTCCCCGCCGGCGCTAGCCGCCACATAAGATGGTGTTATTCCGGCGGCAGTCACATCTTGAACTGTTATAACTGCCATAATATCCCTCCCGTTAGTCGCCCGTTAGTCGCGGTTTGTTGTAACCGCGATGTTGAACACAAAAATAGAGCGGTTATTCTCGTCCCGCTCCAAAAAAAGAGGCGGCTGTATTGCCTGCGCCACCATCTTGCGCCCCGAAGGGGCTTGAAGGAATCTGTTTTCGCCGCCGTCCAGCAGGTTTAATATTCGCCATATCCTCTCATACCCGGTCTGGTAGCTTTTATCCCGCACCAGTACCTGCACTGTCATCTTTACGTCAGGCAAGGGCAAGTCCTGGGGAAAGCCGCCGGTGGGGTAGAGAACTACCACGTTGTCAGGGCTGGCCGGAAGCTGGCTCAAAAAAATATCGGTGCCTAGAACACCGATACCGTTGACCTGGAGTATCTGCGTTATGTCGCGTGTTAGCATATGAACATCACTCCTTTGCCAGAGCCTGCCTGACGGCATCCTGAATGTAGCGGTTATACTTTGAGGCGTTCTCCTTGTACGGGTCTTCTAAAAATTTTGCCTTGCCGCCTTTTGGATGGTTAAAATCCAGCCGTTCATGTTGCACTATTGCATACGGCAGGTCATAACCCACCTTAACCCAAACTGTATCTCCTTCTCGCTGCAATGGGCTTACTGAGCAGTTCGCCCTCAAATCACCCGTATCTACCGGGGCCTGGGCCGCACTCTTGCCCTGGAGGTCAGCCGCACAAGTTTTAACAGCTTGTGTTGCGGCTTGTGCTGCCCTAGCTACTGCTTTATCACCGTACCATTTTAGTTCAGCCATCAAACCGCCACCTCCCGGTAGGCCGTATTGCCTTCTAAACCAGGTATTTCACTCACCGCTATGACCGGCCAGTCCTTGCCGCCATATTCCAGCACGTCCCCCGGCTGTACCGCCTCAAGGCAAAACACCCTTGCCTCGCTAACCACTTCCTGGCCCTGCTTATCCCGGACAAGCCGCCTCTTACCTTCCCAGCGCACTTTGATTGCCTGGCTTGCAGTGATTGGCTCTGCAAACTCATTGTATCCAGTTAACCTCTTCAGGGTTGCTGATTGATTAAGATAATCAGTAATCATTTAGGTTATCACCACCGCGCCAGCAATATAAGGCCGAAGCAGTTCCAATGCTTCCTGGCTCAGCAGTCCTCGGGCTGTACCAGGTCTGTACGTCTCGGACAAACTGCCGATGCTGGCTGATTGCACACCCTCTTGCTGTAGCTTGCGTCGCTGGCTGTTGCCGCGTTCCAGCAGGGCTAAGGCTTCCTCGCATGTCGCATCCTTGACTGCCTGGGGAACGTCAATATCAGCCCACCAACTTGCCCCCTCTACATAAAGTGTCTCCCACTGGTCAGTGATGTTAAACTGGAACCACTTGCGCCAGATGTCATGCGCCCGAAAAGGATACCGCCGGGGGAATTGCAGGGGCTGGTCATCCAGCTTCTTCGCCCCGATGAACACCTGCCGATCAATGGCGCGTGTTGCCATAACAAGGGCCTGCTCTTTTTGCGGCACAGCCGTGCTCGTCCAGGCATCGGCATAAAGGCGGTTGGCGAAATATGTGTCTGCCGTTGCCACGTCTATATAGCTATTCTGATTCACCACCAGCGCCATCTGCGCTCATCTCCCCGTCGTTCACTTCCACCGGTTCGTTCACTTCCACCGGCGCACCGGTTGCCGCCAGGAAAACGGCCAGAGGGCCGTCCACTACCTGCCCGGACTTTAGCTCCAACATGTGCCCCTGCCAGTAAACCTGGCAGTCTTGCTTCACAGTGACAGTGGGGGCCTGGTTAGCCCCCACTTTAATCTTCCTCTGTTTTGCCATAGCTATCACCTTATCCCGCGTGCTCAATGACCACAGCACGCTTGTATTGCGCCACGCTGCCGGTCAGGGCATCGGTCGGCACAGCGTAGTCGCCAACCCAAGACCAAGCACTGGAGATGACTTGCTGCAACCGGTCGATGG
>JAEHJW020006954.1_pt1 | contig 11024 bp, 10 predicted proteins | sample 9271431 | NCBI WGS metagenome assembly JAEHJW02
CAAGTGAAGTGAGGGCAAGGATTGCGCTTGCAAATTTTGCAGTGACTGAGAATTTCTGACGAACTTGTAGAACAGCCGGATCTTGGCTTGCATTAAAGCTGGATGGACGAGCTGCTAATACAGTGTGGCCATCAACTGTTCTCGCGGAAAGGTTGCCAAGTTTTCCGGATAAGTTTCCAAGGACATTTCCATTTACGATTGCCATGGTAAAACCTCCTAAAGTTATGATTAATTACGAAGGCAATTCTATGGGAATGAAATGACGTGTTCACTGTAATAATGGGAAAGTAAAAGAAAATGAGATTGCGACGGTCTTATGGCTTGGATATGGCTTGTTACAGGCTTGTTAGGGGTTGGTTTGATGAGGGAAAAGAAACCGGCTTATTTCTTCTTTTCCGGAATAGAATTGTATTCACTGAATCGTAACATAAATTATACTTCTCTGAGAGGATGAAGATTGATTCGATCTGATTGTAAGTCTTTCGCAATTCCAGGTATTCTGATTTGATTTGCAAATTCCGAAGGACCAACTCATTGATCAATCCAAGTTGATGATATTTCTGGAATTTGGATTCGTTTCTAATACGTGATATGTCGAATCTGTGAGTCATTATTTTTTAGTAATTAGATTATGCGAAAATATATCTAATGATTTGATGAGTGCAACGCTCGATGTTTATGATTTGTTTTCTTTTGCTATCGATAGAACAATAAAATTACATGAAATGAAATAGAACGCAGATTACACGGATTGTACAGATCAACACAGATTGATTTAAATAAGTGTTGCGAAGTGGAGTGTGTGTGGCAAAGCCACGACACGAAACGAGCGACAGAATCACACGTAAGCGAATGAAGGTGTGTGGGAATCCACGACCGGAGTGAGCGATGATGAGGCGATTAGAATTTTTTAGTGCCGAGTTTATATAATGCAACATTATGCTGAAATGACAGAACTACAAAGTTTAAGTTGGGACTACACAAAGCCTTTGGCATAATGTTCGTTATGTAATACTGGCTTGCACATGCCCCGATGAGTTGAGACCTCACACAAAAGGTTGCTTGCCTATCCAGAATCGAGTTCGGAACAAGTTTCATCTCCAATCTGATGTAAAGTGAAATACAGTGATGTTAGAATTGCGAATTGAGAGTTTAGAATTGAGAATTGAAGGAATAAAGAAATGAAATTGTCTGATAATTTCTATCTCAATGAATTTACTGTTTCTCAAGTTGCTGAGAGACATGGTTATAAGAATGAGCCGAATGAAAAACAAATTGAGAATTTGAGGTTATTATGTGTGAATGTTCTCCAGCCTTTGAGAGAGATTATCAATGTGCCGATTTTTATTAATTCTGGTTTTCGTTCATTCGATGTGAATGCTGCTGTTGGCGGTAGATTTAATTCTCAACATCTCGAAGGAAAAGCTGCCGACTTTGTTGTTCCTTCCATGAATTTATTTGATGTGTTCAATATTGTTTTGCAAAAATTATCATTCGATCAGTTGATTTATGAATTCGGTAAATGGATTCATGTTTCTTGGAATGGTGAAAAGAATCGAATGGATGTAATGATTTCAAGAAAAGTTTATGGGAAAACAGTTTATGAGAATGTGATTGGTGATCAGTTATCGGTTATTAGTTAAGAACGAAGAGTATAGAGTAATGAACGAAAATATTTTTCTTTGGATTATAGGAGCTTTAGCAAGTCTTGTTAATTTTCTTTTTTGGGCTAGGATTAGAAGAATTGAGAAAGATGTTGATGATGCAAAGAAGAAAATTGCTTCGATCGAGAGGAATTATTTTTCGCGGTTTGAAGAGCTTCATAATAAATTGAGTGAAGTTGAGAAGAATATCATTCGGGAGATTTACAACATAAAGCTCTCGGCTTTCAGCAAACAGTTTTCAGATAAAGAAGGAGGTTAAAATGGGAGTATTGGATTTTTTGAGTGGAATTGTAAAACCAATTACTGATTTGATTGATAATCTTTCAACCTCTGATGAAGAGAGAGGAAAACTTCAAAATGAGTTGACAAAAATTGAGAATGAGTTCCTTTCTAAAGCTCTTGAGTATGAGAGTAAATTACTAGATTCTCAGGGAAGGATAGTTGAAGCAGAAGCGAAAGGACAAAGCTGGCTGCAGAGGAATTGGAGACCTATTACGATGCTCACTTTTTTGATTCTTGTTGTGTGTGATTCTTTTGGTTGGCTTGCATTCCGTTTAAGTAATGAAGCATGGACTTTACTACAAATCGGGTTAGGTGGTTATGTGGTTGGTAGAACCGGCGAAAAGATTGTTGAGAAGATAAGGAAATAATAATATGGAACAGTTTGAAACCGTTCCCTACCTAAATAAATCTAAATATTTTTCAAATGTATAAATTCTATTTCGTTTCTTGCCAGTTGTCTCTTTAAGAATTTCCAAATCAACAAAATCTGTTATTAAGGCATTCGCTGTAGGTTTTGTTACTTTCAATTCATCAATCACATCTTGCAGAGTAATAATTGGCTGGGAGTATAAATAATTTACAAATCTTTTTGCCAAAGGAATTTTTTTATTCAGCTTAAGAATTTTTCTGTCTTCAATTTCAGTTCTTAATAGAAGTACCTTTTTAAATGTTTCTACGGAATTATTCGATGTCTCTATTACAGAAATCAAGAAAAACTTGATCCATTGTTCAAGTTGATTTTTTGAATGAGTATTGCTCAAGTTATCGTAATAGAGTTGTCTGTTCTTTTCGAAAAAATCCGAAAGATATAATGTTGGTTTTGAAAGTAATCCATTGCTTACGAGATACAGAGTAATAAGTAATCTTCCTACCCTTCCGTTTCCATCAAGAAACGGGTGAATCGTTTCGAATTGATAATGAATTAGAGCAACTCTAATTAGATGAGGAACTTTTATTTGTGAATTGTTAATGAATTTTTCCAGATCCGAAAGAAGATCATTTAGTTCCATATGATGAGGCGGAACAAAAACAGCATCTTGTATAGTTGCACCACCAATCCAGTTTTGGCTTTCCCGAAATTCACCAGGGTGTTTGTGATGTCCTCGAACACTAGTTAATAATATTTTATGAACATGTTTTATTAGTCTTGTTGATATCGGAAGTTTTTTAAGTTTGTTAACTGCATCATTCATTGCTTTAACATAGTTCTGAACTTCTTCCCAATCATTTTTTTTCTCCGGTTCGATATCCCTTTCTTGTAATGCTGCCTCTTCTATGTTAGTACGAGTGCCTTCAATTTTGTTGGAGTTAACAGCTTCTTTTAGGATATGCATCTTAATAAAAAGGTCAACATCAGGGACAATTGTGGAAAGAGCATTTAACTCTCCGAGTTTTAGATTTGCTTCTTCCAAAAGCTGGTTTATCTGCGGATTACTTATAATCCATTCGATGTTAATTTTAGATGGGCTGAAGCTTTTATAATTGTATTGTTGAATCCAGCGACCGGCTTTGAATTCTTTAATATCCATACCCAAACCCTTTTTGACTCATCGGTAATTTAACTAAAGTTTAGCTATAGTTAAAGTAAAATCGTTTTCTTTAACTAAGGGCATCCCTTAGTAAAAGAAGATTTCTTGAATGAATCGATTTCGAGGTAGATTTAGAATATTTACCTTAAACTTGAACAAGAAAAAATTCTTGAGGAATTGGAGACAAATTACAATGCTTACATTTTTGATCCTTGTTGTGTGTGATTCATTTGGTCTTCTGAAATTCCGGTTAAGCAATGAGACATGGTTACTTTTGCAAATTGGGTTGGGCGGTTATGTTGTAGGTCGTACCGACGAAAAGATTGTAGAGAAGATTAGGAAATGATCCGGTCAAGAAATGGTTCTTGACCGCCTAGAAAAATAAAATGCGGAATGGTTGGTAACCGTTCCTTACAAACTTATTCCCAGATAAATTTCTGAGGATTCCATTTCAATTTCCTTTTAGAAAAAATTGGTTCTATGAATTTTTCGATATTATTTACTATATCCACAAAGGTTTTATCAGAGAAAATTTTACTTTTATTTAAGAATGCTTTCCATTGAGATTCTTTTTTATTATCGGTTTTAAACTCTTCCGAAAATATTGTTTTTCTATCTTCTAAGTTAGTTCCTCTCGTCTTGAATGTTATACTAAGAGCTTCTAAGAGAATTGAAGAGTCAAATTCAGAATAAGCTGAAATATGATCTATATCAAAAAAATCTTTCATACGACTAGTTTGGAAATTAAGTTTTACAATATAGCTTCAAACTTTTCTGCAATCGCTGTTTCTAATGAATAAACATTGATTAAAGGCGCCGGTATATCGAGTAAGGTTGGGAATTCAATTTTAGTGGGACATTTAATGATCTTATCGCCAAAACCAACGTCGATTTGAATAACACCTTTTATTGTATGCATTTGATATGGTATGTGAATTCGAACTCCACCATACTCCGCTTCTTCTTTGATAAGTTCCGCAGAAATCTTTTCTTTAATGAATTCAATTCCATCATTTGTTTTTATTGAACAGATTTCTTGAATTATATTTTTTAAACTCCCGACATCATTTTAAATTGACTTCCCGAGAAAATCTATATCTTTGGTTGGACGCGTTTTTCGATATCATAAGTCATTAATAAAAGCGCACCTTTCAGGATAAAATTATTTTGGTAAGGAGAAAGAGAAAGTTTGTACAAAAATCTTTCTTGAAAGAACTGGTTTAACAAAGCATTATAATCTCTATTGGATTTTTTTGCGATGTTCAAAAGTTTGACTCTGATTGATGCACCAGTATTTGAAATTTCTTTTTTCATCCTACCAGTGCTTTTAGATACGGCATCATAACTGTTTTGACCTGGCAAAGAATAGAGTACTCACGAAGTTTTATAAGGTTTGCATCTTTTCTTCTTATGTAATTTTTAAGCGCTTCGATAGCAATATCCTCACCTAGTTTATCGCGATACCGAAATATATCGCATATAGTCTTTTCTATATTGTAAATTCTTACATCACCAACTTTAGTATGAATTATTTCAACACCAAGTTTATAAAACCTATCCGGGAAATAATAAAACTTAGTTGGGGGATATTCAATTTTAGGAGGTTTTTCTGAAAGAGGGATCGCAACATAAATATCGGACGGATTAAAAGTGCTAAGTTTATAATGATCAATAGCAGATATGAGACAAATAATTCCCTTGGGCACTGCGCGGCATATATCAATAAAGCTAATGTTTACATCAGCTTTGGGATCAATATCGAAAAGACGGTAAAGACCGGGTTTTACTCTTTCGATTATACCTTGCTCAAGCATTTCTTTGATTGTGCTTGTGTGAATACCGGCTTCTTTTATTTCGGTCATTCTAGCATAACCACCATTGGACTTAAAATATTTTATAACCTTATTCATAATCATTGTTGTTGTTCATTTCTTCTGTAAATATAAGACATTTACAGTAATATTGAACAAGATAATAATTGAGAGAAATAGAGAATTTGTTTAATTAAAGAAGGAATTATTCAAAGTTTTTTTGAAAATTTCCATGATTTTATCCATGAATACCACCGTGGTTCTTTTACAAGATAACCATAATAGTTTTACCTTGAGTTAGAACCACATATTTTTCGTTTTTGGTGAATTGGGATTATCTTTTACCAAAGAAGATGTAAAGAAAAAGTATGTTCTTTTTTTCTGTGGATAATAGCTATTTACGGAAATATTGGACAAAATAATTCTAAGGGATTAAATCAAAAAAAAGTAGTTCAAATGCAAGGCAAATCTAGTTTAATGGAGTATATCCGACCGTAGAATGAAATAGATCATTTTTCAATTCTATATTTCTTGAAAAGTTGATTTGTTAATAAAAGAAATTTGCAACTTTCGAAAGTCATTCCTTTTCGTGAAAGGTTAAGGTTATTGAGTCATTGATAGTGGGTAATGGTTATTAGCTGTCATTTGGCGATTATGGGTTTACGAGATTAGTTCCATTTAATAAAATATGATTGTAAATTTGATTCGGTACTTTTTCCAAAGTATTAAAAATGGTGATAGCTACAGATTGTATAATTATCTTAAGTGATTGCAATGTTAAAATATAAATTCGGATTGGGTAGGAAAGTTACAGTTATAGTTTTGAGCGCCTTATTATTTTTCAGCATTTGTTTTGCTTTGTTTGCCAGCATAACCGGCTATAAAATGCTTGAGAAACAAGCTCAGGCAAAAGCAGATGGAATTGCGGAATTTGGGAAAGGTATCTTAGAGCATTTGATGGCTGAGAGCAAGCCGCATATATTAAAAAGAGTATTAAAATCGGCAATAGTTTCTCCACAGATCAACGATGTTATGATATTAGATAAGGATGGTATAATAGCTGTTCGTTCGACTAATAAGGACATCGGTAAAAAATTTAAGCTAGATAATATACCGGACGTAAGTGCAATCTCAAAGGAAAGTTTCTTCCCTGCTGTAGAAAATAAAAATCATTATCAATATGTAGTTAACCCAGTATTTAACAAACCCAAATGTTACTCCTGTCATGAAAGCTCGGAAAAAATTTTGGGCTATTATGTTGTTAAAGCTTCGATGGATGACCTACTAAAGGTTGCGCAAGAACATCAATTTATAAACATTATTCTTACGTTTATAATTGTAATTGTTGTGGGTGCCACAATACTGTTATCGCTTTATTACATTGTTATTAAACCTGTCAATAAATTAGAACGGCATATGAACAAAATTGGAGATGCTGTTAATCATTCTAAGACTTATGATGATACGCAATTCTTTCTGCTTAGTGAATCTAAAAGGAATGATGAAATTTCGGACCTTGAAAAAGCTTTTAATAAGTTGATAAACCGTTTAAATGAAAGTAAGGCAAAGCTGAGTGAAATGCATCAGAATCAGCTTGAGCAGGCGGATAGGATGTTTACAGTGGGAGAAATGGCTACCAGCCTCGCTCATGAAATTAGGAATCCTATTTCAGGCGTAATTGGAGCGCTGCAGATTTTTGACTCTGAAACTCAAAGCGGTGATGCAAAGAAAGAAATTATTGGGGAGATGATGTCTTTGCTGAAAAGAGTAAATAATGCGGTGAATGATTTGTTAAGCTATGCAAGACCAAAACCGCCGGTTTTCGAAACTGTAGATGTAAAATCGCTTATCAATAAAACTTTATCACTTATCACTCCGTTGCAGCCGGAGAAAAAAATAAACTACAATGTTGTGCTTGGTGATGAATCGCTAATTATATCTGCCGATACCAACCAAATGCAGCAAGTATTGTTTAACTTGATGCTTAACGCTCTTCAAGCAATGAGTAACGAAGGTACATTAAATGTTTTTGTAAAAAAGTCGGAACGATCCTTCGGAAAAGAAAATTCGGTTGAGATAGAAATAATAGATAATGGAGCTGGTATAAAGCCGGAAACACTCCCGTTTCTTTTCAAACCATTCTTTACAACCAAACATAAAGGCACGGGCTTGGGCCTTGCTATTTCAAAAAGAATAATTGAACAGCACAGCGGCAGTATCGAGATAACAAGCGAAGTTAGAAAGGGCACAAAAGCAAAAATTTCTTTACCTCTTGAGAAAAACGGAAAATAATTATGAGAGCGGAAACAATACTTGTTGTTGACGACGAAAAGTTAATACGATGGTCGCTTAAGCAAAGTTTACAGAAAGAATCCTTTAATGTTTTGGAAGCTGATACCGTTCAAAAGGGTTTGGAACTGGTTTCAGAAATCGAACCCGATTTAATTATTCTGGATCAGCGTCTGCCAGACGGAACCGGTATAGAATTTATTCAAAAGTTAAGAGAGATCTCTTTTGATAATCCTATCGTTATGTTGAGCGCTGTAGATACTTCAAATGTAGCGGTGCAAGCGATGAAACTTGGCGCTTTCGATTATGTTACAAAGCCCGTTAACATTGATGAGCTTAAAATTGTAATTGAAAAAGCGATGGAGTCAATCCGCTTAAAAAGACAAATTGCTTTTTTGAGGGATGAGCAAAAGAAACAGTTCGGTAATCTTGCAATAATTGGAGATTCACCGGCGATGAAAAAATTGTTTAATATGATTTCTAAGATTGCTGCCAGCGATTCATCTACCGTGCTTGTTACCGGTGAAAGCGGTGTTGGAAAAGAATTGGTGGTTAGAACAATCCATGCACTGAGCGAAAGAAAAGATAAATGCTTTATGGCTGTCAACTGCGCATCGCTTACCGAGTCATTAATCGAGAGCGAGTTATTCGGTCATCAAAAAGGAGCCTTTACCGACGCTAAAAATCTAAAAAAAGGAATGTTCGAACTTGCAGACGGAGGCACTATTTTTTTAGATGAAATTGGGGACATCTCTTCCAGCCTGCAAGTTAAACTGCTGAGAGTGCTGGATCAAAAATCGTTTAAGAGAGTAGGCGGCACCTCAGAAATTTCAGTAGATGTAAGAATAATTACCGCAACTAATCAACCCCTTGATAAGAAAGTTGAGGAAGGAAAATTTAGAGCTGATTTGTTCTACCGGCTTAATGTCGTTCATCTTTATGTACCGCCGTTAAGGGAAAGGGGAAATGATATTTTACTTTTAGCCCAGTATTTTCTTCAAGAATTCAATAAGACATTCCGAAAAAATTTCAAAGGACTTTCCGGCGAAACAAAGGAACTATTTCTAAAATACAATTGGCCAGGCAACGTGCGCGAATTAAAGAATGTGATAGAGAGAGCTGTTCTGTTAGATGAAGGCGATTATATTTTTTCACACCATATTGAGTTGGGGCATCTTCACTCACTTAGTAAAAACAAAGACGCCGGATATTCAACGACTAATGGAAATTTAACTTTCAGTCAGATAGAAAAAAGCGCAGTGCTTGATGCACTAACAAAAACTAATTTTAACCAATCACGGGCTGCAAAATTGCTTCAGATCAGCCGGGACAAGCTGCGCTATAAAATGAAGAAATTAGAAATTCAAAGTAAAAACGATGGTAGGCAGTAGACATATGATTGAATATCCCGAAAAGTATTTAAGAAATTCCTATAAAAAATAATTGACAACTTCTTATTGCCACCTACTGCCTATTGCTTATTTGGTTCCAGCTTGGAGGGAAGTGGCATACGAATTGTAATTATAATTAACCATGAACCTAATCATTGAATCAAATCAAAATAATTTTTATAAAAATTGCGCAAAAAAGCCGCGCGTTTTGGTGGTAGATGATGAAACCTTGATCTGCTGGTCATTGCGAAGCGCTCTGATGAATAAAGAATTTGAAGTTATTACCGCCACTTCCTTTCAAGAAGGAATTAGAAAAATCTCTTCACGCAATTTTGATGTCTTGATTGCCGACTTAAAATTAGATGAAAGCGATGGATTCAATGTTATTACGGAAGCACGGAAGAAAAATCCTTTAATTAAAACCATTATGATTACTGCTTTCGGCGATGAAAATAGCAGACATAAAGCCGATGAACTTGACGTTAACTTGTTTGTTGAAAAACCATTAAACCTTTCTGAAATAGTTCAGTCCGTATCCCTTCTGATTAAAAAGAAAACCCCTCCTTTTCCAAATTGAAATAGCCCCACCTAAATCCCAATGTTGTCAGGTTAAGAATTATTGGGCTAAAGCCCCATTCGCTTTTACTTGTTCAAACCCCACGCTTATCCGCTTCGCCTTGCGGCTTACGAGGCGAGAGCGTGGGGTTACTAAACAAACCTTTTCTCATTGGACTTTAGTCCAAAGTCTATTAACCTTAACCTGACAGCATTGCCCAAAGGGAGACTTAAAATACTCCGACCAAGCATTTTTCTGAGGGAGCTTTATTACAAAGACTTCTGTTGGGGAATTTTACCCATTCCCCGATTTAAGTGGGGAATAATCCGCAAACGAATTCAATGAGCATAAATTATCGAGTTTTTTTATGCAATGTTAAAGGATTTAACGACATAAGTATCGGTATTATAGCTGGCAGTGATAATTAGTGAAGCGAGCCCTTACAAATTTTTTGGCATTAGTATTGATATTTGAAAGGCGTGGATAATAAATGAATACAGATTTTATGCTACTTAAAAGAAAAATTACCGATTGCGCACTGTTAAAATATCTTTCGGGTTCTATTCTGGCTTTGTTCCTTTTAAGCTTTACTACCAATACTACCAACAACAAATTAGACAATGAACCGTTCAGAATTATTTATCCTAAAACTAAGATGTCAAAGGTAGATGAAGACCGATTCCTATTCGTTATTTGGGTAGATACATTACAAATAAAAAATCTTAAGGTATTCAACCCGTGGGATACAACCATGGTGTTGGATCTAAGTACTCTGTCCATAAGGAAATCAAATAACGAAAAAATTGTGTCTGTTCTCCCTCAAAACTTTGTACTTGGAAGAATCTCTGTTGCTGCCGAACCTTTCCATCAGCCTCTGATTAACAAAGAGGATTTATTCCAGTTCGAAAAACAAACTGATGCGAAGGAAATTCTCTTAAAGGATACTTCCTTAGCATCAATCAAAATATTAAGAGAGCAAGATGCTCTTCTTGCAAGCGTAAATGTTATGGGCTGGCTGCCGGTGGAAGTAAATAATTTTGGGAAGAGAAAAAATTATTGTCAAAACGATATCATTGCAGTCCCGCTGAATTTAGAACCGGGCAATAATGCAATTCATTATGAGTTGGAAACAAAGAATGGCAGGATATTAAAAGATTCACTCAACGTGTATTATCAGTTGGAAATTGAAAGCAAAAAACCGCCAGCCGAATACAGCAAAGATATTTTTCACATTGCAGAGAACGATACAAGATGTTTCTCATGCCATGAAAATGAGAATGAGAGGAAGTCGTCGGTTTTTTCTTCATCTTCCTGTCAATCCTGTCATGGTTCAATGTACAAAGAAAATTTTGTTCACGGACCTGTAGACGCGGGACAATGCGAGACGTGCCATAACCAACAGACGTTATCCGGGTTTAAACCAAAATTTGAAGTTGAAAAAGAATCGGAAGTATGTTTTGAATGCCATGATGATATAAAAGACGGAATCGCTAAAAATAAAT
>JAEHJW020006037.1_pt1 | contig 11022 bp, 16 predicted proteins | sample 9271431 | NCBI WGS metagenome assembly JAEHJW02
TAAGGAAGTATGATGATGTGAACAATGACCTATTATTAGTCAGTTACGCCACGACAGATTTATTGCGAGTGTTCACAGAAATAGTTAAGGGTCGTCAAGAGCCCCACGAAGGGGCAAACGAAATACGACACATCATATGTGCGTGTGTCGCGCAAGCGGAAGCAATTGCACGCAAGGAATCTGAAAAGAAAAGACGGCCTTGAGAGGACATAGCCATGAAAATTTTTGGTCGCAAGCGTAGGTGGGAAGAGCAAGAATTGTTTAATAAACATATTTCGGCTCTACTAGCTGATTTGATGGTGAACCGACAATATGAAATACGCGAACAAATTAACGATGTCATCAGAAGAATTGAAAGTATCGAAAACGAAATCTGCATATTGAAACAGGGTGCGAAGATTGCTATGGACACAAAGCAACATAAATGATAATCTGTTCTCGCTTTATCAACCATCCAAAAACGAGGTGCTACAAATGGCAACAAACAAAACCGAATCAAATCCCGAGGCTGTTAATGCTGGGCAGACTGCCCCTGAGTTTGTGACTAAGCTCACCCTTAAAACTATGGGTTGTAATCCGGCCCGCGCCGCTGCCGCTAAGGCAAAAGTGGCACTTGCACGGATTTACGGTGTGGCGACTGGTGTAAAGATTAAGACTGACACGAAAGGTGATACTTTCGAGGCCATCACAGGCACGTTTGAGGGTGTGAATCTAGAAACCGGCGAGATTTTCCGCTCCGGTCTCTTGTTTCTGCCTGGTGGCATCCACGAAACCCTCACCGTCCACGCGCGTGAGGATGGTGCCGCTGTGCGATTCGGCTTGGAGATATTCGCCATTCCGGCCACTAACCCCATCGGATACTCGTATTCCGCAAAATCGCTCTTGCCGCAGGATGCGGCTGCACAGGATGTCCTCGCGGACATGCGTGATCAGGTTAAGATCACTCCCAAACTTGACGCTCCTAAAAAGACCGCGTAAGATAATTGCGTGGTGCGACAACGCTAGGTTATTTCCTCCCTTATCCTAGCGACCCCTTGGCCCCTGCCCCCGCAGGGGCCTTTTTTCTGCCTCTTGCGCCTCACGTCAGACTAAAGTAGGATTGACGGACACAACCGTGATGCGGGGGCATCATGCCAAAATCATCTAAGCCGACCGATTACCAGCGAGCTCATGCCAAAATCGCGGCTGACTTCGCTAAACGCCGCCAGCGTCTACACCTTAATACACAAATCAAACTGGAATCGTTGAAGGCGCAAAAAGCTGCTATTCGTCGATCCGCGGCATACAAAGCCGCCCGTAAGAAAGCCGCTTCCTACCACACTTCTCGTCGCCGTCTTGCCGCATTAGCCAAGGTTGAAAAACGCTTTTTGGGCCCGCTTGAAGCCCGGGCCGAAAAAATCCGCGCCAATCGCATTATCATGCGTGAAGCTCTGGCCGAAGATCGCAAGGCCGCTGCTGCCTCTCTACGCCGCGCCTATGCGGCGCGTGAGAAGGCGCGACGTGAGGTTCAGGCACGTTTGACGAAACCGCTGAAAAAACAGCCCATGAGACCTTTCAAAGAGACGAAGCGCGCGGGGTTTGAACGTACTGCGAAGAGTTTAAAACGCCGCATCGCCGAACGTACAGCCGCTCAAAAACTGACTGTCCCTCATAGGCTGCCTGCCACTAAGGCCGGATGGCGTGCCTATATTCAGTTGATGCGTGCGGGATGTTCCAGCCGCAAGGTGCAATCCTTTCACACGTTGATTTTCGTGAATGGCGTTTCTAAGGTTTTTGATCCGTCCAATGGCGAAAACTCGCATTTTGGAGGATCGCGTGATATTTGTGATCCTAATATGTGGTTCACGCTTGAAGAATGGATGAGTGCTCGTGATATGGTTTTTGATGTGTCGGATTTGCCATCCAACCGCCAAGGCGCATTATCCGGCTCCGACCGCAACATCGCCGTTCATGTTGAGGAATACCGTAAGAGACACAAGGGTCGCAACCCGACCGTGTATCTTATTGTGCGTCTCCAGCTTGGGCGACCGTTTTGAAAAAAATAGAAATCAAACCCGAACGTCACGTCCGCGCCTACGCGCCTCTGAAACGCGACACTGCCACACGTGAGATTCCCTGCGGATGGGACACGGAAACGGACGGTCTTAACGGCGCGTTGCTTGCCTTGACATGGTCGGCACCAGATACGACCGGATTTATAGAGCCGGATGGGCTAGAGGCTTTTTATCAATGCCTGGAATCTCATCCCTATCCTCATGTGTGGTATGCACACAATGCCCAGTATGATTGGCGTTATATCCTGCCCGATCTTCTAAAGCGCTATCAATGTACTTTCCTCAACCGTACCGAATCGGAAATCTTCGCTATTCGCTGCCAGATCGATGAAGACCATTATATTGATATGCGTGATAGTATGGCACTGTTTCCATCATCGCTTGACGATTTCGCTAGTATTTTTGCCCCTGACACACCCAAGCTGAAATTAGACCTATCGAAAATCCGATTCAATCCAAACGACTCTTATCATAGACAATATGCCTTGCGCGACGCTGAAGCGCTACGCTTATCCTTGGAACGCTTCCGTGCCACTTTCCACAATCTTTATGGTTGTTATCCAGGATTCACAACAGCCGGAACCTCTCTCAAGGCGTGGCGCAAAACCCTCAACAAAAAATACTATTGCCTTCCTCGAAAGACCGAGGAATATTTGCGATTAGGCTATTATGGAGGAATCGTATTTTTAACAGATGATAATATCCATGAAGGAGCCATAACTTATGACATCAATTCCAGTTATCCAGCGGCCATGGTGCAATATGGAGTCCCCTACGGTCGCGCTGTTTCTACCAACCGTTTACGGTTTGATGTGCCCGGATTTTGGGATTTGGAAATTGACGCGGGCACCGTTCGGATACCTATACTTGGATCAAAGGATAGTCGAGGCAACACGTACTGGCCGTCCGGCATATTCCGATCAATAGTATCGTCTTGTGAGCTCTCTTTTGCTTTAGAGCATGGCTATAAAATCCGTAAAGTTTTTGGTGGCGTGGTTTTCCGTGACATAATAAAACCATTTGATAATTTTGTAAGTCATTGCCGTCAATTGCGTTTCGATAACCCCGATTCTAAATCCCCTCTTAATATCGTTGCTAAGTTAATGCAAAATAGTCTCTATGGAAAGTTTGCGTCAAAGTTTATTCGTAAAGAGATTTTTGCGGCTGATCCTTTTGGCGAAGATTGTAGAGATTATGAATATCTGGAAGGTATGAATCTTTGGGCCAAATTGATTGATGATTATCAGACTAATCGCATGATTCATTGGTCGGCATGGATCACGGCACAAGCTCGTGTGAATCTCTTACGAGCCGCCTATGGCGGAGGCGTTGAACACGTGATCTACGGCGATACCGATTCGCTAACGGTCGCCCCGGGGTTCGCGATGCCGGAACATATGATCGGATTGGAATACGGACAATTCAAGGTTGAAAAGCGATGGGTTTTGTTTCGTGCCCATGCGCCAAAAGTCTATGCAGGTATCCTGGAAGATGGATCAATCGTTGGTAAGGCTAAGGGCATCCCCCGAAAAATCATAACAGACGCGAATTACCGTCAAATCATTGACAATTCGCGCTTTTCCGTGGATTATGAATCCGTACCAAAACTCACGTCTATTTTAAAAGGGCAAGAGACCTTCGGTACCGGCACGGTCAAGCACGTTCGATCTTTGACGAACCTGGAATTTTCGAGAAATTGGGAACGACACCATGACGGGAAAATTAGTGCAAGGCCCATGGAAAAGAAAGCGGCAAGTTAAAAACTCGCCTTTGCCATTGCTACCGTTGACATGTGAATTTGGTGTCAATGTCGTGGAATTTCCTGAACGCATCACCAAAACGTGTATTAAGATCATGCGTTCAATGCCCTTTACGGAGGTGAAATAATGGATTGTGATACGATGCTGGCCGTGGCTACGTTGTGGCAGGAAGCGCGGGGCGTGGCGGATGATAATGCTGTGTTGGGAGTCTGTCACGTCATCCGCAATCGTATGGCGAAGCGATATAGCAGCGACGGGACGGTGCCCGGGACTGTCCTGGCTCCATATCAATTTTCCGGCTGGAATCCTGGATCATTGGTAGCCTCAGAATCCTTGCGCGCCGTCCCGGACGCTGCCCGTCTGTTATCATTATGGGTGAGAAGCGCCGCGACGCTTGATAATACCGGGGGTGCTGTGCTCTATTACTCACCTGACGCTATGGGTGATCGTTCGCCACCTTCCTGGGCCAACGAAAGTCGCTTTACAATCACAATCGGCCCATTCGATTTTTACGGAGCATAGCACATGACTATTGCTCCCTATTTGATGGGCAATATCCCCGTCGAGATCGTGGATACGCCGTATCCCGTCACTATTGGGACACCGATATGTGATTACCCTCCTAACTACAATCCTTCGTCTATTTCGATCATGACAATAGATCGAACACATAATAGTTATCCGATGAGTTTTTGGCCGCGAATCGAATACGGCGTATTTGTCAATACGTCTAATGCCGCCCCTGCGATCAACGGTATTCCGGCTGCTTTTCAATGCGTGAAATTGGGGCGCTTCTATAAAACCCGCGCCTTTATTAATCCGTCTGCCGCGCCCATGGCGCTAAATCCTGCACCCACCATCGATGGTGTGGCTACGGCGACTTATGTGTCCACGCAAATGTATATGAATGGGCCATATTGGGCACCAGCTCAATATCATAATGTGAATCCAAATTATCTCTGGCCCCAAGCTTTCCTGCCCATCAAAATGATCGACGGGCAAGATGTGTATGATACCCCTCATATCATCGGTCAAACAAACTACCCGCCCGGTATATCGGCGTTCCTCGCATTGTTGAATAATGAGATCGTGAGTTATAGCGATAACTTTAGTGGGTCTCAATATGAGGCGTCTTATTTGACAAGTAGCGGGAAGATAATAGGAGCACCTCCAAGCGGACTCAACAACGTTAATTATATCGTCTCATTTTTCAAAAATCGCCAATATCTCTTTAATATGTATGACCTAAACTTGCATCTACTCACACAAAAAGGCGGCGCGTTTGTATCCGCACTCATTGATAGTGTCGCATTACCTTCCGGGGTCTCAATTTATTTTGCTGCTACCACTGCATTTATCGGACTCAATAGCGGGACAAATCAATCGTTTATGTTCCGTCCCGATTTCGGAACGTATTACACGCTTGAGTGTTATTCATCCAATCCATCGACGAATCTGAATTGTAGTAACATTCAAAGTGCGGCAATGGACCCTAACGGATATCTATACATTACCACGGGATACGGAAACTACGGGGTGAACGCATCCAAGACCGCGCAATGGGTTGGGGTGAGTAAATATCCTGTCATGCTCCCCCCTCCCAAAATCCATAAGACTTTTGGGTCTGGCAATGGTACAGTATTCGGTCATTTACGTTGGTCCGGACGCAGGTTCGGATAGGAGGATATTTCAATGGGCATAGTTTTTTCGGGCGTTAAAAATCTGATTCTGCCGAAAGTCGGCGAGCAAATGCGATGGGGCTACATTCTCTATGACACGTCCGAGGGATCGATCACGGAAAATCTGGCTTATGATCAGCAACAGGGAATGGCGCTCGTCCCCCAGGCGATCATTGTCAATACGTATGGTGTTTCCGATGACGTGGAAATTATTTGGGATGCGACCGGCACGGCATTTCCGATCAATGTCCCTCCGAACGTGCAGCGTGCTATGACCGTCCCGGCCGTCGATCCGGTTCGATTTACGATCAATCCCAGCGCAGGATCGACGGGCAAAATCCGTATTGACATGGTCAATTTTCCGCTGATCCCGGAAGATTTCACGTCCTTCAATTCTGCGACAGGGCAAAACGTCAATCTTGTTAATCCTTTGAAGGCACCTGGAAATGTTCAGCCGATCGTTGCCGGTGCGGCCGTGGCCACGGCCAATCCACTACCCGTCGCGCCCATCGTTGCAGGCGCGGCCGTGGCTGCCGCCAATCCGATACCGTCCGTAGTGGAAGTCGGTGCGTCGCCTGTGGCAGTCGCCAATCCTTTTCCCATCGCGCCCGTGGTCGCTGGCGCGGCCGTGGCCGCATCTAACCCTCTGCCGGTTGTGGTCCCGCAGGTAGGTGCCCAGGCCAATGCGTGGAATGACGTCGCCGTAGCGGCCGGCGGTGTGAGCTCTAACATCGACACGCAAGGACTTGCGAACGTAAGCGCATTTGGAAGTGTCAGCGCCGCGACTACTATTGGTGTCAACGTAAGCGAGGATAACTCGACGTGGTATACGAGCGGCATTACTCAGGCCCTTTCTGCCGCAGGCGATTTTTATATATCATTCACAACCGGGGCGCGTTATATTCAGTTATCAAGTCTTGACGCGGCCACAATCACGGCCACAGTGGCCGCGAAAGCCTAATCATCAATCGAGGAAATAACCATGTTTGAAAATCTGTTGGAATCCATGATGCCGGACATGAAAGAAAAAATCATGCGTGTTGTGACGTTTGCGGACAATCTCGATAAACGTCTTGACGGCGACTTGACAACCATACGAGCGGATTTGGAAGCACAGGAAACTCGCATGGCCGCTCGTTTAGTTGATGCCGAAACATCTATGAAGGCTCGTATCGTGGAACTCGAAAACAACATCGTGGCGCTCATGGAGCGCATGGAGGGTGAACGCAATGGCGGAAACACAAACGGTGGAAGTGGAACTTAAACTTCCAGAATCGGAACCCTCGACCGCATTAGAACGTGTCGAGGAAAAGATTGAGGAAGTAGAAGAGAAAATCGACAAGGTTGAAAACGAGGCCGAAACCCAATGGAAAACAACGATCCTGGAAGCATTGAACCACTTGTCGGAGAAGATGGAAACGATGTCGCAATTCCTGAACCGACTAGAAAACGTCGAGGGCGCCCTCGCAACGCTGACAGCAATGGTGGCGGAAATGACGGCAGAGACGGAAGTGGAGACGGAGGAAGCATCGGAATCGACGCCACCATCGGAAGCGGAGACGGCAACGATCACGGAAACGTTGAAGTCGGAAAGCCCCGGCGAGGAAGAAAACCCGGACGAAAGCCAAAGCGAAGCGCGGAAGAAGTACGTGCTCGTTTAGAGGCCACTGCGCAATTGGTTTACGGGGCGCATCATGTCATAGCAGACATGCTTAAAGCCCCGGTCTTGGTATTACAGCCCGCAGAGGCCGAGAAACTGTCGAACGCTTTGATTGCCTGTGCGGACGCGTGGGACTTCAACCCTGTCACTGATCCGCGAGTCACTACGTCCCTGGCTCTGTTGGCGACTGCGTTTGGTATTTATATGCCGCGCATGAAAGCCTTGCGGCAAATGCGCGATGAAAAACAACAGGCAGAAATCATCAATGCTCACGATTACGCTCACTAAAGGTGATCGCGGATTATTAGTCGGCAAATCAGGAAGCGGTAAAACAACGCTAGGACTAGAGTTAGTGCGTTCGATGCCGCTTCCTGTTTTGATTGTCGATACGAAGTATTCCGAAGGAATTGCGGAATATGCGGCCCGCTATCGATGGCCGATTGTAAGTGCGTTTCCAAATCGACTAGAAGGCGTAATTGTGTGGCGTCCAATGCCTCTGGAACTGTCTGACCCATGGACAATCGATCTTTATTTGGAGACGATTTTGGAAGCTCGTAAACCCGTCTCAATATATATTGACGAACTTTATCAGCTACACAATAACGGCAAGGCGGGTCCTGGGCTCATCGGGCTGTATACGCGCGGGCGCGAACGAGGATTTTGTATCCTAGGAGGATCACAGCGTCCTGCTTGGGTCTCTCTTTTTTGTCTCACGGAATCGTCTAAATATTTTGTGATGCGACTGGATTTGCCGCAGGACAAAAAACGTATGGCGGAAATCATAGGTGATCCTCAAATCGCCGATACGTCAATCCCCAATCGTTTTTTCTGGTACACACAAAATGGTGGCCGCGCCGAAATAATCCGCCCCATCCGTCCCAAGGCTTGACACGGCTCGACCATAGGTATAGCGTTAGTCTTGAATTCAAATATTCGTTTGACTAAACGAACACTAGGAGGGGCACATATGTCCGGGGTTGTTGGAGTCAATTTTTGGAACATCATCATTATAGGGCTTGTGGCCATCGTGTTCGTGATGGCTTACAATTTCGTTCAGGGTAAGTACGCACCAATGCTTCCGCGAGCGTAGAAACATGGAACGACCCAGCATTTTGAATGTCAGGGATTTCTTCATCATCGGCATCATGGCCCTCGTGTTTTTTCTCATGCTGGACATCATAGGTGCCGGGATTGTCACATTTCAGGGCTGGCGCGCAAATGCTGCCCCCATTTCTTCTCAAGGAGGTTAACACATGGCCGCAAGTGCCCCCGCTTCTAATCCCATGTCGCCCCAGGCGATTTTGACTAACCCGGCAGCCAACGCGGCAGCCCGCAACGTTTTTCTTTCCACGGCGATTCAACAGTCGTTTGTGAATCAGCCGATTACCGGCCTTGCTGGCGTGGCGGGTTCCAACACGGCACGTCAACGGTTGGAAAACTACGGTATTCTGTGCGCCGTCGATATGTTGGTGTCGATGACCGTGACCAACAATGCGGCCTCTGGCGGCTCAGCGCTCGCCCCATCGCCGGGTTTCCCGTACAACCTCATCGATGAGGTGACATTCACTCCGTACAATTCGCAGACTGAACGGATTTTCTGTTCTGGCTTGGAGCTTTTCCAGCGCAATGCGGTTCACAAGGCTCGTGTACCATACGGTGCCGTATCGCTTGCCGAAGGGTCCCCCGGGACGCCGATGGATTACCCGACGAGCGCAACGACCGGAGCGATTGCTGCGGCTTCATCTGCGACCGTGCAATTTGCGATGCGTATTCCGATTTCGGTCGGCATGCTGAACACCGTAGGGGCACTGTTCATGCAGGGCATTTCCGGCGACTCCTATGTGTCGGCGAAACTCGCGCTGAACAATGCAACGGGCGGTCTCCTCATGCCCTTTACGGGTGATTATTCAATCAGCAATGCGTCGGTGCAGTTTGTTCAGCAGTATTATCAGGCGCAGGGTGCTAACCCGATACTGCCGTTGATGGACTTTTCAACAGTCTATGAATTGGCCGGCAAGAAGGTTTCGACCACTAATTTTGCGGCGAATCAGGACAAGTTCATCGACATGCCGAACAGTCGAATCGTTCATGGGACTTATGTCCGTTTCTACAATGGTGGATTCAACTATGGTACCGATCTGAATAAACTGGAATTGCGGTCGAGTGGTAACACGACAATCGACAACAATCCGCCACTTCTCTGGATATTGCGCCAGCGGGAAATGTTGGGGGCTGATCTGTTGCCTGGCTGGTATTACTATTCGTCCGCACGCGTGCCCATCGAAACAAACCTTTTGGGCCAATTCCAGATCGTCTTGAATCCCAACGTTGTCAATAGTGGTATTCAGACAGAGACGATGTTTGAGTCAACCTACATGGTCAATCAGCCGCTCCCGGGCATCGGAGGCTAGTAATGGGCAACCTGCAAAACATCTTTGGACGTCCCTGGTACTGGTGGCTCGCTGTTTTTATCGTCATGGGCGCCATGCTGTGGTTCGGCAAAGAGATTGGCGAAAGCGTGGCGGAAAAGGTCTAGTCATGCGCGGCGTCTCGTTTCTCGGTTGGATGCTATCGGGGTATCTGTTATGGCTATTCATAGTCCCCGATCCATCCACCGGGAAATCGTGGATATATAGCATGGGTGATCTTTTGATTGCTGCTAAAGGATCAACAGGACCGGCCTTGGCACAGGCCGCAAAAGGATCGCCAACACAGACATATTTAGGGGATTTGGTGGGGATACCATGAAAACGCCGTTATTCATCATAGGTCTTTTTTTGATGGCAGTGGCGATTCAGGGAAACGGCGAAGAGCTATGGAACGATTTGAAAGAGCAAGGCGGATTCGTTCCATGGATCGCTGCAATTGGCATCTTGTGGGCGATATGGGAATACACACCTCCCCCTTATGATCGGGCGACTCATATCCTGATCGGCGTCGCCATTGCAGGTCTCTTGATAGCCAACATTAACGGTGTCAAGATGGATGTTACTAATATTTTCAATATGGTTAAACAGTTAGGGCAGACGGCAACGAAGGCCCCGGCAAAAGGAGGATAAGATGGAAGGTATCGGACGGGACTTGACCAACATTGCCGTGCTTTTCATTACGGTCGCTGCAATAGCTCTGATCGTGAGTCATCCCTCGGGCACGAGTCAGGTGGTGGCGACAACAGGCGGTACATTCGGAAACCTTTTGAGCATCGTGGAAAATCCGCAGGGATCGGGGCAGAGTCAAAACGCCATGGGCAGTATCATGCCTTATAACGGGGGATAAAAATGACATACTTATCGGCATGGGCAAAGGCTTTATACGGCCCCGGCGATCCACAATACGCGACAGCCGCCAAACGTGCGCAATGGGGCACCCCGTTGACTGGCGGTCAAAGCCCGGGGCCTGCTACCAACGCAGGTGTACCTCCCGTCTCATCGACAGGCGGTCCACAACGCGGATATGATCTAGCCCCTGGCGATCGAACGTTGCGTGTGGCGGCCGGTCGCACTCCGTTGCTTGCCATGGCTCTTGCCGGGCACGTCACGACTATGCGCGGTACGGGCTATTGGTATGTACCGTCCTATGTCAACGGACTGCCGGGTATGTCGCCTGTCGGTGTCATCACAACCCGCATGTCGCCGCTCGCAAGCAATCCGCAGTTGATACAATACCTGTTCCCAGGGGGGTAGTCATGGCCATAGATATGGGATGGATTGACAAACACAAGGTCTTGATCGTCATTGTGGGAGGCGGTGCGTTAGGTGTGTTTCTCCTCATGCGGGGTTCCTCGGCTTCGTCTAGCGGTTCATCAGGATCGGGGACGTCCGGCCTGTCTACAGCAACGGGCGCGCCGCAGACGTCAAGTGGCGGCACGC
>JAEHJW020005407.1_pt1 | contig 11020 bp, 10 predicted proteins | sample 9271431 | NCBI WGS metagenome assembly JAEHJW02
GAGCCAGTTCCGTATGAAGTGCGGCGACTATACCGGCATCGGCAGGGGGCGGCAATGCACAATGGATGGCGCAAACAAAAAGCCCATCTTGGGAGATGAGCTTTTTGCTTTGTTGGTGGGGCGGGGACTACCGAATAACCTTCCGTATGCCTTGCTGCAGTGCGGTTTGTGAAGCTCGGTTGTTACCAGTTGCCCCCAAAGTTGCCCCCATATAGGTATGACTGGTGGCGCTCTTGTTCCACATCATACCTTCATTTGTGTGCGCCGCTTTTCACATCAAGAACAGTCTCCTTGAGCAGAGCATTTTTCTCTTGGAACAGATTATCAAGTCTCGCCCGCTTCTCTGTGCGGGTGAGCGGTGATCGTAGCGTTTCGGTGATTTCCGCATTGATGGACTGAACGTTCCGGCCCGCACGCTCAAGTTGCTTCGCGCTGGTGCTCAATGGGGCATTCTCGATCTCGTCTGCAATACCCGAGCGCCCGGATTGATCCAGTTCGCGCATGGTGCCGTGTAGCCGTCTTGCTTCGCCCAGCATGTCGTAGAACATGGTTTCGTATTTGGTGTGCTTCGCCGGGTCGGCTTCATAGAACCGACGCACCACTGGCAGTTCATCCATGCGCTTCTCAGGCAGACGGTCGCTGTACAGTGCGCCGTCCGACAACATCAGGCCGTACATCGCCCAAGTGTTGAAGTAGCCGCGCAACAGGGCTTCGGCGCGCACCGGGTTGATTTGCATGCCTTCCGGAAGATCCCTGCTTGCCATGCCGGCCGCTTTCAGTGTCTCACTTGTCGTCGGCTTGGCGCGCAGGAACGGCTGCATGTTCTCCATGCCTGGAGTCTCAATTGGAGCATTGGTGAAGCCATTGCGGTTCGTGGCCTGCTCATAGAGTGGCGCTACCACCTGCGGCATCATGTTCAGGTTGAAGAGGTTTGTCAGAATGCGGCCGGTAGCCTTGCCAAACTCAGGCTCCTGCCCGTTCAGTTCTGCCACTGTGCGCTCAGCTACCGAGGCCAGCGCCCCCACCTCCCATATCTTCGGGTAGCGGAAATGCTCCTCCCTCCCATCCACTGGAACGAAGAAATGCCAGTAAGCATCCTTGTCCCAGTCCTCCAGCTCGGCATAGCGCGGATTGTCCTTGTTCTGCCAGTACAGCCAAGCAGACAGCAGCGCGATGGTGCCAGCCTTGGCGGCAATCGCGCCCTTGTTCGGATCGTGCGCCAGACCTCGATATAGACGGTCCATGCTCACCATCGCGGGGCGCAGGAACATCACCGTGTCGTATAACGCCCCCAGCACTTGGCTGTCGCCCTTCATGGCAAAGTCCGTACTGATCTCGCGCCCCCGGTATGCGGCCTCTCTGGGCTGCATTCCATGATCTCGCAGCCGCTTGTATTCACCCAGACGGGTGCTCATTTCGAACGCATCGGCCACTGTCTCCAAGAAGTACATCACCTTGTCCGGGCTATCCAGCATCGTTTTGGAGTTGAACCCCTTGCTACTGTAGAACCGATCCAAGTGAGCGCGGAAGGTAGCCTCGTCCGAAAGATATGACGCGAACCCGCCGCCATTGGCGAGATATTCCCGGTAGGCGGAATCCTGCTTGATGCGTGACGCCATGCCACGGACAGATTCCACGAAAGGGCGAAATCCAACCTGCGACATCACCGCCCCCATGATGGTGTCCCGCGCGATGTTCGCCACCATGAAGTCCGGCGTCAGCGTGATGGTCATCTGCCCGACGCGCTTGGGCAAACCAAGCCAGCGGATAATCCAGTGCTGCGGCGCACGGTTCAGCGAGGAAACAGCCCGGTATAGCAGCGGGTCTGCCACCTCGTAATAGGTCGGCTTGCCGTCCTCCAGCACCGCCATTATGTTGCCCTTGGGCGCCTGGCTATGCACCATGAACTCGAACAGGCCTGGGGCACCTTCCATCTGCTGATCGATCTGCGCCACCAGCTTCGCCTGATCGGCGTCCAGCATTCCCATGCGCGCTGCCTTCGGGTCGATTCCTGCGGCCGCCAGTAGCTTTTCCCTGACTTGCTCACGGTCGATCTTCACCTGCTTGGAATCCGGAGCGATTTTCACCAGGAAGTTGCCACCGCCTTTCTGTGTCTCGGCCAGCTTCACAATTTTGGCGCGTGCCTCGTTCTTCAAGGCTGTGTCGATCAGAGTTGCGGCGTTCTGGGTCATGTTGCCGAGGATGTCACGCAGGTTGCTGGTTCCGCCAGTCAGCTTCTGAATGCCAGCCCAATTACCTTGCGCACCACCCTTGGATGCTGATGCGCCGGCCTGCCCTACCCGGTAATAGGGCAGGTATTGGGTGCGCTGCCACATGCTGCGCGCCTGTTTGTTGATGACGCCCATGCTCTCGGCAAAATCGAGCACGCCCTTGTTCCATGCCTGGTATTCAGCGAAAGCCGTTTCATATTCCGGCTTCTTGAGCTGAAGCATAGACCGCACCTCAGCAGGAGTGAACAGCCTTTCACGGCCTTGCATCATCAATTCATGCGAGCTTCTCCCGACCGCGTACATCAAGAACTCGTCAAGGTTTCCGGCCACCGGCTCCAGTATTTTCTCCAGCCCCTTCCCCTGAAAATCGAATGCGCCACCTTCCTTGCGGATCGGCGCGCCCAAGCGGATCGCACCGTCAACCAGACCGCCCGCACCACGGGTCAGACGAGCAGTTTCATACGCACCTTGGGGGGCCGTCTTTCCGGTGAGTTGGCGTTCCATGCGGTACACCCCATGCAGATCATCGACCGCTGCTTGGCGGAACTTGTCGCCCATGCCGTCCAGTGCATCGTTGATGCTGCGCTGCATTCCCACCTTGGATTGCGCCCGATGCAGGGCGTCCTGTCTGAACCATGCCGTCATCCCGTCTTGCGCCCTGCGGATAGCCTGTCCGTTCGGATGCCTCCGGGTGAAGTGGTCAAACCATCTGTAGTAATTGGGGGCGACCGCCTTGGCCTTTTCAGGCTGGGTCATGTACAGCCGAGTAAATTCTGCAAAGCCTTCAAACAGCTTGGTCTTGTCGTAACTGACGCTACGCAATTCGGCCGCATGCTCCTTTGCCATGTCGCCCTTGAGCCAAGATTCCCGGATGGCCGGGATTCGATCATCCAGCGCATGGGCAATCTCATGCGCCGCCACCTCAAGGTCAGATTTGTTCTTGATCCGCACTGCGCCTATCTTCGGGATATAGAAACCGAGGCGCTTGCCGATCACCCGCCCCTCATAAATACGAATCCCTAAATCCTTCATCAGCGGAGCCAGTACATCCTCGCGACGGATTGGCTTCTCAGACAGCTTGCCTGTAGAAGCTTCGTTGTCTGCAAAGCCAGTGTAATTCTGGCCCGGAGCCCAAGCCGACCTCGCCTCTACCGACTTCTCTGGCATCACTTCTTCAAGCGGAGTAAATCCCCTAGACGAGGTTTCAATAGCTCCAGTCGTAGGCGATTCCGTTGCAACCTCCCCTGAAACCTTTGGATTCTCCAAGCCGCCTTCAAATTCGGCGCCCCCCATGGTTACGCTCGTTTCCTTGGGGAGGGCTTTGGGCGTAACCGAGTCCGTAACCATGCTTGCGCTCTCCGCAAGCGTTGCTTGGGTCTCGGCTGCCGGAGTGGCTGCGCCCTGCCCTTGGCGGTGATCAATCGCGCTTTTGGACAGATCGGTGGGTGCCGGCGAGCTTGCCACCGGCGCCTGTTTGTTGATCTCCACCAAGTGCTCCCCGTGTTCTTCCGCCGCCTTAGTCAGTGGCCCTTTGGTGGCTGAAAACTTCGCCAGCGGGACCATCGGCAGCGCGTTAACTGCTGTATCGGCTGCCGTAGCCAGTACCGGACTGCCAGTGGCGTCCAGCGTCTGATCGCCAACATACCGGCCGGCCTCGGCAAGTTTCTGTAATGGGTAGGTGGTTGCACCGGTCAGGTGCTGGCCGGATTCCGTCTGTGGTTGATAGGTCAGTGCGCTGGCGACCTTGTGCACCACATCGGCCGGATCAGTCTCGGTCAATCCGATAGCATCGGTCGCCATGGCTCCAAGCCCTGCGATACCCGCCACCGGCACGGCAATGGCTTGGGTGGCCAGGTTCCCCGCCGTCTCTGCGATGGGGTACAGCCTGGCAATGTCCTTCAACGTCTCGACTGCGGGCGCGAACAATCCAGGAGCTTCTGCTTCCTCTTTCGCGGTCCTCAATGGCGTGAAACCGGGCTGTGCCGTGTTGCTTTCTGTTGCGTGCTGTTGCGCGTCTGCTATCGGAGTAAAGCTCATTTGCCGCTCCTCAATTCCAGTAACCGATCAACTTGCCGCCAGCATCGAACACCTCACGGCCTTGAGGAGTGTTGGCGCCAAGCCGGTTTCCTTTCATTGCCTGATCAGAAGAGAAGCGCTCTTGAACATCATCCGGTTGCCCGCCATCGCCTTGTGGACGAACTGGCGCTGGATTGAGCGGATATGAATCGTCCTCCCCGTATTTACGCCGGTTCGCGAGCCGCACTCTTTCGGCCAGCATGGGGTCGTAGTCAGGATTGTCGCGTCCGGTTGCGGTGTAGGTTTGTGTTCGGCGCATGATCTCATCTTGAGAGAGTCCTGCCACGTATTGGCGTGCAGCATCTATCTCAGCATTCGTGCGTTGTTGCGGCAAGCTCAAATCACCCGACAAGTCAGTAGAGCGCAAATGTTCGGCTTGTGCGGACTGCAAGGCGGTCTGTGCGCCGACGCGCCGTTCTTCCAGCGCCAGTCCGACGCCACGATCCGCAGCAACGCTCTTGCGCTCCGCGTCCTGGCTCTCGGCGGCATAGGTGTCCAGAGACGACTTGTTGGCCGCCTCGCGCTGTTTGTTGAGGGCATTGGTAACGCCCAGCTTGAGCTGCAAGCCCTCGATGTTCTCGGGATTGAAGTTCGCTGCCTCTTCAGCGATCTTGTCGTTGGTATCGATGGGCTTCTGCCCCGAGATAGATGTCGCATCCTGCCGCACTGGCGTTGCCGGTTTTTCTGGAGCGACAGGCGCAGTCTTCTGCGGGGCTGCGCCGAGTCCAGCGGGTACAGATTGCTGGGCTGTCGGCTGTGCCGCTGTCTCTGGTTTTTCCACCCCGCCAACACCGAGCCGCACCTGGCTGCCTGATGTGACTGTATTGGCCGGCCCCTTTGTCTTTGGTACTGCCCCAAATCCGGTGCTCTGCGCTGCATTTTCCATGTTGATCTCCATTTCGTTATTGAACTGCCAATTATGTGATTGCCACTTTCTTCTCATCCCGAGCCATTCAGCCGAACCCGTGCCGCCCGCCGGTATTGATCCTTGGCCGCTGCCCATGACGGATCCCAAACCGCATGTGCTCGCCGTGGAAATCAAGCATCAGCTCACCAAGCGCCCCGTTGCGGTTCTTGCGGATTAGCAGCTCTGCCACTCCCTTCCATTCATCTGAAGGGCTGTAGATCTCTTCGCGATGCAGCATCACCACGATGTCCGCATCCTGCTCAATCTCTCCGGAGTCGCGCAGGTCGGACAGGTGTGGTCGCTTATCGGTGCGGCCCTCAGTGGCGCGGTTGAGTTGGGCGAGCGCGATGATGGGAACGTGAAGTTCTTTGGCCAGCGCCTTCAGGCCGCGACTGATGCTGCCAACCTCCTGAGTGCGTGTCTGCCCTTCGCCGCGCATCAATCCGAGGTAGTCCACCACCAGCAGGGCAAGCCCAGACTTGCGCTTGATCTTCCGGGCTGCCGCGCGCACGTAAGGAACGCCAATGGAAGGGCGGTCGATAATGGCTAGGCGCTGGCCAGCAGCTTTGCCTTGGCAAGCATTGATCCTCCCCCACTGTTCCTGATCGAGTTGCCCGGAGCGCATCTGAGAAACCGACACCCGCGCACGCAATGCCAGCAGACGCTGAGTTATCTCGCGGCGGGTCATTTCCAACGAGAAGAAAGCGACAGACTCGCCGGCCTGCACAACGTTGTTAGCGATGTTAAGTGCCGCCGCTGTCTTTCCTACCGCGGGCCGCGCGGCCACAATGACGAGCTGGCCAGGCTCGAGCCCTCCGGTCAGTTCGTCCAAATCGGGGAACCCAACCTGTAGCCCAGAACGGCGGTGCCCAGTTGCGCGGTCATCAATGTCATTGATGGCGTCCATCAGGCAATCGTCTAGGCTGGCCGGCTCGTCATTTCCTGTGTCCATCAGTTGCACCATCGTGGCATCGGCGCGACCTATGATCTCGGCAATGTCTGCACCCGGTGCCATGCATTGGGACTGAATCTCCACGGCCATCGCCAGCAGACGCCGTTGCAGTGCCCGTTCTTTCACGATTTCCGCATAGCGCTTGATATTCGCAATGCTGGGAGTGTTTTGCGTGAGGCTGCCTAGGTAGCCCAGCCCGCCGATGCGTTCGAGGCTTCCAGAACTCTCCAGCGCCTCGGCAGCGGTAATTACATCAATGGGGCCGCCAGAGTTTCCGAGGGCGCGGATTACAGAGAAAATATCGCGGTGCTCGTTCCGGTAGAAATCCTCTGCCGCGATCATTCCCTCGATCCGGTCCAGTGCATCGGCGCCGGCCAACAGGATGCCGCCCAGAACAGCCTGCTCGACTTCAACAGAGTGCGGCGGGATCATGAGTTCGGTAGGTGCGTTCATGAGGCCTCCCGGTGGTATTTGTTCTCAAGGCATTTCGCGAACGAGCTTGGCGCCATCAGGAAGTCGATGTCTGCAATGAATGGCGGCTTACCTGGCTGCGGCTCCGCCCTCCCGGTCAGAAATGCAGACTGCGCACAGGTGGCGAAGAAGGATCCCCATGCCGCGAGCCCGTCCTCGACCGTCGAATACCCAAATGGCTTGCAGTCCAGTTTGGCTGCCTCGTTCCATCGCGCCTTGATCGCTCCACGGCGTGCAGCGTTGATGACCTTGCACTTCGGGTTGCTTGGCATGTACTGATGGTATGCATCTACGATTCGATCAACAGGACAGGAGAGCGCTTGCGCGGCCCTACTGACGGTTATTGATGGTTCTATGACGGTTTGGGTCGCACCCATGCGGCCCCTCTCTGCGCACCCATGCGACCCCTCCTGCGCACCCATGCGACCCGTCGCACCGGCGCTACCCGTCGCATCCATGCGACCCGTCAGCGCTGCCAAATTGATCTGGTATTGCCGGGTTGAACCAGGCGCGCCCCCTGTCTCGTTGCCTGTCACTCTGAGGTAGTCGGTATCGATCAGACCGTGGACAACACGTTGCGCTTGGGAGCGCGAGAGGCGGGTTTTCTTGGAGATGGCTGCCATTGACGGCCAGCAGCGCCCCTCATCGTCCGACCAATCGGCCAATGCCAGCATGGCAAGCAGCTCAGAGCCGCCGCCTGGGTAGCCGTCCCACACCTTGGCAATAACGCGCACCGCCATGGTTACACCCCTGCGATCTCGGCCGCGCGCCGGCGCGCGGCATCGTATTCAGCGGGAGTCTTGGCGAGGGCGGTCAGCTCGCTCTTCAATTGCTCGTATTGCTGATGCCGAACGCTAAGGGGGACACTTGGTGTGAATTTGCGCTTCCTGCGCGGGGGAAAGGGGGCGCTCATAGCGCATCGGCCCTGGCGAGGTGCAGCGCTTCGACAATTTGCCGTATCTCCGCATCACTTTTTCCGGCGAGTCGCGCGGCGTTGAGCATATCGATTTCATGCCTTGGCCAAGCAACAGAGGAACTTCCCGTTCCACCGATTTTTACGGGATTGGTGAGCAAACCGTTTTGAATGTCTGCATACGTGGATGACCGACCACGTGCGCGCAGCCGGCACACCTCCGATGCTTTGATGAATTCAACTCGGACAGGTAGATCCATGACGACTCCTTCAATGGGAACGGGACGCCTCACGGCGTTCCAGAACGTCTCTCGACGTGCTTTATTTGTTGCTCGCTGCCACCTTCCCGGCTCGCTGCAGATCGTGTTCGCATGATGACCGACAGCCCACTTGTCGCCGTGGCGCGGGGCCGGAGAGGTGCAGCCAAGGGCGCCATCTCGGCGAGCCTTAATCTATGCTTCTACCCTATTCCGTACTGGTGTCAAGCCTGAATGGACGCCGGCGCGAGCGGTTGGGCTAGTCAGGTCAAATGCTGATTGTGTCCGCCGCGATTTGCCTGTGCGGGTGCGCGAGGTTGACACAGCTTTACCTATTCCATAGGCTTCGCTGCACCGAGAGTGGAACCAGTTGTTCTAAAGGGGGAGGAGTATGTTCAAGCGAATAACGTTTGCTCTTCTGATGCTGGCATGCAATGCCGCAGGCGCTGCGGTGTATTCATGCATAGATCGTGATGGCGCGAAAATCATAAGGAGTACTCCCTGCGAACCAAATGAACATGGTGAGGAGGTAAAGAAAGCAAAAGATCTTCCGCCATACTCAGTTGTACATAGCACCGGTGAAGTAACCCGTTACACGCGGGATGCTCAGCGCACCAAGCAAAGATCGGTGGCAGCTATGCAGGACCCTCAACCTTCTGAAAAGGTAGACGAGCTGCAGAATGCTGCTTGCGAAAAGCGTCGCGCCGAAATCGAGAATTTTAAACCTTCAAATATCGAAGGATTGGCTCTCCAAAATAAATTCCGCCAGTTATATGCTCGCGATTGTTTGGGGCAAAAGCCGTCGTTTGAATCAAATGAAAAGCAAAAGCGCAAACCGGATGCGTTCTTTACTGGTAAATTCGAAATAACTGGGTACGGCGATTACCACTGCCAATACAACTACGCAGGCCGATACGTTTGGAAGTTGTTCCGCAATTATTGCCCGCCAAACACGACAGGTGCTGATGACTGAAATAGCCTTGACCAAGCGCTGATGAGGAGAGGCGTCAGTGGGTAATTTACCGTGCTCGCCAAGTCTGGAGTTCGGTTCCACGAACACCCGCCGTAGAAGTATCAACATCTTCCACAGCGTTGGCTATAGCTATTGTCTAGCCTAAAGTCTGAACCATAATGCCGCGCGCATCCGGGTATTGTTGGCGAATGCGCTGCAATGCGTTTTCCATCTGGTGCGCAGAGTCAAACATCTCCGACAGACGGGAAAGGAGCAACTTACCGCCTTCCGGCAAGCTCACATCGCGACCAACATAAACGAAACTGCGCCTTTCGCAGTTAGGCTAGCCGCATTTCTGAACTCGAACAGATCAGCTATAGGCACACCATAACGTGCGGTTACTTTCGCTAGCTGCTCGTCTGTTGCACTTGCTCCGACGGCAACATAGGTTGGCGAATCACAAGCCTGCTCTATGTGGCATTCTGACTCTGGGCGGGCGCAGATTCGCGGATCATCCTTGCGCACGAGAATCACTCGCGGATCGGAAAAATCACCGGTGCCAATGCTATTATTTGGGTTGGTATAACTAACAGTTGCCATGATGCGTTCCTCCTTATAGATTGCGTTGTGGTCAGGCGGTTGAGGTGGTGCTACACCTTGGCGCCGCTTCCTCATGAACCGCATGGGAGACGGCGTTGCTCGTTATGTCGCGATACTCGTCTCGATCAAGCGGCCGTGCTGTGCAGTTGTATCACCTCCGCGCCCACCTTCAACTTGTCCAGATAGTCCGCCCAAAGCTGCATCATCTTGCGGCGCTCCACCAGGTGCGCAGTGCGGTTGTATGCCCGCCCGTTCGGATCGCGCACGGCATGGGCGAGCTGGTGCTCGATATAGTCCGGACGCACCTGCAACACTTCATCCAGAATGGTGCGCGCCATTGCTCGGAAGCCGTGGCCGCTCATTTCATCCTTGGCGAAGCCCATGCGGCGTAGGGCAGCAAGGATTGCGTTGTCACTCATTGGGCGGCCATTGGATCGTGCGCCGGGGAACACATAGCGCCCGCTGCCGGTAAGGGCGTGAAGCTCGCGCAGAATCGCCACGGCTTGAGCGGACAGCGGCACAAGGTGCGGCTCGCGCATCTTCATGCGTTCGGCGGGGATGTTCCACTCGGCTTTGTCGAGGTCGAATTCTGCCCACTCGGCTTTGCGCAGTTCGCCAGGGCGGACAAAGAACAGCGGGGCGAGGCGCAGGGCGCACTTGGTCACAAACTGGCCCTGGTAATCGTCCATCGCGCGCAGCAGTGCGCCTATCTGCTTCGGGTCGGTGATCGCGGCAAGGTGTTTTTCCTTGACCGGCGGCAACGCGCCCTTGAGGTCGGGGGAGGGGTCGCGCTCAGCTCGCCCGGTGGCGATGGCATAGCGGAATACCTGCCCGCAGTTCTGGTGGGCTCGGTGCGCCGTTTCCACTGCGCCGCGCTCCTCGATCCGGCGCAATACGGCCAGTAGTTCCGGGGCGGTTATCTCGGCAATCGGACGGCCACCAATCCACGGGAACAGGTCGCGCTCCAACCGTTGCAAGATGCGCTTGCCGTGATTCTCCGCCCAGTTGGGGGAGTTCTTTGCATACCACTCGCGGGCGATTACTTCGAAGCTGTTGCCTGCCCGCTCAACCTTTGCGGCCTTCGCTGCCTTGCGGTTCTCTGCCGGGTCTATGTCGTTCGCCAGCAACTTGCGGGCATCGTCGCGGCGCTGCCGGGCATCCTTCAAGCTCACGTCAGGATAGACGCCCAGGGAAAGCCGCTTTTCCTTCCCGCCGTGGCGGTACTTCAACCGCCACCACTTGCCCCCACTGGGGGCAACTTCCAGATACAGGCCGCCGGTATCGCCCAGCTTGTATGGTTTGGTCGTTTCCTTCCCGGCAGGCGTAAGGCCGGGCTTGGCGTTGCGGATCGCGGTGTCGGTCAGGGACATTTGGGGGCAACTCCTTCTGGCTGTAGGTCAGTTGCCCCCGATGTTGCCCCCAGTTGCCCCCGGATGTCAATGGACTGGCGCGGACTGGAAAACACACGAAACAAAGCAAAAAGCCCGCTGTGGCGGGCTTTTGTGCATTTCCTTGGACTGCTTTGGATACTTAATTGGTGGAGGCGGGGGGAATTGAACCCCCGTCCGCGAGCCCTCTACAGGCAGTTCTACATACTTAGTCTGGCTATTTGATCTGATCCGGCAGACGCCAACCGACGGGCTGCTGACGGACGAGCTACC
>JAEHJW020006442.1_pt1 | contig 11019 bp, 17 predicted proteins | sample 9271431 | NCBI WGS metagenome assembly JAEHJW02
ATCTCTAAGTCTCTTGGCCAACTTCTCATCCTCTGTGGTAAAGATCCCATCAGAGAATGAGTATCCCTCAAAGGGGACTTTGGGGATATAAGTGTTGGTCTCAGGGATAAACTTTGGGCCCCCAGTCTCCAGACAGATCATATATCCAGGATACTTGCTCCCAAAAACAAACTGTATTTTCTCTTCCACTGTGGCGTCCTCTCTTTTGAGTGACCTAGTTGCAGGTCACGGTAAGGGTTCGATTCGCGGTTTGAGCCGTACCAAACTCAAACCTCATATACTTATAAGTTAGAGCGGTCCGAGGAATCTCAAAAGCAAAGCCCCCAGTACCAGCCCCAATAAGCCACGCGGCAGGAGCAGCCGCAGCCCCATCGTTGTACCACAGAGGAAGATACGTGGTCCCATCTTCTGATACATGAACTGCCACAGTCGAGGAGTCGATAGTGGGAAGATGGAGTGACACATTGGACTTGCAGTCTCGGGGAACCGAAACCGCCGCCGTGGTATTGTTGTCCGTAGCCTGGGTGAGAACTGCCGTCCCAGTCCACGTCGGCCAGGCAAAAGCTGTCGAACAGGAAAGAACTACCAGAGCCAGTACGATCAGAAGTTTCTTCATCCCGTGACATCCTTCAGAATTCCCATGGCCTTTTCCTGAACGACCTTAAGCCCAACTTCGGTCTTAAACTCATTCTTGACCATGTCAGCATCGTTTGCCTGAATGTTGGGAACCATGATCGTCTCCCGAAGAACCTTGTACTTGATCTGGGAGGGGTCAATGCAGAAGCCCCACCCATTGGTGTTGTAGTAGTCATCCAGCATCCAGTGGTTCATGAAGAGAACCCGACCCCACGGAGAAACCCACTCACCCACATTCAAGCCGTAGGTCTTGTCTGAGGGAGCGATGCGAATGTTCCCGCCGGCCACTCTCTGGATAGCACCCAGAAGAATCGGCGAGGCCAGAATCATCTTAGTCGTCCCGCCATAGCGGAACACCGTCCTCATGAACTGGTTAAAGGCATCCCACGTAAGATCACCTCCGACACTCTGGATGTTCGTCTGAATCCAGTAGCGAAGGCCCCCAGTGGAGCGAACAGGGTAGTTGCCCGTAGTCACTTCAGCCGGCTCCCCATAAAGGAAGGCCCGCTCAATGTCGATGCTGTGTTCGATGCCAGCTTTCCTCTCCTCCTCATTGAACTGGTTAGGAGTCCAGAGGGTTGTTGCCTTCAGAGTCTCCGTCACCCCGTAAGGCGTACGGAAAATCTGCGTGTAGTTGGTAACCAGTCCCGGCTTCGAGGAAAGAATCGCCCGAGAAGTTGCACCCTCACCAAGCGCCGGACCCAAGATCATCAGACGCTCATTGTCAGGAATATTGGCCAACGCCGTGGGCCCCCAGGACCTAGTGACATCAAATGCCGTAGCACTCGTGGCCACCGTTACCTGGAGAACCTCTCCAGTCGAGGGAACAAGAACAAGATCCCCGACGCGAACGTAAGACCCCCCAGGGGTATCGACCGTGACCGTGGTCTCGTTCGTGAGGGCTCCATTCACCTGAATCCATCGAGGAAGACGCTCATCCTCGAAATGCTTGAACACCGGGTCCGTTGCTTTCTCTTTTCCGATCTTGGAAGTCAGAACGATCAGAGGAGCCTTATTGGGTTCCAGATCGTGAATCTCCGGCCCGATATCATACTTCCTCTGGTCTGCCCCGACTCCCCCGGTTGCCGCTGTCCCGAAAGGCAGAGCCCCGTAAGTAATGTCAGGATTTCGAACCGCCATTTCCTACTCTCCTATTCAAAGAAAGATTTTGTTCCGCCACCCGTAGCTTTCATTCGATCCAGTACATCTTTTCCAGTGGGCCCAGCCCCATGATCTGTCTGAGACCCACCCTCAAAGACGAACTCGCCAGTCTCGTCCACTTTTCCCGCCCGACCAGACCCCAAAATCTTCGTTAGAAGCTCCGGGTTCTTATACGAAAGAACATCGAAGAACACCCTCTGAATGAAGTTAGGCCTCTTGAACCACCCTGGGTTCGCTAGAAGCTCCGCCTTCATGTCGTCCTCGAATTCCTTGTACTCCGGAAACCTCACCGCAAACCGCTTGAAGTCTCTTTCCACCATCTTCTCATTATCTTCCTGTAAATGCTTGTTCCTTTCTTCCTGAATAACCTGTCGAATCGCCTCTGCCGGATTCTTAATGAGAAGCTTGTAGAAAGCCGCGGCCTTAGCTTCTTCCTCTGCCGAGCCATCATCTTTACCTGAGATAGCTTCCTTGATCTTCTCCACAACTGTAGCAGTCCCTTTTACACCCTCCAGTTCCGTCTGAAGTTTATCCACGACTTCCTTCGGAACGAACCTTGTTTTCAGATCGGTTACCATCCCCTTCAACTCTTCATAGGTAGGGTCCTTCTTCTCGCCCTCAGGTTTTACTTCTCCCTCAGGCTTCACTTCCTCTTTCGGAGTCTCTTCAGCTTTCTTTTCTTCCGGCATTTTCCTCTGCCTCCCTCTTCTGTTTTAAGATTAAGGCCCTATGCTTCTCTTCCAGAACCGACTTGAAATTCAAAAGCTCCTTTCTGCCAGAAACCGCAATGAGCCGATCTCTGTCATCTATTCTAACTTCCAACGCTTTCAATGTCAAGGCGCTTATTTGCTCACTCAGTATCCCTTCAATATACGTGCGCGACATATTCAAGATATGCAATGCATGAATTTCCTCTTCCTTCATGTCTTCCTCCTATCCGGGAATTGGACGCTGTAAGGATGACTTCATAGCTTCCTCAGTACCTCGACCGGTCTCTTTTCCAAATCGTTCAGGGTTCTCAAGGGGAACTCCAGCCCCGGTTGTCATAGCTTTCTGGTGACCCTCAAGGTGTCTCCCGAAGATCCCTTGAATCCCCGAATTAAGATTAGCAAATTCAGGCTCCTGCATGAAAACAGTATGTCCTTGAATATGCTGAGCATGATCGCCTACGGGAGGAACTTCCTGTCCATCCAGCATTTGACCATTCTCCTTCTGAATCATCTCACCCTCATCTGCACCAGGCTCCCCCCCTACTGGAGCAGGCTTTCCTTTACCCAGAAGAATTGATTCCAGCATACGACCACCGAAAGCCATAGCCATCATCTTCTTCAAGCCCACCTGATCCACGCTCGGGTCTCGGGCAAGAAGGTTATAAAGCTGAAGAAGACTCTGCCTCAGAACTTCCTTATTGATAAACTCCGAGGAGCCGTAGGGAATAAAGTCATAATTTCCAAATACCTCATCAGCACTCTTTAACTTCAACCACTCGGAGGATCCCACTAAACGAGTAAGATAGTTGGAGGGAAGATTAAGATAATTTAGCCGCATAAACTTCTCACCGATCTGTCGGATCCCATGATGCTCGATCATCAGGAGACCCAGCTTGATTCGATAGGAAGCTCCCTCAATTAACATGGCCAATCCAGCCGCTGGTTGAGTCCCCTTGGTATCTATCCCCTTCATGGCATCCACTAAGCCGGATACCTCTTGCATTTCTGATTTTAGGAGCATCTCCTCCTTACGAGCCGCCTCGGTCATGTCTGGAAATACAAGAGGTTTGATCCCAGCTATGTCATTGGTATTGACCACCTTACCTGCTCGGGCAATTAGTTCTTCTGGATTTATCTGGGCCGCCCTCTCCACAGCCCACATCCCATTAACTAGGATATCCATATTATCCAAACGAAGATTTCGGATGTAGTTAATCTCATCCATTAAATCCTCGATGCTCTCAATATCACCTATGCCATAGAAATCCCCTAAGAGAGGGTTCCTATTCAGATTGATAAAAGGGTAATCAAGAATCATATTGGGACTTCGCCTGATTATTTCCCTACGATTAAGAATGGTTACAATCGCTGAGGGTGTCCAGTACTCATCAAATCGCCAATACTTTCTATCCGAGGATTCTCTCTGGGAGAGTCCCATTACCCTCTCTCTCTGAAACTTCTCCCACAGTTCCGAGTTCGCTGAGAAGCCCTCATTCTCCCAATTGATTCCAGTAAAACTGTAGCCGTACTTCTTGGCATTATTTACTCGATCCCTCATTTCCTCTTCACCAAGAATCACCGTATGGATCAGGTATCCCGCTGAATCAACCCCCTCATCCGTGGCCTTAGGGTCTACCAGAAGATCGAATACATCGAGAGGCTCCAGAGAAGGGCCAAGGTACTTCATCACCTGTCTTTTCTTGTTTCCCCCTTCAAGAGGGAAAGTGGCATAGTCAGCTTTCCAGCGTACCTTAGCTGGGGAAGTACCATACATGGAAAACTGCTTGAACCACCCAGGGGCCTTGATGATTATCTTATCCTGGGATAGCTGGGTATTGAGAAGCTTCTCAGCCATCTTGGAAGGCTCAATATCTTCTTCTCCATTAGGTACCACATTGATGTAGGGATAAGTTCCAAAGGTCCCCAGAATAAATCGAGGGAGTATAGTCTCTATGAGAGAGAAGATGAGGGGAACGAATATGGTAAACTTACCTTGACGATACTTCAGAAACTCCTCATCATGCTTTCCCCTATACTTTCTATAGTACCTATACCAACGATCCGAGTAGAATCGTCGATACTGGGTAGAATGATCCAGATCCGCGGTGAATCTTCGAAGTACGTCAGTGGGATCGTCCTTTAAGATATCCAGCATTACTTACCCCCGAGTAAATCTTGTAGTTTCAAGGCACCGGCTTCCGCAATCACTTCATTTGGATTATTCAATACATCGTTGGCGTACTGGATATTGAATAGAGCCTTATTAATATTTCCTTCAGGCCTCGGATAAGATTCAAGTATTTTGCGTTTCAGGGCCACTCTAGAGGTTGGGTCATACATCGAACCCAAAATTTGACCCATCCAAGGCTGGTCATCTCCCATCAAATGAGCCAGATGCGAAAACTCATGAGGTGCGGTTCGAGCCTCTTTTACGGGCAATAGCTTTGCGTCAAATCCCCTTAACCCTTCTTTGCCTGGAGAGATAGTAAACACAGACTTATTCCCCTCAAGTAATCCTGGGGGGATCAATCTCTGGTCATTATATAATTCCTGAGCTATCGGCCAGGAAGAGCTTTTCCTCAGAGAATCCATATAATTTGAATCAAGGTAAGAGAAAATAGAGGGGTGTTCAGCTACGGCTTCTTCTAGTCCCATAATACTACCAAGAGCCTGGGGATTATCAGAGATAATCAACTTCTCCAGAGGGTCATAAGTTTTCTTCCCAAATAAGCCCTTCTTGATAGCATTATAAACCGCAACCAGTCCCGTCTTAGACTCCTTGCTTAGAAAGGGGGATCCATGAAGAGACGCCAACTGCTGAAGCGTTTGATTCATGGTAAGCCCGGGCATCACGAAATTAAGGGCATTACTAGGGTCATCTGAAACCCTAGTGGCCCTTATTCCCCCATACTTCTTTGACTCGGGCGTCCCCTTTGGCTTAGGCATCATAGCCTCAGTACCAGCCTGAAGATTCTGAGTGGAACGATTCAGAATCTCCCTTAAGGAATCGAGTAACCCCGCCATTATTTTACTGACCCAAACATCTTGTCGATCATCTTCTGGGCCATAGCCTTTGCCGACTTCTTGTCCTTGGGCATCGGCATCTCATGGGTCATCTGCATCCCGCCATCCTTATGAGCCATTTGGATTCGATGATTGTAGTCCACCATCTTAGGCATTGCCACTTCGCTCATCTTCTTCCCTGCCATGATGCCACACCTCCTCTATATCCTGGTATTGATCTGATTCTCTCCCGTTCTCTAGCAAAATCAGGGATGGGCAACTCCGTAGCCACAGAGACGAAAATAACTGAGGACATTACGCAATCGTCGTGACAACCTTGATCCGCTTCTACCTTACCCCCTTCTTTCACTACGAAGGTTTTAAGCTGATCTATAATCTCCTCAGCCCGAATGGTTAGATCATCTTCCTTCATGGCTTTCCCTAAAAGCCCGATCCCGATACTCCTTGTACGAGAGGTAGTGAGAAAGCCAATCTTCCTGGTCCGCTCATTGGTTTTCTCGTCCTTCTTTCTGGTATAGTAAATATAGGGATAGCCAAGATTCTTTAGGATTACACAAGTGGTAAGACCAACGGAATTTGACTCAGGAGCGACCAGAGCATTTCCATAGAATCTTCCGAGGTCATAAAGTATTCCCCCGAAATCTTCTGGAGAGCACTTCCCCTTCCACATAGCAACTTGTTCCCAATTACGATGCTTCCAGACGGTAGCAACGCTATCGTCTCCGTCCGAGATTCCCTCCCCAACGTCAGCGGCGATGACATACTTTTCATCCCTCTCTGGAAACTCCCAGACTTGGAGAAGCCCCCTATGATTGGAATTGAACTCAGGGATCTTTGTTTCCTGATTCTCTTCCACTTCACCCCAATCAGTCGGGGGAATGACATGCTTAGCCGCTCTCTCAATTATTTCCAGATCATACTTCTTGGAACCGCTAGTGAGAAAAGCCTCTTCGTCGGTACTCGGATATTCCTGCTGAAACGTAGTTACCTTACCATTACACTTATCCCTAATAGTAATCCGTCTCCACTTCAACTGTTCATCGGAAAGGTTAAACTTTTTCCTCAGCTTCAGTTCTTCATCATCCCAGTCGAACTCTTCTCCCTTACGAATGGGGAAAGCGTACTCAGGATTCTCAAACCAAGCTATGAAGATGGCTATATACCCTGATTCCCCACTCTTTGCTTCCATGTACCTTCGATGAAACTCACCGCCCACTCCCATTGCCGTACTCTCAAAGATGACAGAGGTCCCAGGTTCGTCAGGGATAGCCTGAAGAAGAGAAGTGAGAGTGGTAGAGGCATTGGGCCATCTCGCAACTTCAGAGAGGTGTAGGTCGGTGAGCGTCATCGAAGCCCCAATATCCACATCATTCGCTGTATCAATCCTCAGATGGGAGCGCAAACCTGGATTATTCTTCTTTCGGGGGTCAAAATCAGGATTTTCAAAGAGAATTTCCCGCCTATTAGAGCGGCGAGTCATGGGAACCAGCTCTAGAGGGCTCTCCTGAAGGAAAATCCGGGACATTCCCATGATATGTTCCGCTGAATCAAGCTCGTGGGAGACGATAAGGGCTTTTCTGTAGCGGTTCATGGAGCAACGATGATAGTATTTTCCCTGAACGTATGTGGAAACCCCGTGCTGACGAGCCTTGAGGATGATTGCACGGATCATGCCGGTCTCTTTTTCCTGTTTATCCAGAGCAGCCTTGACCTTCAACTGCATCGGGTTCAGGTCAAAGGGAACCAGCTTCTTCTTTTTGGTGATAATTTTCAGGACGCGGGGGAAATAGTACTCCTCATCCGTCTTGAGACGGCGAAGATGCTGAATAGGGTCAGACTTAGTGGAGTTGAGGCTTGTCTGAAGTTGCATCATTGAACCTTAGGTTGCCCTTGAACACTCCGGCCTTATCTTCTTTGTCCGCTTTCTCCATCTGTTCAAGCATATCTTCCAGAGATTTTGGCTTATCGAGATGCTGAAGCTTGGGGGTATATTCGCCCGTAAGTTCGAGGGCAAGCCGTATCGCACTGATAATGCCCTTGTCGGCCTGCTCCCACAGGCGATCATAGAGAACCTTGATACGCTCTCCGCCTCCAAAGAGTTCTCGGATGACCTTTCTGATCTCACCCTGAGTCTCCTTCTCCTTCGACCACCTCTTGACCCACTCCACAGGACACTTGTAACGCTGACAGAAAAGGGCTTGGGTCTTGGTGTCCGCAAGATGCTTGGGATCAGCCATCCAATCAACATACATGGCTTTCAGGAAAATGGGGTCTTTCGCGCAGGTATCCAGAGCTTCCAGAGACTGGACGCTGGCGCCCTTGATTATTACGGGGGTCCCAGTACGCTCTGCTCTACTGATGATCCTATCTCGGGCTTCCTCGTACTTCTGGAGAGTGGTCTTTTCCTTAGGCTTGGTGACTTCGACTTTTTTCTTGAATCGCTTACGATCAAAAGCCATTTCAACCTCCTCCTCCTTCATGCTACACATAGTTTACCGGATTAAAAATCCGAGGTCAAGAAAAATTTGACTTGATATACGCGTATGTGTAATGACACGCGCGGCGGTCACTAGTATTATACCAGTACTGAGAATGATATAGGCATATCCAACCGCGCATCGTATAGCTATTATAATACCATTAAGCTCATAGCTAAACCTATTATTATTTAGCTGAATAGAATATAGGATAACCTAATTAGGTAAAGATAATACCATTTAGCTTAATAGGATTAGGATTATAATTTTAACTTAATGGAGTATGAGAGGTATCTCTACCCCGCGCATAGCGTTTAGTGCATCATCGTTCTGCTCTTAGCTCTTAGCTGAATGATATTTGATTTATTGCAGACATAAAAATAGCGCATAGCTAAGTGAGTAGCTATGCGCTATGTGCTACAGAGACTGTGCTAATGCTTGAAGCTGAGCGATTGTCTCTGCTGTATGTTCATGTCGATAGAACTTGCGACTACGCATCTTCTGTCGAGTCACTTTCTGCTTCGCTGCTTCTTTGTTCGCTTTCTGCATGAGAAGAGTCTTTTCGAGTACTGCAAGCTCGCGTACTGCTTTCTCATCTACTTTCAGCGCATTCACAAGAGACTGAATCACGCTGACACTCTTCGCTGATTTCTTCGACATAGCTTCTCACTTTCTCACTTGTAGTCGATGAGACTCACTTCTCATCGCTGAGTACACAATATGATAAGTATATACTATTGTCAAGCTTTATTTTCACTTGCCAGCAAATAGCTATAGCATAACCTCATAGCTCTTGTTTCAGCTTCAGCTAACTTCACTCACTAAGTTCGTTCAGATAGCAATAAGCTTCAGCGTGCTACACGCTGTACGCTGTGTGACGACTACTACTACATGCGAAGCGCGGCGGATCCTCCTCCAGGCCTCCAATTCGCCCAGGAGGTGGCTCCTCCAGCCGCGCATCGTCCCAAAAGGTGGCTCCACCGTACAGAACATCCGCCAACCGCATGGATGATAATTCGTGAGCGTGACCGTGTGGGAGGCCGGCGGTATCATCACATTTCATGGCAAGACCCCAAGGTCCTTACTGACTCGCACGAAGATCACTTATGGTCTTGACACGGGCAAACCCATACTATATGCTTACTGTAAGATGAGATGTACAGAGAAGGGAGGTGATACAGATGCTACATCGAATGAGACTCTACCGCGCGGATGGGGGGTTGTGTGGCCGTGTGCTCTGAGACGAGTGAGAGCGTGGTGGCGGCTGGGCATCATTTCAGCGCGATTCAAGCTCTGAACAGGCGGTGTGGGTGCAAGCATCGCAAAGCTTACAACATATGGGAGGAGGTGAGAGTGGCACAGAATTCGCACAAGATGAAGGTACACGATCTGAAAGTGACGGAGAGGCGGACGGTGACACAACTGAATGAGCGCGTTTACGGGAGATAGTCATGCACGATACAAAAGGATTCATTGACAGAACGGCGAAGGCTTATCTTAAACTCTACAAGAATGCGAGCAAAGCGGACAGGCTGTGGGTAATTCGACAGCATTTTGAGTACATCAATATGGTAGTGGAAGAACAAGACAGAGACTGGTTCTTTTCTCAGCGTGGGTCTTATAGAAGCTCTCTAAGGTGGAAAATATTTATTCGATTCACGAATCTGGTGTAGATATGAAATTCATCATCGCCATTCTCATCGTCACCCTTCTCGCGCTGTGGGTGCCTCATGGGAAGAATTGCCTGTGCCCAATCTGTGAGATACGTTATGATCGTCAGTGGGCCTTCGACCACAAGGAGGAACTGAAGTGAGGACCTATTCAATCTCATACGAGCGTTTGATCGACGGCTTGCCAGTTCAGAGCAAGTCCGTAGAGCTTAAGGCCCAGAACGTGATGGCCTGCATGACGCAAATCGCGGCCACTCTTCTCACGTTCGGCGGCTTCGATAACATCATCAGCATCGACATTCAAGAGGTGGATAGAGACAATGGCTAGGAAGTACGGCATAGTGAATATCATCACGAACGAGGCCTCGAAGGACTTGTTCCGCCGCTTCGTCCGTACGTATGTCCGTCTCGACAAGGCAGTTAAATTCGGCCACGAGAGATGGTCTCACATCGACAAGGTCATGCTTGAGGACGAGGGCGAGGAGGTGCGTGCTTGGTGGGTCAAGCTCAGTCGCAATCAGCCCTACAAATCGCTTCTCCGAAGACAGATATGGGAAAAATTCCTCCTGCTCCTAAGCGCCCGAGTACGCCAAGTATCTGATTCAGAACGATAATATTTTTGTATTGACACAGGAAACGAGGATTTGATACTGTTTCTCACAGATAGAGCGCGAGTGCGCGGAGGTGCTTTATGTATGTCATTCTGAATGGATCACAAGAAGATCGAAAGGATGTGGTTGTTGTCAGCGATGAGGATGGCTCGGCTCGCGTATTCAGTACCGACACAGAGGCTAAAGAGTGGGCCGAAGAGAACCTGAACTTCTGGTACAAGGTAGTTGCAGTATGAAGCCTCATTATCTACATCGTGAGCGTGGCTGGGTGGTGAAGTTCTTCTATGTCGCTTCATACGCTGGCAACTATGTCCTTCACCTGTGGAAGTATTCATTCATGCTCTACAAGCAGTGGCCTTACAAAATTCGCGTGGAGGTGTACTGATGGGCGCGTACAAGTTTCGACAGGGACATTCGATCAATCTCGGTCTGCTTGTTAACGTCGATCACTCAACCGCGATGCCCTACAAGTATCGGCGAGGCACCGATGTAGTCGAGAAGACGGGCTGGCTGATGGCCACGATTCACGCGATCACCAAGCCCTTCGTGAAGATGGCTCAGTCGTATCGAGGAAGGGGGCAGAGATGAGGCGCTTCATCTGCTGGCTGTTCGGGCACAGGACGAGAGACCTCTTGAGCCATGTGTACTGCAAGAGGTGCAACAAAACGTGGTCGTACTTGAAGATGGGAGGATGAGATGAGAAGATATGAGGCTATTGATAAAAAGAATG
>JAEHJW020004938.1_pt1 | contig 11018 bp, 13 predicted proteins | sample 9271431 | NCBI WGS metagenome assembly JAEHJW02
CATTTCCTGATATAGTGGCAGTAGCGTTGGTTAGTATCTCGCCAGTTACTGGGTCTACTGCTACTGGGATAGGAGTAGAATTGTCGGTTGAGGACAATCCCTGCATTACAGGAGTTCTATTATCTCCGAATTTATTATAATTAGTTGGCCAAGCCATTTTAAATTAACCTTTGTCTGCTTTCTATGTATCTTTGTTCTTCTCTTAGCTTTTCAGTTTGGGTTTCTAGAACTTTCCTTTTAGTTTCTAGTTCTCTATTTTCGGTTTCCATTTTTAGAGCCCAAGCATCTATTTGAGATTTCATATTTTTATATGTATCAGTGAGTTTGTCTACTTCTATTCTTAGACTAGATAGGGTAGTTTTATAATTCTCACTAGTCTTATTATACACTTCTTCTAAGTTTCTTTTTTGTAAAGATAAAGAGCTTATCTCTTTATTTAATTCGTCTTTCTGGGCTTCTATATCGCCTATATCGTTTAAGGTTTCATCTTTCTTAATAAGATACTTCCTGTATTCCTCTTGTAGTCCCTTTAAACTCTCGTTTCCCTCTTGAATAGAGTCCTGAATTAGCTGTTCTTGGGTCTTTTGATACTCTTTACGTTCCTCTATTTCGCTTTTAAGGCTATCTAGGGCTTGTTTAAGGACTTTCTTATCATTAGCAAGGTTTCTTTGCTCCTCTTTGGCTAAATTGGCTAATTCTACCTGCTTTTTGGCTTGTATATTTATCTCTTCTTGCTTACTTTCTAATACTGCTGACAATCTAGCAACTTTATTCTCTAAATCTTCTCTATTTTTCTCAAGTTCAGCTAAGTTAAAAGTGTTTTTAGTTATCTTTAGTTCTAAATCCTTGTTTTTAGCTAGTTGAGCGTTCAGATCTCGTTCTTTTTCTTCTAACTCAGTAGTCTTTTTATCTAAAAGTAAATAGTCTGTTGCAATAAGGTCGGCTTTTTTATCAAGTAAAAGCTCCTGATTACTTTTTGGTAGTGGTTTTTTCAGTGTCTGTGTTGTCATTTTCTTTTAATCCTAAATCTGCTAAAGACTTTTCGTATACTTCTTTATCTGTTAAGGGTAGATTATTAGTGGCAACACTAGGAGTTTCTATAATTTGGGGGGTTGGACTAACACCTCCTCTATCAAATTCAGGGGTTTCAATACCAATTAGGATCATATCAATATACTTCTGTTGTTTATTCTCATCATACCAAGCAAAGGCTAAATCTATTGGTTTACCCTCAATGTTTTTTCCCTCTGGGTGAGAGGCAATTACATCTTTCTGGGATAGTTTCTTATATAACTGTTCAATCATTATATAGGCGTTCCAACCTTGAAGTACTTTAGTTTCTCCTGGTTGTATACCATACATATCTGGTAAATCTCTTTGAATAACGTGTCCAGTTCGTCCTACATTACTCTCTACTTCTTTAGATGGATTCATACTCTGCCAATAAAACGTTTCATCATCTGGGTTTATTACCCTAACGAAGTCCGTTGGCTCAAATCTATCGTGTAGTCTGTCTAAAAATGTCTTATTAACTTCGCTAACTGAAGTATTACTTACCCCGTATAGCTGGGGAGTTGGTTGTGTTGACTGGCTGTCCATTATCTTTTACCGCCTTTTCTGCAACTTTATCTTCCCCTGTTTTATTACTACTATCCTCTGATTCTAACTTAGCAACTAATAGTTCTAGTTCTTTAAATGCTCCTTCTAATTGTCTTTGTTCATTAATTTGAGATTGTATAGTTTGAGTCAATTCGTCATACCTAGTACTTAAGGTTTGCATACGACTCTTAAGAGATTCTATGTTCATAATGGGCATTATAGTATATTCAATATGTTTATGCAAATAAAAAAGGCTCTCTATAAAGAAAGCCTTGATTATATAGTTTTTGTTTTATTATGCTGTCTAGCTAGCTTTGACTACCCAGAAAGCTACTTTAATAGTTCCATTAAATGCTGCTGAAGCGGCAATGTTTTGGACAACAATCACCACTGAACCTGATCCAGGTGTAACTGTTGCTACTGCTGGTACACCAGTTGTAGATGTACCCAGGCTTACACTTGCAAAGACTAGGTCTGTTGCGGCTACAACAGTATTAGTTATCGTAAGAGTGTAGTCAGCAGCTGCTGCTGTTGTTAAGCTTTCAGAAGTAACCACTCCTGCTGCCTTACTTAATGTAGCTGCACCCGAAGTTGCTGTTGCTGTACCATTATCCAAAATAGCTAGAGCAGAGTTTGAAGCAATTTGAACTTCTCCAGTTCCTTTTCCTGCTATACTAATACTTTCATTAGTTCCTGAACTAATAGCTTTAACTGCTACTCCTGAGCCTGCTGCTGCACCAACTACATCAACTCCAGTTGCTACTGAAGCAGTTGAGCTGTCAACATTAAAGACTGGATTAGTAGTACCATTAGCACCAACGGATAGAGCATTAGCTGAAGCGTCAGTTATGGTTTGTCCACCGCTATAATTAACAGAGTCTGCCGTAAGACTGTTATTAATGACAACAGGGTAATTAGTCAATATTCCGCCTTGCTGTTCTACTGCTACCACATAATCTTCAATAGCCAGATTGGAACTGTTTTGTGCTGTTCTTGCCATATAAGTTCTCCTTATCTTTTAGTTTATTAATTTAGACAAAGGTCTACTGAAGCTGTTCCTGAAGTAACTGTGTCTAGTGCCTGTCCTACAACTTTATCTGTTACAGCTGCTACTACTGTTACGTCTCCTGCAGTTGTTACTGATTGCTTAACTGCCTCAAAAGCTGTTACACCTGAAGCGTCCGCATTTACAACACAGTGTCCTTTAACTTGAACCCAAGCATAGTACTGTTGTGAAGAGCTATTAGGCACTTGTACTGTTAGTACTCCTACTGGTTGTCCAGCTGTTGCACTTGTTACAATGTTTGAGTAAGTATTCTTCCTTAGGTTTACTGTATCAGTTCCTGCTACCAACACTTCTGGTTGTGCTAGAGGTTCTGCTAAGTAAAGTGTGATTGCCCCACTAGCTGCAGCAGCAGAGTTTCCTCTTAACTGATAGCTTACTGGACCTTCGTTAGTTCCTGAAGTTTGTAAGACTTCTACGTAACCACCTGCAAATTCATCTTGAGTAACTGCAGTTGCACCATTAGTTACGTTGAAAGCAAATGAACCTTTAGATAAAGCACTGTTTGGTGTTGCACCACTTCCTAGTGCAGTATTGCTTGGCTGAGAAGTAGGAATAGCTAAACCTGTTGCATTTGTTGCTTGTGCAGGTGCTACTAAAAGTGTTCCTGGAGCAAGTGTTGAAGTTCCTCCAATTAAACACCACCTAAACTCTCGGTTGTTAGCGGTTATACCTTTGTATCCTAATTCACGAGGATCAGCATTAAATCCAGGTGCCCATCCTCCAACAGAGTTACCTGCTGTAAGGGAAGTATAGAGCTGTATTGTGTTAATGTCTGTCTCGGTTAAATATCGTGGACCGTTTTGCATATTATTTTCTCCTTTTCTTTTATCTTATTAGTTTGATGTTACGCCAATTAATTTACCGTTACGTCTTGGCTGAGAACAAATCAAGTTACCCATTAGCATTAGGAAGCCGACTTGTCCATACTGGTTAACAGGGCTCATCATCTCTCGGAATTGCCATACATCAGGGAATTTTACGTCCTTGTAGTAACCTTCAGTAACTTCGTTATTTGAACTAATTTGCTTAAGTTCAGCAGCCTTTAGGCTATAGAAATCAAGATAGTGTTCGTTTAACCAGAAGAAAGTACCACTTGGGGCCATATCGTCTGCAACCATATTTCTTGCTCGGTATTGGATTGAGTTAAATCCTGCTCGACCACGAAGTCTTTCGTCTCCAGGTCTTACAGATGTTCCAGGTGGCAATCCGCCATCTATTCGGTCATATCCACCAGAGTTAACAACATCGTATCTTGCTGAAAGCATAGGTTGGATAATACCTTCGATGTATGTCCAAATAGCTTTAGTAGTAAGTCCGATTGTTGGGCTTTCTGAGAATGAACCTGCTGCACTTACGTTATCGAACTCACTTGATAAGTAAGATAAAGTAATTATTCCATTAGATACAGTTGTTACGTCTGCATTAATGAATGTGTTTGTACTCCTGGTTAATCCACCATAAGCTGATGTGTTTGTTCCGTTGTCTACAATTAAACCTAATCCGTCAAAGTCTTTTCCTGAACCTGTTCCATAAAGAATAGAACCTACACCTGCGGCTGCAGAGTTTTTAGCTTCATCCATTCTGGTTGCAAGTAGTCTTAAGACTTGCTTTTCGTTATTAGCGTTAATATCTCGTTCAATTCCTGGAATTGCAATACTTTGCTCGTAAGCAGCAACATAGAAAGTAAGGATTCTAGTGTTGTTAGTAGCTGCAGTTGGGAATGTGTCCATACCACTGAATGAGCCACCCGTTGTAGAGTTAGCTGTTTCGATTGGTACGTTTAATGTTACACCACTCCATCTCTTAGATCTTCCAAGAACTAGAGAGGTAAATATGTTAGAGTTGTTGATTTGGTCAACTAGTCTAGGCAAAATTTCCTGATAGGTAATATCGGTTACTCTATCTGTAAATACCATTCCTGCCATATAGATTTCTCCTTTGTTATTATTTTTTAAAATAAAAAAACAGCCCTTTTATTGGGCTGTCTTTCGGCCGTTTATATAAGTAAAGCGCTTTTATATACTTTACATCAATATAATACTACTTCTTTTTTGTTTGTGCAAGTTTTTCTATTTGAGTTTCTAAAGACTTAACTTTGTCCTCTAATACACTGATGTGTTTTAACCAAGGCTCTGAAACTAAAACCTTAATCTTAGCCTCAATCCTTTCTATTACTTTCTCTGCGTCTTCATATTTAGACTGATGAATTATGCTTTGAGTTTCTTCAGCTAAGGTCTTAGCGGCTTCACGAGTTATTAGGTTAGCTCGTGCTAGAACTGCAAATACTGTTGTTAATAAATTGTTCATTATATTTATATCTCCTTTAATTATTATTCTTTTATTCTGGGAAGTAAGTGTCTAGTATCATATCTAAGGAAGCGTCTTTAGGTAGTTTATACTTCCTTTCAACACTTGAGCCTTGACCTGTATTAGATATTTTCCTAGAGGCTTGTTTCCTAGCGTTATCTTCTTTTTTCTGTTCTGGGCTATCTTTAGGGTTTTCTTTACGCCATAGTGTATAAGCGTCTTTATATGAAAGCCTAGAGAATAGTCTGCCGTTTTGATTACTTTCGTTTAAGCGTCTTTGGTTTTCTTTATTATAGAAGTCTAATACTTCCTGCATTTCAATTACTGCAGGGTCTGAATTAAAGCGTCTATCATTAGGTGGGTACTTAAACTTTCTAAGTTCTCCCTCTCTTTGTAAATCCCCAATGTCTATTTGTATGTCCCTATCTTCTGCTTTAGAAAAATCAGTAGCCTGTTGATTATTTAGTCTATTAATCCACTCAGATTCTAGCATTCTAGCTCTCAAAGTTTGGTCAGCTATTTCCTGTTGGAATAATTGTCTATCATATTCAGAGGTGAATAAGAAATCTCTAGGCAAATCATTGGCTCTTTTAACTTGGAGGTTGACTATCTTTCCGTTCTGTTCTCCTACTACATTAATTACTGGTAGGCTGTCTAGAATAAACTTAGCAAAGTCATTGTTTTGGTTTGGGTCTAAGTTCTGATTCTGAACAGCTGGAGTTTCTACGTTATCGTCTTCGTCTATACCCTCGTCTGCATAGTAGCCTTCTTCTTCGTCTGGCTCTTCAGATACTTCTGTTGTGTCTTCAGTACCCTCTTCTTTTTCCTTAGACTCTTCGCTAGACTCTGTTGACTCATCTTCTTTATCCCCTTCCTCTTCTTTCTTAGTTTCGGCTTCTTTTTCTACTAGTTCGTCATATTTTTGTTCTACTAAATCAGCTAGTTGACCATTACCCTCTTCATTCTCTTGAACAAAGCTATCTATGGCTGATTGGTCAATGCCTGATGTTGCTTGTTGATCCATTTAATGAACCTCCTTTTAAATTAATGTTAAACGTTTTGAATAGCACCAGGATTAGCTAGGTTAGGTGGCATAGGGTTATTCTCTGGTAACTGAATAGGGTTAGGTGCTTGTCCCATTCCCATAGGTTGAGGTGGTGGCATTTGAGGAGCTAATTGTCCTAGTCCTCCTCCCATCATTGGGGGTTGAGGGGGTAATCCGCCCATTGGACTGCCAGGACTAGGGGGAACTACATTTAAGCCTGGTTGTTGTTGCGTTGCTCCAGGCATTCCTGGCAATCCGTTAGGTGCATTAATAGGTTGAGGAGGTTGTTGATTCTGAGGGTTAAGGTCTAGAGACGAAAGTCCTCCACTTTGGGTCTCTTGGTCTAATTGTTGGATAAGTTCTGCTATATCTAACTCTTTCTCAAAGTTTTCCATAAACTGCTTCTGGTACTTCTTGTCTGCTTTCAGGAACTTCTCAGTTAACATTTGTTTACGGTGTGTTAGTAAGTGCGACATTGAAGCGTCTTGTTTAGGCTCTACTTCCTTGCCATTTATAATCTCTATAAACTCTACATAAGCGTCATTGTCTTCTACTTCGTCATCGGCTACTCTAGATAAGTCTTCAGGTGAGGTCTTAAACTTAGCCCAGTTGTCATAACGTTGTTGTGGGTTGTCCATACCTAAGTCTTTATACAAATCAAGGAGGGATATACTACCAGTCTTATTAAGATTAATAGCAATTGATTGACGTTGTGATTTGTCAAATGGGAGGGTTGTGCCTGCTCTAACACTTACTTTCATATCTGGGTCTATCATACCACGAGTCATAACCACTTTGTCAAAGTTACCATCTCCTGGATTATAAGAAAACCAGTGCTTCTCGTCATAATGGACTGCCATTAATTGAACTAAGAAGTTGAAGTATTGTTTAGCCGATCGCTCAATACATCTAACTACTCGGTCTTGTCTGCCTTGAGCTTGGTTTTTAATCATAATAGCTTCACCCAACGTCTGGTCTTTACCTGCTTCAGATTGATTAGTGCCTGAGAATTGTGCAGGTGTACCCATAAGAGAGTGAATTGTTGAACGTGCGTCTATCTTATCGTCCATAACATATTGAGGTAACATATGTGGAGCTACTTGTAAAACGAACTCACTGACTGGTCTACCTGCTGTATTAATTACAATCTTTTGGTTAGGATCACCAGTTAAGTTTTCAAGGTCATCACTTGTTACAGCGTCTGTTGAGAAGATTAAGAAGCCGTTGGCAGTATCGGCATTTTCCATTATCTGCCTACCACGCTTGTTTAGTACATCTTGCATAGAAAAGACTTGTTCGACTGGTGTAGTTTGGTCTATCCAGTGGCTACCATCATTTAAGTAGTTAATTGGGATATATGGCTTCATAGGAGCTTCTAAGAAATTGTTATACTGTCCTTTTACTCCCCAATACCAATTAGGGTTTTTAAACATATCTAACATTACATCGTTAACATAACAGAACACCCACTCTTCGGCTTCGTGCTTAGTGTTATAAACTGTAGCCCATACTTCACGCCAAGTAGCTTCTCCAGTCATTTGGCGTTGTGTTCCTTTTTTAATTGATAAGGTTTCTAGTATCTCGGCTTTCTTACTTGGGAAGCGTGCAATCAGTTCATCTACTGAGTTCTTATGTATCTCACATATAAAAGCAGGGTTAGCATTTTCCTTAGCGTTCTTGTCTATAATGACATAGTCTGGGTTAATAGCTTCTGTGATAATCTCGCCGTTCTTACCATAGTCTGGGTCATAATAAGCCTTTATAATTCCTACTCGTTTAACAAGTAAGTTAAAGGTTGCCTGTTCAAATACTCGCTGTATATCAAAGTCATCACAGTATGCACTTAAAGCTTTCTCTAAGTCCCTAGCCATAATCCTTGATTCTGGTGTGTCCTCTGCTGGACTTACTTCAGGTCTAGGAGCTTGAGCACAGGCATAAGATATAATAGCGTCTACTCCAATATGTACTTCATTGTCTATATAAGGGATTTGGTAACGATAAAGTTTAGAAGTATCTATTTGTTTACCAATAACCATACGAAAAGCTTGAGCCCTAGCATAGCGTAGGTTCTGACCTTGCATATCATCCCAGTAGTCAATACTGTCTTCAACACGTTCGTTAATGTTCTTAACTAAGCTTCTAGCCTTAATGGTTGTAGCTATTTGTGGGAATTGGTCTATTAAGCCGTAGGCATTTTCTAGGTTGTCTACTCGTTGGTCTTCATAGGGGGAGGCAATTTGCTCGTAATCGATGGCTTTATCCTTTCATATGTTAATCGTTCCCCCGATTAAGCTTATAATACAACAATTAATTTTTGTTTACAATAAGCAGATTAACTTTATATTTGCAACGATGACAGATGTGTGTTATGTAATCTGTTGAAGCCTTAACATCCTTATATGAATAGTTATCTCCAGTTGTGTAACTTAATATTCGTCCTCTAACTACCATTAACATCTGTCCACAATTAACACAATGTAAGGCTTGGGTATCACTATCTTTAACATAAATAAAAGCTGTCATTATTTTAGGGTTCAAGTGTACCTCCAGTCTTTGTTGTTATTCTTACCTGCTTGTAAAACAATGTCATCTAAGTTAAATACTTTAGTTTGCATATCTTCTGAGATAACTAAGCCTTTTGGTACGTTGCCCTCAGGCTGAAGTAAGTTAACGATCTTAGTTTGGTTATATCCTCCTGTTATGGCATAGCAGATATATGACAAAGCGTCATAAGCGTGGTCTTCTACTCCTTTTGATTCAATCTCTTCAACGTTAGTGTCTGAATATGGAAGCATAGGAAGCGTCCTAATTAAGTTAACACAAGACTCGTGGACTGATAGTCTAGCTCTGCCGTCTGGCATATCGCCTAGCATATGGTGCATTAAAGCTTGTCTGTTTACTTTTGCTATGTGAGTTCCTGGAGCTGATTTAATTATGTTTACTTGTATTCCGAGTTTAGCAAAGACTTCTCTAAACTGGTCTACTATAGGTCTAGTACCTCCTAAGTTAGAGTAAGTGTCGTGAGGCATAGCCAAGAACTTAACCTTTTCGTGTTTTAAGTATATAGCTAGTTCATACGCCCACTCTTCAGGTCGTTTATTATTAGCGTATAGTTCCCTATAGACATAGAAGTGTTGGTCAGGACTGACTGCTACCCAATAAACTGCTGTAGGGTCATTGTAACCCCAGTCTAGTCCGCAATAAAGGGTGCAGTCTTCTAAGTGTACTGGAAGCCTAGAAAAGACGTGTTTATGTCTTCTCCACTCGTTAAAGACTTGCCCTGCAAAGATGTCCCAATCGCCGTGTAGTAAGGCTTTCTTAAGCTTCTCATCACTTAAGGCTTCTAACTGTTTCTTATAACTTTCCCTAAAGTCTGGATTAGGGTGGTCTTCAATAGTGGCAGGTATATACATTTTGGTTATGCCACTGCTCTCTTCTTTAAATACCTCCATTGGTCTATGTCCGTCTATGAAATAAGACTTAACCCAGCCGTGTCCTATGTTGCCTGGATTAGAAGCACTCATAATACGCATTAAACGCTTCTTATCGCTTCTAACCCTAGTCTTTAAGTATTCGTATTGGTCTTGGGTAAAGTGAGTTAACTCATCAAATAGTAAAGTATGTATCTCAGCACTCTGGTATCTATACTTGTCTGCTTCATTATCTAAGTAAGCAAGCTGAATAATAGATTTATTAGGAAAGGTAAATAGACTTTGTTGAGAGTTGTACTTAACGTTGTCTCTAAATACGTCTAGTTGTTTAAGTAGCTCTGGGACTTCACTTTGATTAAGTTCTTTTAGGGTTCTACGGAAGATGTATGTGTGGTGTGCTTCGTCTTCAATACTGGCTGTTATTGCTTCTGCTATTAAGGCTGCTGACTTGCCACCACCTGCCGCTCCGCCGAAAAAAGTCTCATCAGCCGAGCTAGTTAAAAATAGCTCCTGTTTTGGGCTAGGTGTTATGTTGGGAACTAATACGTCTTTTTGCATTATCTAGGTAGATCAATTCTGTTCCCCCTTTTCTTCGCTTATTATATCATCTCTTTTAATTGGTCTAGGTATTTTGTTTATAAAGTTTATATTAAAGTTGGGTATATCGTCTTTAGCATATCCTTTTAGCTTAAGTCCTGTTTCTAAAAACTTATGTCTTGTTGGGTGGTCTGGTTGGATGTCTACAAAAGCCTCTTTGCTTTCTTTACCCATAACTACTACTTTTGTTGCTTCTAAACCCTCGTTAAGTACCTTAGCAAGCTTTTCGTCTGAAACTCCCATTTGGTCTAGTAGTTCTCTAAAGCCTTTTGATTTAGTAACCTTTGATGGGGCTCTAGCTGTTCTAGGAGAATACCCAGCATTAATCATCGCTTGACTTACACTGCTACCTTTTTCCACCAAATTCTTTGCTACTTGTTTTTGCTTAAGAGTTGCCATTTACTTTGTCCTCTTTTTCGTTCTTATTTGAATGATAGCGTAATACGGCTTGTATTTTTTTTTCAAGTGTTTTTGCTGTGTCGGGATGACCATATAAAGTTACTATGACAGCATCCACAAGGGCCTCGTCATTTTTAAAAACAAGAGTGCTCAGATCTATTTTGTATTCTATCTCTTTTAGTATCTTAGCTACAGCGAGGTAGGCATCCTTAAGCTCGTCGGTTGATTTAGGTAAAGTATATTTAATCCCTGCTTTGTCTGCCAATGATTGAACAGCTTGGTTTAATATCATATAAGGTCTTATATCATCTGGTTTTTGGCTCGGGAATAGCTTCATTTTAAATTACCTTTAAACATTCTAACCCTCTATATTGCATTTTAGTATCATCATTTGTATAAGCACTCTGTCCATATCTTTTTCTTACAATCGTTTTATATAGTTCTGCTTGTTCTGGGGTTATGTAAATAGGCTCAAATGTTTTCTCTTGTTGGTCTACTTCAAAGTTAGCGTCTAGGTAGTCTAAAAGCTCTTGTTCTGCTTTAGTGTAGTTTGCCATTCTGCCATCTCCCTTAG
>JAEHJW020001053.1_pt1 | contig 11017 bp, 12 predicted proteins | sample 9271431 | NCBI WGS metagenome assembly JAEHJW02
GGGGAACCTTCTTACCTTCAAATCGTGTTACCTTAACCTCGCCCTCAGAACCACTGAGGATGTAGGCCTGACCATATTCGTCAAGGATGTCGTACATGACAGGGACACCAGGTGTAAGTGGGTCTTCCAGAAGAACGTTACGGGTTAGACCCTGATAACGAAGCTTTAGCTGGATAGGACCAATCATACCCTGTCCAAGACGGACCATGTAGTTTGAACGGTCGGCTAGAATCTGACTTAGTCGGGCTTCCTTAGCTTCCTTAGAAGCAGTCTTGCGCCCAGTAGTTTCCTCTAGACGCTCTTGTGCATCTAGAATCCTCTCAACATAGTCATCTGAACCTACCGCAGTGCGTGCGCCTGATTTAGTGAATGGCATTTCTTTTTTTCCTTTATTCTCTAGTAGTTTTCTCTATAACCTAAAATTACAGAGTGCCACGAGGTACTAAGCGGACAACGATCTGGGTTGGACCAAGAACGTCAATCAGTTCAGCAACTGGGGTAGCGTAAGCATTAGGAGCAGCGGAAGTAAGAACAGCCTTCTGAGCACCAGTACCGGCATAGAGATACGTAGGAGTACCACTGGTTGAAACAGTGTAACTCTGTGTTGCATCGAATGCAGGAGAGGAGATCTGGAAGTAAGCGTTGTCACCACCAATCCATACGGTGAATACATTGACGCCTACCTGAGTAACATCGTCAATGTTGGCGTTACGGTCAAGAGCAGCTAAACCGAAGGGCTTAGGACTGGTTGTACCGGAAACAGCCGTGTTTCCATCAAATAACGCGACGGTATCTCCACCAGTACGATATACAACCATACCAGAATAAATATTGCCAGTTTCTGATGGGTCCAGGAACGTAGCTTGAGGGGTTGCCTCATATTTACTCTGAAGTGGGATGCATGTACGGTGAACGCCGACGCTGGCTAGGCTTGTTAGCTGTAGCATCTATTGTATCTCCTTACTTGATACCTATTAGATAATCGTCAGCAAGAAAATTGTCCTTACTAACGTTGGCCGTAGTCACCCGACCCATATCCGGTAGGCGTCCACGATTTGTAGAAGCTACCTTTTGGACCCGAGGTTGACTAGCCCCGGATTTTTCAAACATGTCAACTGATTCGCTAAATCCCTTTAGCTCAGCATCTGACATTTGTTCGAGCTTAGCAATATGTACAAACTTCTCTTCTGGGTTAACCATATTAAGAGCTTCTAGCTTGTCATATAGATTGAGAGCAGTGAAAATCTTGGCTCGTGAAGCCTGCACTGCTGAATAAGAAGGCTCTACACCACCAGCGTATGGAACAAGTGCTGGGTTAGTACCATCATATGGCCATGGAGAAGGGTTCTCGTCTTGCTGTGGTACAATCCCTGACTCAGAACCATCATTGTAGTAAGGTACATAACCCGCGTCTTCACCATTAACTTCTTGTGGAACAAGAACATTAGTTACATGGTCTGGAGTAACTGTTTTCTCATAAGTAAAGTTACTACCAGAGTCATCGAGATCACGGACATCAGTAATCTGAAGAGTTTCCTGATTACCATTAGTAGCTACACGGTTGATAAATGTATCTACCGCACCCTCTTTCTTATTCTTCTTATCTTTCTTCTTATCCTTCTTTGCAGACTTCTTAGACTTCTTTTCGTCTTTTGAATCATCATCGTCGTCATCGTCTTTGTCTTCATCACTAGAAGCAAACTTATAAGTATCCTCTACAAGAGTCTTGAGTTCAGAAAGATCCTTAGAAGCCTGACGGTAATCGTTAGTAGCAACAAGGTTGTCTTCAATGTCATTTAGAATTGAAGATACACTGGCAACAACAAAGTGCAAATCAGTATCTGTAGATGCACTCTTTATGTGATCGTTAGCTGCGTTAGCTGCACTCTGTACATCAGTGAAGCTAAAATCATCACCGTTATTAATAGCTACTTGAATATTATGGATGTTTTCTGCAACTCGATATAGTTTTTCATCCATATCGTTTGCAAAATCTCCCTGATAATTAGCGTACATCTGTCGGCCTTCCGGGAAAACTGCACTAGAACCAGGACCACCTGGAATCTCTCCATCATCGGCAGCATCTAAATCACGCACATCAACAAAACGATTGGCTGGAGCGTCAGCTACCCAACCTTCTGTTTCATCAACTGGAGGTGGTGATTGCTCAGACGCTCCCCATGAATCTAGATTAATTGTGTCTACCTGATCATATGGAACTTGTCGTGGAGTAGCTGGACTAGGAGCACCAGCATTCTGCCAACCATTTCCGGCTTGGAATCTAGACATTAATTAATTCTCCTCGTCTTCACCTTGTAAGTTTTTAAAGTATTCAATTTTTGCAGAGTCTTCTAACATTTGTTGCCCTCTAGTAATTTTGTCACTAGCTGCAACAGATGCGTCATCTAAGCTTGTTCCAGGGACGCCATTCATATCCTCGTTTGAGTTTTCTGATTTATTACTAGTTTTTTTATTCTTTTTGTAACTTTTTAGCTTTTTTTTCATTACTGTAATACGTTTTTCGGCTGGACTAACGAATACTCTTTTTTGTTCAATGTTTGGACTAACACCAGTATAAGATGGAGCTTTAAAATCTAATTGAGCAGGTGGTCTTTCATAAGTGCATTCTGGTTCTCTGCAATATAGACCAGTTTCATCCATTAAATGTCCATTAGGACAAAGATCTAATTTTCTGCCGTTACCTTGTTGACTATTTTGTAAATATTCATAATATGATGTATCTACGCTAGATGTTTTTGGATAACCAGGTGAAAATTGTTCGTTCTTTTCAGGTTTTTCTCTTGGCACTTTAACTGGTGTATTTTGTGAATCTTCAAACTCTTTAATTGCTTCTTGTACTTCTGGACTAATAAAACCACAGTCTTCACAAATACCAGAGCGATAGTTATCACCAGAACATTGAGGGCATAGACCTAACACAGTTAGGTTAATTCTCATTACTTCCTTTGCCTCTTTTTTTGGGAGGTTTAAAGCAAAATCGATTAATTTATCTGTAGCGTTTAACATTAATATGTAGGTGACTTATAAAATTTCTTTATTATCAAAGATGATTCGTCGGCTGGGTCAAAAACCGAAGAAAGTTCAAAGAAATTAGGCTTAATACAGGCTTCATAAACCCTTGCTTCAATTTTACGACCATTTTTATAAACAGTTGTTATTTGACCTTTAAGTTTTGGAACGTGCATACAATATTCTGATGGTTTAGAAGCATATTTTCCACAGGCAGAACAGATTGTTCCTTGAACATCCGCTCCCATGGAAACACCGTTAAGTTCACCATCCATTACTGCATTCGCTAATTTAGGGAATGTTTTAGCATCTAATTCTTCTAGACAATAGACAGAACCATCAATAATTCCACTATCTAATTTTGTTTCTCGGTATATTGATGCAAGGATTACACCACGAGCCCTTTTAGGGTCAGAATTATTGTGCTCTACGAAACAAGGACGACCATTGAATGTTTTATAGGATTGTTTAACTTGATCTACTGGCCAACCATCATAATTAGCGTTTACTCGTGTACTGATAGCCCTACTAATCCTATAGAGATACCCATTTTCAGCATTAGTATTAGGATTAAAATTAAAATCTGACCATTCTATATCATGCTCAGGAATTTTTTCTATATTGGCAAAATGAGCATCAATACTAGTTGGTAGAGTTAAGAAAGGTGCGCCATATTTTATCATAGGTATATACTCTCTATCGAGAATTGGGCTTTACTGTTTTTAAAATAATTTTTGATTTTTATAAAGTTTTGTTGCTTCTTTTAGTTCTTCTTCAGTCAACCATACTCCAGAAGATTTTGCCATTCGCATTTGGACATCACCAGGATCATTGGTGTTTCCACCATTACTGGTCATCTTCTTATCAAGTTTGATGACAATACTTGTAAGGTTACTTAATCCCGATGCAACTGTTTCAAGTAATAACCCTTGTTGTTTTTGGACTTCACCTTGTTGTCTCTGAATTTCTTCTTGCTTTTTTAAAAGTTGAGTATGTTCTATAATAGCAGTTTCAGTAGCTTGAACTCGTTCTGGTCCAGGAACAATTGCTGCAATTAAACCCTTTACACCAGGGTCCCCATTCATGAACAACTTAAGCACTCTTTTTTGCTTCCTAAGTAACTTAGCTTTTTCGGTCCATGGTCTCTTAATAATTCCAATAATTGTTAAGATTCCAGCCGTGATTCCAACGAAGAAATATACGGTAGAGAGTATCGCGCCCGTGGTTAAAAGCACTAGTGTTCAGTTTCATAGATTGAATCGGTCAGATTTAACTTGCGGAAATTCCGGGCTACCTGATGTTCACCTTCTTCAATAATTGCTAATTTTGTTAACGGAGAAGTAACACTAAGGAAAGAACCTTCGTAAATAGCATATTTTGGAAGTATTACTCGGTCTTCCCCCAATAAAAATGACATATTTTTTAACCTCTCACAATCTAGGTTAAGTTTACAAATAGGTTAATGTAATTTTGTGACATATTTGTCACATCTTACATTATGCATCTTTATCTTTTTTATTTATCCGTTTACGATTAGGAAATTGTTCTGATGCAAAAGTAACTTTAGGACCCATATCTTCAGGATTAACTCCTGTAATAGCTGGCATATCAAAACCCATATAATCACTTTGATGATGATCGAAATCCGTATTAGTTGGTATAATTTGTTCATTCAATTTATCATTAAAATCATTATCTTCTGGGCCAACAACATTAGCCTGTAAAATCTTCGCAATATGATCCTTCATATAAAGCTCATCATATTTTTCATAATTATCATCAACTACAATTTTTTGACCATTAGCAAGTTTCATTTGAACTCTTTGCTGTGATTCCCAAGGAACAGAGAACTTCATTCTATCTCCATAGCTTATTTCTCTATCATTAGTAAATTCTTCAGTTAATGAGGCTTTCTTTGGATTAGTCTTTCTATACTTACCCCAATCACCACCCTCAGCACCAACATTAGATAATATGTCACCATCTTCAAAAACTATATTCTCATTTGTTTTTTTAGATGTAACTAATATTTCACCATCTTCAAGATCTTCAATACTAGCAGTCTTTTTTTGTGGTCCGTTTGGTTTACCCGACTTAGATCTCTTCGGTTGCGTCTTCTTTTGTTCATGCGACTCCGGTGGATGTTTCTTTTGTTGAGCATCAAGAGTTTCTTGATTAGCAATAGATGGATACATATTCGGTATTCCATTTACATCAGTATGAACAGGTTCTCCACCAATGTTAGGAGTAGGAGTTGGTGAACTTATATCTTGTATAGCCCCTGGTCGTAACTGTTCAGCTAGTTGTGGATCTTGTAACTGCATAACATATGCTTCATATTCAGCTTGGTATTCCATAGGAATAGGTAACTGTAATTGGAAACATCTATCAAAGATATCTTTCTTAACTTGTTGTTCTGCAATAACTCGATCAACTTTTTCTTTCTTAACGGTTTCTAGTTCATCCTCAAAATCAATACCAGCGTTTCTAGTAAATGTTTGGAAGCTAACAGGCATACCCATACCAGCTAATTGCTGTAAGAATTGACGCTCAACATTTTCATCTTGCAACGACATACTCTGGAAGATAATATCTGGGATAGCTAACTTTGGACGTTCTTCAACAAACTGAGCACCAGTTTCTTCGTCAACAACTAATACAGTCTCCATAATTGGGACTGGATGTCCGCCAACATTACGATACTCATAGAAACCTTGACGTTCAGCGACGGCACGCATACGTCCTTGAATAAAGTGCTTAATTTGATGTTGGTGAGTAGTTAGCATCTGAGTAATTAACTCACGGTTAAGAGCGCCACTAGCATAAGTGGCACCACTTTTACCGCCCTGTAACAATTCAGAACCAATACCAAAAACCATCATATAATTGGCCTGAATTCGATAGAAGTCAGTGTCAAGTTTTGGCATAGACTCTCTACCAAATGCATTCTGAATCTGTAGACCATGGTGATATACCATTAATCTGAAGTCAGCATTAATAGCTGTTGCTAAGTCATCTCGTAACATGCCGAGTTCTTCAGCATCAGGAATCCATGGGCCATCTTGGTCAGCATCTGGTAGTCCTAGTGTAGCCAAAATCAATGGAGAGTACAATCTGTCAGAAATTGCTTCCATACTTGCTTGTAAGGATTCTTCCATCATTAACTGACGGAAAGCTCTCATAAGAATAGGAGTACCGTGCTCAGCCCAAGGGTTGGTTTTATACGGAATACCTTTCATCAGTACATCTGAGACAGGTATTTCAACATCTCTCTTAGCATACTCAACTACATCTGGATACATAGCCATAAGTTGAGCATATTCTTTTTCAGGTTGCCTGGTTTCAACCAACTTCTTAACTTCTTCTGGAACTTTAATGTGATATTGATAAGTTCTTAAAGCTCTATTTTTTGCTACAATAACATCATTAGGATTAATTAGTTCGTCGGCATCCCAAGCACCAATTCCATCATTCCATGAACCAAGTGCAAATACATCACCAATTAACCAGTGTTCACGGCTTAGTGAGTACAGGAAATCCTGATATTGTAGTCCGTCCCAAAATAACTCAGAGAAAAATTCATTAACTCTTTTATCTGGATGTGAAAATTCCATTCCCAAAAGTGGGAACCTTGAATAAATATCAATCATCGAAGGGACGAGATAATGGGTAGTATATATAAGTCTAGCCCAGTCACGTATTTTACGAGTCTGCTCGTCTGGGTCTTCCATGTTGAACCACCAAGTGCGTTCACGAAACCATTCAAATGGATCGTGAAGTTTTGGCATCGCCCATTCTGAGTTAGTACCCATTGCAGCCGCTTGACGACGATTAACTACTGGGCCAATATTGTCACTACCAGGAATGTGAAGTCCCTGGTTTTTATAGGCAGAGCTAAACTTATCTAGTTTTTCTCTACCAGCAGACATTCTGGAATAGTTAATTACATCTTGCTGGAGATTACCGTAACGACCAGTATTAATGGTACTTTGAGCACGGAGTTGATTAAAAAGGGGGTTCTTCCGCATTCTATTAAATTCAGCGGAAGCAGACCAGCCCTCTTGATTAATTGCCATTGGTTATATTATATCTTATTTTTGCGAAAATTGCAAATGAGAATAGATAAATTACATGCCACAAGAACATGAGTCAATACCAGGAGCACGCTCATGTCCACATGGATAGAATGAAGTTTCACCAGATAAAATGATTGTTCTTCCACCACGAATTGCGTTCCCAGAAAGGGTGTAGTTAGTCCCAACTCTTCTTAGAGTCGCAGTCTTAATCCGTTGTTCACGTTCCATTGACATTTTAATTCCTTTAAAGATTAATCATTCATATATTACGGACCAACCCAAGTAAATAAATCATTATATTTACTTTGAGTCTGTACAATTTGTTCTATGTTTTTAATTTCTTTTTCGGTTACCACTGAGATATAATGACCCATATTCCTAAATATATCCACTTTCCATAATTCAGGGTATTCTTTCATATCATTAGTCCATTTACATTCTAACCAAATATCAAATTCTGGCAAATAAAAATCTGGTAAGTATGTAGTATTGTCTGATAATATTTTGAACCTTTTGGGTTCATAGACCCATTTAATACCATAAAAGTCCATAAGTTTAGCAACTCTAGATTCAAACTTGGAGCGAAATAGAATCCCTTTATAAGATGTTTTTATGCCTTTAAAGAAATCAACTTCGATGCGGTTATCAAACTTCCCTTCCGCCCAATTCCTTTTTCCGACCAGGGAATTCTTTTTTCTGGTTTCTTCAGATCTCTTCTTGCCACGGTTAGAATCACCTGCTTTACGAGATTCTTCTAATGGTCTAGTTCTTCCTTTTAATGCATTAGATTTTTTTAATTTTGTTTCATTAGATTGTTTTTTACCTAAGTTAAAATTACGTATTGTCTCTTTAGTTGTATTGCTATGTGTTTTACCAAAAAAAGAATTTTTCTCCCCAATTTCTAACCTTTTGTGATGGCCAAATATAAATTTATTTTTATTATTTAAAATAAACTCGTCACAACTATTACAGGCACAATAAGTATCTGGACAGGGTTCCCATGCAATTAATGGTGGTGTTTTTGCCATTATCAACCTGGACCGATCCACGTATGGTTACTTGGTAGGTTAGAAATTACTGACGGACCAGGATTACTAATAAGAACTCCATTAACGATAGAATAAATCTTTGGAGCACTAATTGTAAGAGACCCCAAAGAGCTATTCGCGTCTAGAGCGTTAGAGCCAATACCAGCAGCAGAAAGATCGAGGAAGCAGCCGGTAATTGACCAGTTGATAATTCCTGTTCCACCACTAGCAACTAATCTATAAGCATTATAGACAAAACCAGATGATTGAGGTTGAGCCATAAAGTAAGTAGTTTGAGCAGTGGATACAGTTGTTTGGATAACTGCAACCCAACCACTAGTTGAATAGCGGTTTTGATTTCCCTGCAATGTAACTGTTGAAGTACCGGTCCAACCAGATAATGCTTGAAGAGTTACTGCAGTATAAGTAGCATCATTAATTGAAGTCATTGAATCAAATGAACAGACCATGCCAACATCAATGCTAGGTCCAAATCCATATGAGTTGACGCCACTGGTTACATTTAGGCCAGGACTTAATGAACCTGGAATAGAACCAACAGGAGTATTATATTGGCTCTGAGTTGGATAAGGAGGGTATCCAATACCTGTACCACTGGCATTTGGACCACTGAGAATTACTCCTGAGACAGTTCCATTCATGAACAAATTAACAAATTGACCAAGTGGGTAAGTTCTTTTAACTTGCTTTGGTCCAACTCCTTCAGCCCAAATAGCCATGTTAATTTCCTTCTAGAAGTCTGACAATTTCCATCTCTGATTTTAATTCAGGATGCTCTTTCAAAAACTCCTGCGACTTTAACGCTAATTGCTCGTCAAAATCGTCTTCTTCTTCATCATCTTCTAAGAATTCTCCAGCAAATACTGGAGATTCATCGTCTATATATGATAATTCTTCATCATCTGCTTCCTCATAAGAAACTTTTATTTGAGGAGCAAGTTCTTTAGGCCGAGGAACTGCAACAAACTGTTGTAAAGAATTAGAAATCTGTGTTGCTAATTCTTTCGGATCAATAGTAGGAGTAGGTCTTTTATAAAGATTTTTAAGATATTCTGTAGCTAAAATAATTACTTCAGTATTTAAGTTTTTACCTTTTAATAAAGCGACTTGCTGTTTTGCAGAATCCCAATTATAACTAATTTTATTGCCATTATAATCATAAAGATTACCAATAATGAACTCATCTCTACGAGATGTTTCATGGTGTGTATCTATCGCAATAAATGTAATTTCCGGTGAAGTTATTCCAACCGTTTCTATTGGACGAGATACAATTTTTGTTGTAGAAACTCTAAATACCATACTAAATTAGTATAGCATATTACCTTTGATTAATCAAACGGTAATTTGCCTTTTCTTCAGTAGAAGCTACTTTATCATCCCAAATAACTGAAAATTCATTAGTTCCTACTGAAACAACAGTTCCTTGAATTCCTTGAGCAGCAACTCGTCCTCTTACGACTGAATCTTTTTGTGCTAGAACAGTTCCAAGAACTAAATTTTTGGAAGCATTAACTAACTGGCCATATGGAGCAGTTTGCTGCGCTGGATTGTCGATATCACGTCCATGCTGGGTGCCATGAGCAATATCCCAGTCAATACGCTCTGCCCAACCATCTCTAAGCTCCTGCTTTGACCTCTCATTGCGCTGTAGGTCACTCTGAGTCTCATCAACCATATCATTAGGGAGAGGCTGATTAGGAGCTACGAAGTCATCATCTACTTCAGGAGCGTCTGAAAAAAGATCAGCGACTTTAATGTTTAATTTTGAAGTTGTGGTCATAATTTTCCTTTACGATAACTATGGTAAGTTTTGATATAAATTAGTTGTAATTAATTTCAGGTACATCTGGAGTAATATCAGGAGAAGAAGGATTGCTTGGTTGGACCATATGTACTTGTTCTCTTTGTATTTTCTGTACTTTTAGCTTCTTATTGTAATCATAAGTATCATCTGCATCCTCTTCAACTGGATTTAATACTGCATCCTCTTTTCGAGAAGTTTTAGGCTGAACAGGTCCTTCTGGCTCACCAAACAGTGAATTAATGTCAAAACCACCAGCGCCGAGACTCTTTCCTTCTTCTGGTGCTGGTGGACCAGTTAACCCTGGACGAGTTTTCATCTTTTGACTGTTGAACTTTGGTTCTGGTACATAAGGTTTGAATTTTTCTGGTACTTCATCACCCTTAATTTGCTTAGCTAGATGTTGTACGGCAGGATTATTAGCCCACATTCCCCTCTCAACTTCTTGAGAGCTAAATGGGTTGCTAAGTTGATATAGAGGATTTCCAACATATACTGATTCTGTTGGACCGCCTTGACGAATTTCTTCTGGAAAATGAATCTTTTCTTTATTAATAACAGGTTCTGGGCTTAGTCCTGACATACCACTTTCTTCTGGTGGCAAGGAAACATAACTAGTTCTCTCTGTTGGTGGCTCTACCGTATGGTCAACTACATAATGTTCTTTTTGTATTCTATTTGGAACACAAGTTGCTCTATCTGCTGGTAATTCTACAACGCGACCAAAATTCTCTGGAGTCCATTGAGGGATTAAACCTCTAAGTTCTTGTTTTGGTACACCCGACTCACGAACTCTCTTCAAACGTGCACCTACAGTTTGTAGAACAGTTTTTCCTTCTGGAGAAGTATATTTACCAGTTACGAGCCTACTATTAATTCCAGTAGTTATACCTTCTCTAGGATTTTCAGCTGGATTATGATAATCAACTATACATCCAACATCTGGTTCATGTTTTCCACTTGGATCATGGTCACAACCAAATCCATGATGAGCTTCTCTCCAGTTTTCATCATTTTTAAAATATGGCATTGGTTCAGTTATACCCAAATTATGTTGA
>JAEHJW020002339.1_pt1 | contig 11015 bp, 16 predicted proteins | sample 9271431 | NCBI WGS metagenome assembly JAEHJW02
CTGATTCAATCAATGCTGTCTCTCCACCCGCTACTATTCCTTCCTCCCTTGCGGCTTTAGTGGCATTAACAGCGTCTTCAATTCTATATTTCTTTTCCCTCATTTCTAACACTGTCTTTGCACCTACGTTAATAATTACTACACCATTAGATAACTTAGCTATTCTTTTAGTGAATAAATCTTTTTCAAATTCTTCTTTAGCTTCTTTAAGTCTTGATTTAAGTTGTGTTTTTCTCTCATCAACTACTACATCTACTCCCCCACCGTCTATAATGAAAGTAGAAGTCTGTGTGGACTCGACCCTACCTGCACGTCCCAAATCCATTATCTCTACAGAGTCTAAGCTTCTTCCTGCCTGAGAAGAAATAAGAGTTGCCCCTGAAACTGCACAAATATCACCTAGCAAATCCGTTCTCAATACTCCATAAGCAGGTGCACGTAATGCTAAAAAGTGGCATTTACCATCTAGCTTATTAGCTACCAAGATAGCCAACGCCTCAGGAGTTAAGTCATCGGCTATTATCACCAAGTCTTTCGTGGGTAATAGGTCTAGGATTTTAATTAACGAAGCCGCGTCAAGCTTTTCATCAGTTACTAAAATGTAGGGTTTTGCTACAACTGCGTTGTTTTTATCGTCTGTTATAAAGTAAGGCGACATCCACCCACTCTCAATCTCAAGCCCATTAAGCTTTTCAACTCTTATCTCGGTAGTGGGTACTTCGTTTAATCTGATTACTCCATCCTCACCAGATAATTCAACTGCATCAGCGACTATCTCACCTAGTTCTTTACTTGAAGCGGAAATAGTGGCGACCTGCAGGATTTCCTCTTTAGTTTTAACAGGTTTTGCCATTTCTTTTAATCTGTCGAGGACTTTTAAGGTATCGGCTTCAATCTCCTGTTTTAACACCTGTGGATTAACGCCTTTATCTATCTGTTCTAAACCAGCTTTGATTATTGCCCTTGCAAGTATAGTTGCGGTGGTAGTTCCGTCTCCGGCTAAATCATTGGTCTTAGTTGCTGCTTCTCTAACTAATTCCACACCTGCTTGTTCAGTTGGATCGTTTAGGAAGACTTCTTTAAAAACTGTAACGCCATCGTGAGTTGAAAAGGGTACGTCGTAGGAGTGCTTGACTATTACATTTCTGCCTCGTGGCCCAAGCGTAGAGGAGACAGCATCGGCGGCAGTATCAATTCCTCGCATTAATGCTTGGCGAGCTTCTTTATCAAATACAATAGTTTTTTTCATAAATAATAAATATAAAATCTTTTAATGAATGGAAATTCTCTGGAAAATCTCCAAACCGGTTGAATCCTAGACTTCTCCAATATCCTAATTGCTTCTCTTATTTCTTTTGCTGATAATGTTGGTACTTGTGTTTTTTTCATAAAAATTCCTGATATTCCTCAGAGATTATTATTCTTTGAGGTTCTGGACGATACTTAAAGTAAACTCGAGACTGATTACCAACAGATGGTTTTCCATAAATTTTACAATCCTCGCACACATAATCTATCGATGGTCCCTTTTCTTCAGGAATAGCGCATAAAGTTACATTTCCTCTTTTGCATTTCCAACAAACTATTTTCGAAACTGGACTATTCCACTTTCTGATGGGTAATTCTTGTTCTTGTGGTTGCTGATTCATTCAAATACTCCCAAAACATCTGTTAGCTGAATGTCGTCAACGTATCTCATCAGCAAAAGTGCCTGATTTTGAACTACAACATCTAAGCCCGCACCTTTTTTGTATAGAATATGCTTACCCTTACCTTTTCCCTCAACTATTACGCCCGTATTGTGGTCTGGGATTAGTTCATCGGGTAATTTAATGCCCGTGTCAGTGTGTTTTTTAAACTCGTCAACCTTAACTAAGATAAATCCTGCCTCCGGTATCAATCTTTCGTTAAATTCTCCTACTTTTTTCATATCTTTTAAGACGTTTGCTAACTCTTCGCTCTCTTTATTCTTTTCTTTGACTGAATAGTCGTGCTTTTGGGCTTGCAAAACCCTTCGTCTTGACTCTTCCCACTCCCTTGCTTTGGGATTAACAGCCATTTCCCTTGTGCGTTCTTCATCAAAAGCCTCAGCGCCTTTAATAGTTGAAATATTCTTTTCGTGTTTTGCCCAGGTTGGCTCATAAGGTTGGCTCATAATAATTTAAACAAGCCTGCATCCAACATTTGACGTGATAAGTCATTAATCTTGATTGCTGTTTTTTTACTGCCGCATCGCAGTCGATTCGTGATGTTCTATCCATATATTGTTGTTTACGAGGCAAGAATCTACCGTTTGTTTCTCTATCAATCCATTTGATTTCAGGGACTATTCCGCACCAATTACAAGGCTTACCGTCCAGCTCTTTGAGGTTTAGCTCGGTAGAAAATAAATCTGAAGCTAAATTATCCATACAAAAAAGACCCACGCACTATTTCTAGTTTGTGAGTCTGCCCGTTGATTACGGGTGTAACTTGCTATAAGTATAAACCAATATATCAATTTTGTCAACTAAAAAGGGCGGATTAGCCTCCGCCCAAATTAGCACTATCACATACTTAAACCTATGTGGTTGAGGATACTGTGTGATAAATGTTTACGAAGAAATTAGCATTTAATGGTGCTGCTCCAAAAGTTGTTTTCCAACCTGCTGTGGAGACTTTCTCCGTAGGATCGCCTGTTCCGCCCGAGCTGAAGTCTTTAATATAAGTCTTCAAAGCCTGAAGGTCGGTTACTCCAAATGCTTCTGTTCCAAAGAGTGAAGAAATGTAGAGTGTTGCGGTTGCCGTTACTCCTGAAGCTGCCAATTGGCCGCCGTTAGAGGTTTTAAGCCACCTTGTTCCGTGGATTTTACCCACTTCTCCCTGCATTAATTTTTCTGCGTTTGGTTCAGTGTACTTGTTAGCGTCTATCCATCCACCAGTTGTGGTATCTGATTGTAAATCGTAAATACTATCTGTATGTGCGACTCCAACATAGAAACCATCAGACTGTTGCATTGAATCATTTCTATCAAGAGACCTGACGGACTTTTTGACTTCAGTGATTGACAATGTTCCGGTTGCCGGAATAGATGTATAAGCTGCTGCTGCGACTCCTGTTGCCGCTTGGGTTGTACCTGCGGTCTGAACAATGTTTCTGATAACCGTGTCGATAGAAAGTCCTGCGTTATACGCAAGTCTCTCCATGACTGCTTTCATTATGTCACCAAAAGAGGTGTAAGCAACTATATCCGAGATAGATACTGCTGCGTCATACTGAGCTGTTGAACCAGTTACATTAGCTGCGGTGAAGGACTGTGCCGTTGTAGGTACACCTTCTCCCTGACCTGCTGATACGAGAGCCAAGTTTGAAAATCTTGTCCAATAGACAACTCCTGTTCCGAAACCACCTTGTCCTTGTGGGATTTGTTTGTTTCTCTGTCCGAGCTGTTTATGAACTAATTTCTTTTCTGCAACTTTCAAGAATAGCTCGTCATAATAGCGATTTTTAATCGCTGTAGTTACGACTGCTAAGCTTGAAATTGATTTTGCTGAATCTACTGCCATGTTATAATTTCACCTCACTTTCTGAGGATAATTACCACTGGCCGTTAGATTTCAAGAAATCCTCCATCTGCTCTAGTGTCATCTTCTTTGGGTCTGGTGTTTCCACCTCTCCATTAGATTTAACTCGGCTAGTGATACCTTGGTCAGACTGTTGGGATTTCACAGCCCGTGCCTCAGCAACTACTTGCGCTTGTTTACGAGTCAGAGCCTTGGCAGTTGCCATCGCTCGTCTTCCTGCCTCTACCATCGTTATTCCAGGATTGGCATTGTAAATTTGCGCGCCTAGTTTATCTAACTCAGGGTCATACTCCGTTGAGTCAGGGTTAAACTGTGGCAATGTTGTCTTTAGAAGGTCTAATTCTAAAGCTGTTGTTTTATCAACTACCTGATTGGGATGAGGTTGTTGCGGCAAAACATTTTGTTGGCCTACGCCTGAAGACTTGTTAGCAGCTAGTGCTTCCTGTCTTTCCTTTTCCTTTAGTTTTGCGTAAACTTCCTTAAATCTCTTTTCAGGAACATACCTTCTACCTTTTTCATCCTCTGCGAAGTTTGGTTCAGTCTCGTCTTCTACCGACTTGGAATCGTTAGCTTCTGTTTCCGCGCTCTTCTCTGAGCCTGCAGTATCATCCAAAGTGTTTGTTTCTTGAGTGGTTGATGTCTCACTAGCAGTTTCATCTGCTGTATTTAGAAGCCCGTCGTCGTCAGTTACCTGATGATCATTAAGGGCATCTGCAACCTGTTTTAAAGGATCGTCCATTATGAACTCACCTCCTTTCGCACAGTTAGAACGTCAACTGAGAACCGCCAAATATCTTTCGATAGGCAATGTGTACGGTCAAAGAACGCTAGTTTTAGAAACTAGAGATTAAAAGCTTCCAAATTACTTTTAATCTTTAACCTCTAAAATCCTTGATTCTACCGTCTATAACTTGCATATACCCCGGCAGAAATGTTCCCCATGGACAAAATTTGCAAGTAATAGTTCCGTTATGGTTGTCAATATACCCGTTATGTTCCAACCAGTTTGCTTTTGCGTGAGTTGCGCATATATCAATTGGTCTATTAACTGACGTGTGTTTTTCTGCGTCTCCCCAAAATTCCTCATTAGTTGATTCCGGTAAATTAGGCAGGTTTGACATTTTTAGCCTCCTCTTCACGTTTGGCTACCAAAGCCTGAATTGCGCTATCAATCTGACCCAATAACTTTTTAAGTCCCATCAGTTCATGTCTTTTTTCTTCAAACTCTGTAATCGCCTTGTTTGAGTTCATTAACTCATTCATAAAAAGAGCAATCTGATTCTGATAGTAGGCCTGGATATAGGCCCAGCCTTTAGTCGTCATCAATTCTTCAAAAGCCACTCCTCTTTCAAGAGTCTCTTTTAAAGCTTCCTCTTGTTCTTTTGTAAGTTTGACTTCGTTATTGTCCATTTGGCATTTGTCCTACTTGCTGATTTACGGGTACTGGCAATTGCGGTAATCCACCTTGTACCGCTTGTTGAATGTTCTGATTATGCTGTTGAGTTTGTAATAAGACTTTTTGCATATCCTGTGGAGTCATAGGAGAAGCTGGTTGCCCTGCCTGTGGCTGTTGAGGCATAGGCGGTTGTATATCAGGCAGTACATTGGCGTCCTGCATCACTTGAGTTGCCTGCGGGTCAGTTCCTGCAACATTAATCCTTGTCATGGTCTCGCCCATTCTCTTAAGGTCTGGGTCATTCGGGTCAACTTGGATACCAGCCATTTGTGCGGCTGATACTTTACCCGAAGCTGGAAGGTCAGCGTATCTAATCTGAACATTTGGTTTATCAAAGTTAAACTCTTGACCTTTTGGAAAGTCTACGAGTACGTTATCAGCCAAGCTTCCAATAGAAAGCTTGTCAAATACTTCTTTAGTAAGTCCTTCTGCATTTACCATTTTTCCAGCTCTAAATAGAAGCTGAGACCATTCAGGAGACATTACCCTATCAAGTGCGGCAAAGAAGTTTTGCTGTGTAATTGCAGGGTCAACTAACTGATCTTGGTCAACTGAAGCGATAAAATCATAATCACCCACAATAGACGATTGAATATCTGATGGGTCTAAGTGTAGGAAAGCAAAACTACCATCTGCGCTTGGGGTTAGTTTGGCTTGTTTTTCTATTTCTCCGGGCATAATCTGTTCGCCGTCTTGAGTAGTCTGCATTAAGTTGGTGTTATCTCGTAAGTTCTTAACTTGATCTTTACCTAAGATGCGAAGCTCTTGTGCTTCGGTTGTGTATTGAAGTCTCATATCTTTCCACTGATTGACTATTCGTTGAATAACCATATGGTTAAATAACTGAATCTTCAATTTAAACTGTGCGTTAGCTTCGTTTTGAATAAGATGAATACCTGTTGCTGTCTTATTGGGAAGGTTAGGTGTTTGGATACCTTGTGTGTAATCGGTTACGCCTGATCCGTTTTGAATAGCTGAAGTTAGATAATTCATTGTCTGAACGAACGTCGGGCCTGTAACATCAGGTGTCTGTACAGCCTCAACTGCGTTCATATCATCGGTTGTAATAATATTCCCTGGTGCCGAGATAAGCGTGTGCAAGTCAACGCCGCTATCTTTTTTAACTTTCCACATTGTTCTCAGCGTTAATTGAACGTTGTCTAGTCTTTGATTTAGAACTGCGTTAATTGCCCTTTGTATCCTGTCAATAGGCTCAATCTCACCCATGCCATAAAGTTCACCTGGATATGGATAGTCAACGCCGTAGATAATTGGCATTTCACCGTGGAAGTAGGGATTTTCAACCTCTCTGATAACTAGGTTATATTCAGGAACAATATACGTCCATTTGTCTCTTGTGATTCTTCTAAGGATTACAACTTCAGGATTAGAGGCATCTTCGCCGATGTACTCCTGGGTAGATAGCATTATCCTTCGGTGTTGTCTGAATTGTAAGTCAGCCGGTCTTCCGCCACCAACTTGAGAGTTTTTATCATTAGCATCTTCCATTAGTTGTTCAAGCTTATCTAAGTTCTTCCAATATGCAGGTTGACCTTCAACTGTTCGTGCGTCATTTTCTGCCTTTAACTCCTTAAGCGTTGAGAAGGTGCGATAAATAAACCAGCGCATATTCTGCAAAGTTGAAGCATTTGGGTCTGGGAAGCAGTCATAGATATTTAAAGTTTCAAAGTTCGGTCCGTCAAACTCGGTGGCTTTGTAGGTTTCTTTATTTTTAGGTGTCCACACTACTCTTCCGGCTACTTTTTTAGGTATCATTCGTTCTTTATCAACTTCTCTAAAATCCCAGAAAGTCCTACCAAAAGCCGTCCCAAAGATAAGCATTGATTTAACAAACATTACAAGCTTTGGAAACATCTCGGCTCTATACCAGTCATATTTCATTAACGCTGATAAGATTTGTGAGGTAATTACATCGCCATTTTCACGTGGATAAAATGTTCCTGTTGGTTCGCTGGCAACCATTCGTGGAGTTATGGTTTCAATTATTCTGAATATGCGGGGGTCAAATACTCTTGCTCCATGCGGATAGGTATTTTTGTCGATGAACGTGCGGTATAATTCTTCCTGCTGGTTCATTCTAAGGTGGACAATATCTAAATATCTCTTAGCAAGTAAGAACTGTTGATTCATCTCGGAGCATATCTCTGCTTCGTCAAGTGCGGTTTTATCAATTTTTTTGGCCATAAAAAAAGACACACCACTTCAAAAGCGTGTGTCTTGCCCCATAGTTAGGGGTTCAGATATGGTAATTGTTAGATAAAATAAACTTCAAGTCAAGTATTTTGCTTTTCACGAAGCCAAATCTTTTTATTGAAGAATGCCATTTTCTCGATACTTCCCGCTCTGACCTCCATTTGCACTTCCATAGTGCCGTATTGAATATCTTGTGCGACTTCCTCAAGGGCTAGGATGTAGGGCTTTTTAGTCTTAATGGCATTAGCGATTAAAACTTCCTGCTCAGGCGTCAATTTTAATTCTCTGGCGTCAATCATATTCCGATAACTGAATCGCTTGGTGTAAATTCAGGTCTTCGTTGGTCTCCCGGCAAGCTTCGGTTAGGTTGTATTTGATAAAGTTGCCACGCTATCGCTAAAGCCATAATAAGGTCATCATGCGCGCCTACCTCAGCTTGTGCTTTCTCGCTTGCAGTAGTTCTAGTAATGATAAACGAATACATCTCGTTAATTGTCGGTTTGTCATAGATTGTAATTAGCTTTTTATCTATTGCGTCTTTTAAGTCTGATAACATACGGGGTCTTGTAGCGGTGTTAGTATCCCAACCTAATTTAGTCGGATCAGGATTATCTATGCGTCCTGTATTTGGCATTTTAAACAATTCAAATTTATTACCTCTATTTAATGCTGCTAATCGTTCAAACTCAAACACTCCGCCATTGTTTCGTTCATAAGCAATCGTTGGTCTTATACCCGTGTCAGCGTAAAGCTTCTCAAGTACCGGAAGTAAAGCGTTAGTCATATCGTTTAGTAAAATCTTATCGTGGAAGACTAAAGGTACGTCTAGTTTAGTGCGTGATAAGAATTGAGCCGTGCAATAATCACCCAACCCTGCCGAGGTGTCACAACCTATCAAGAAGTATTCTCCGTGTTCTGGTTTCCTATATTGTCTGTAATTCATTAGGCAACGGTTCTTTAGTATTTTCTAAATACCACATCAAAGAGTTCGAGTCAAAAAATAAGCTTCCGCTCGTTAAGAAGGCTTCGGTGTCTGTTTCGGGGTATTCTTGTTGAAATAAGCGTCTAAGTCGTTTCTTTTCAGCTTCTAAGAACTCTTGGTCGTAAAAATCACTTGCTTTGTAGAATAAGGGCTTAAATCCTGTTTCGCCCAATTTGCTTTCTTCCCAGAATGTTTTAAACTCATTAAATCCGTTAGCTGTGGTTTCAATTATCAAGCGTCCTGTCGGAACAACTGCCGTTCCTGCACCTGCTAATAGCTTTTCAAGGTAATTATAAAATGCCGCTTCTGATAAATGTAGGTTCGTGATAGTCTTAGAACGCCCAAACTCTACGTTATCGGCTGTTCCAATCGTGTAGCGCGAATTTAATACCTCGTTGTAGAGTTCATATTTTGAATTATATTTCAAAGGTACTTTTGTTTGTGCAGTATCTTCAAAGCTTTTAATGTAGGATTTAACCCTATCTAAAAGCTCTGAAGCGTTATCTGCTATATCAGCCACGATAACCGAACGTGAGTTCTCCTTAGCTAAAAAGTCTTTAGTAAACATCGCTAGGATAAGTGAGGAAAAGCCCTGTTGTCTAGCTTTTAAGATTATATCTCGTCCAGTAGCGTCCTGAGTTAAGTATCTATCCTGTATTGAATTAAGAATAAACGGAACTTCTTGTCCAACCTTATTTACGATACGCAAGTATTTTTCTATAAAGGCTTTAGTCGTCATTAATGTCTTTTAAAATATCCTTATAATTATTTACTTGTACCAAGGTTGTAGGCTGTGGTTTAAAGTCCGGGTGTCTGTTTTTTAAATAAAAGATAACTGCCGTCATATCGCCGCTTGCTGCTTTCTCAATAAGAACTTGCCTAATAGAATCGTTTAGATCAGCTTCTGAGTCTAATATAGCCATAGCAAACTCTTTATCATCCTGTAGCCAGTTATAGTACGTTTTCCTCTCAATTCCTGCAATAGAAGCACTATCGGTTATGTTACCGTTGGTTGCCTTATAGGCTTCTATGAACTTCTGTTTTTTAAGTTGTGTAATCTGAGTAACTGCTTTCATTTCTTATTTAGTTGGTCAAAAGTTTTCTTATAAATTGGTTTTGTTCCTTTTAGCGGTAAAACTACTGTATATTCACAAGTAAATCCTATTTTTTTATTTTGCTTGTTAATCTTCCATAGAACATCAACCATTTCCCCAAAAGTGTTATATCCTTTTCGTTTTGTTAAATATCCCTCGTTTGTAACTTCAGCATTTAGAGCCTTTTGAACTCCACCCTTAAATCCGTCAATGAGTGCCATAAATTTAACCGTTTCTACATTTCTTCTATTAATCCTCTGTTTCTTTTGTGTCATATCAAATCCTTAATTCTTGGGTCTTTTGCATCAACTAAAGCTCTTTCAGAAACACTATCAATTCCACCATTAACGATTACATAAGGCGACTTTTCCCCATAAAGTTTCCAAGTAGCATCTTCTCGTTCTTGCATAAATCTTAAAAGTCTTTCGTTATGTTCCCCACAATCTGAACACCTAGCTTCAACAACTTTAGCTGGTTTATCCATAAAATAATTAGTAATTATTGAAAAAGTTTCGTGTTTGTGTTTCTTTTGTGTTAAAGGTTTCTTCATATTAAAGGTTGTGTCAAATTGATTTTAGTATTTTGTATTTTCCAAATAAGTTATACCAACTTGCAATATCCATAGTCGTTTCTTGTAAACACCTTTTACACATTATTCTTTGATATGCTAAAACATAAACATATTCGTGTCCTAATAATTTACAAATCCATTTCATAATTAAATCCTTTGTCTAAAACTCAAAAGCTCTTTTTCTGCTTTCCAATCTAACTCATCAAACCATTGTTTTGCCTTATACGGATTATTAAATCTTAAAAGAAAAAATAAATAACTTTCTAAATCTTTAATCTCTGGTGGCAATTTAGCAAAACACATCCTTTCTTTATCAAAGATATATCCCTTATTTGGGTAGTTAATCGTAATATATTTTAAATTTTCAGGTATCGTTATTGCCATAGTTCTAGCTCTCCTTACTCTTGGCTAAATCCTACCAAAATCCCTATGTTTAATTTTAGTAATAATTCTTTCTTGCTTTCTTGTAAATAATTCTGTCTTAGGTCTTAAAACCAACCCTTCGGCTGTGAAATCTCCCCATTGTGATTTAAAACCGCTTTTAACCTTATCTATGCCCTCCTGTAGCGTTCCTTCTCCGACAATTGGCACAACCTTAATTCCAAACTTACTAGCTATATCCTCAACATTCGGTCTTTCAAGCCACCAATCGCCAATTTTTACATCAAATAAAACGAAATCAACCCCGTCTGCTATGTAATCTTTTCCTGCGGATTGAATTTTATTTCCGTATCCCTCTCCATATAAACAAACTTGGGTATTTTCTTCTACTCCAAATACTTCGTTAAAAATAAGCCTTTTAGCCGTTCCTTCAAATAACTCTTGAAGTTTATAAAGTAAAAATACTGGTAGTTGGGCTTCGTCTGTTTTACCTCCAAAGACTACGCTTTTACCATTCCACATTACTCTGATATTTGTTCCGTCAACCTTTTCAGTAAATACCCATTGATTGTCCTTTAGGTATTCAAATTCAGGCATAGAGTAATCCCCAACAATTATCTGCTTTGTCTTTTCATCTCGCTTGTAAACTGTTTGTATTTTTGTATATTGTTTCATTTTCCACCTCCCCTCTCTAAATAGGATAGGATGTCGTCAAACTTTTCTTCTATAAACTTTTGGATATTTCCCCAATCG
>JAEHJW020008207.1_pt1 | contig 11013 bp, 15 predicted proteins | sample 9271431 | NCBI WGS metagenome assembly JAEHJW02
CCTTTCTTTTCACTGCCGCGAAATCAAGCAACGTTTTTGTACTTTCTATGAGGATTCTCATGGTCGGTAGAAAAGCAACTCCATCCCATCTGTCGGTTCTACGAGGCAACCCCGGGAAACGGAAGATCAACAAGGCTGAGCCTACCTTCTCCGAGGACCTCCCGAGCGCACCGGAGTGGCTTTCGGAGCGCGCGAAGGAGATCTTCACGCTGTTCGTGACCCGCCTGAACGAGATGGGGTACGCCTCGGCCTCGCACACCGAGGCGCTCGCCCTGGCGGCCATGCGGCAGGGTGAGATCGAGGAATATACAAAGATCCTGGCCGAGAAGGGATCCAGCTACCAGACCAAGACGGTGACGGGCCAGAAGATCGTCAAGGCCCGTCCCGAGGTCGCCATGCGGTCCGAGGCCGCACGCCACCTGCAGTCGCTGCTGGCCGAGTTCGGGCTGAGTCCGTCCGCGGCGACCAAGGTGGTGGTACCGCACCGGCAGTCGAAAAATCCGTTCAAGGCGCTGTGAAACCAGGGCGCCGTTACGTCGCGATCGCGACACGTTACGCGCGGGATGTCGTCGCCGGGAAGATCCCGGCCTGCAAGTGGGTCAGGCTCGCCTGCCTGCGGCAGTTGAAGGATCTCGATCGCGCGAAGTCGAAGAAGTACCCGTACCGATTCGACCGGGCGGCCGCGGAGCGGGCATGCCGGTTCGCCGAGTTGATGCCTCACACGAAAGGGGAGTGGGCCCGCAAGCAGGAGCCGATCCGGCTCTCTCCGTGGCAAATCTTCTGCCGGACGACCATCTTCGGCTGGATCCGGAAGAAAAACGGTCTTCGACGGTTCCGGGAAGTCTACATCGAGGTCCCCCGCAAGAACGGGAAGAGCACCGACGCGGCTACGACCGGTCTGTACATGTTCGCCGCGGACGGAGAGTTCGGCGCGGAGGTCTACTCCGGGGCGGTCTCCGAGAAGCAGGCTTGGGAGATCTTCCGGCCGGCGCGGCTCATGGCGAAGCGGACTCCGGACCTTTGTGACCATTACGGGATCGAGGTGAACGCCGCTACTCTGGCGATCCCCGACAACGGCTCCCGGTTCGAGCCGCTCATCGGCAAGCCGCACGACGGCGCGTCTCCGTCCTGTGCCCTGGTGGACGAATATCACGAGCATCAGACCGACGAGCTGTACGAAACGATGATCACCGGGATGGGCGCCCGGCAGCAGCCGCTGGCGTACATCATCACCACGGCCGGGTCGAACCTGGCCGGGCCCTGTCACATCAAGCGAGACCAGGTGCTGAAGGTCCTCGAGGGGATCCTCAAGAACGATGAGCTCTTCGGGATCGTCTACACGATCGACGAAGAGGACGACTGGACGAGCGAAGAGGCGCTCCGGAAGGCGAACCCCAACTACAACGTGAGCGTCGACGGGGAGTATCTCGCCTCCCGGCAGCGGGACGCGATCCAGATCGCCTCGAAGCAGAATGCGTTCAAGACCAAGCATCTGAACATCTGGGTCGGGGCCCGGTCCGTCTGGATGAACATGCAGTCCTGGGCGAAATGCCCGCCCCGGAAAACCCTCGATGAGCTCGCGGGCCGGCCCTGCTACATCGCCCTGGACCTCTCGAGCAAGATCGACCTGGCCGCGCAGATGCTCGTCTTCCCGCCGGATGGCGACGACCTGCTGTGGCACGTACATGGGCGGTACTACCTCCCCGAGGACGTCGTGCTCGAAAAAGCAACGGGGAACTTCTCGCATTACGACGCCTGGGCGAAGCAGGGGCTGCTGACCCTGACCGACGGCGACCTGATCGACTACGAGGAGATCGAGAACGACCTCCGGGATTTCAAGTCGCGCTTCCAGGTCGAGGAGGTTCCATACGATCCGTTTCAGGCGACGCAACTCGCGACGCGGATGACCGCCGAGGGCTTCACGATGGTGGAGATGGCCCCGACGGCGAAGAACTTCTCTGAGCCGATGAAGCACCTCGAGGCTCTGGTCAAGGTCCGGCGGCTGGCGCACGGGAAGGATCCGATCCTGACCTGGATGATGAGCAACGTCATGCTCCGGCCGGACCGGGCGAACCGGGACCTGTATTACCCCGTGAAGGAAAAGCCCGAGAACAAGATCGACGGTGCCGTGGCGCTGATCATGGCGATCGCCCGGGCGATGACCGGCGAAGGGGGTGGCAGCGTGTACGAATCACGCGGGTTCCTCACCGTATGACCTGGCGTCCGGATCCACTTGATGTTCTCGGGGTTGTCGGGTTCGCGTCCCTTTTTTTCGGCGTCTATCAGGTTCATCCGCCATCGGCGTTCATCGTTTCGGGGGTGATTCTCTTGGGAATCTCGATCTGGAAGGCGAGTCGGTAATGGGGTTCCTCACGTCCATTCTGGGGCAGGGGGAGGCCAGGCCGATCCGGAACTCCAAGGACCTGCATGACTATCTCGTGAGCCTTGGGTCCGTCTCCGACAGCGGAATCACCGTCACGCCCGAGACGGCGATGCGGTTCTCGACGGTGTACTCCTGCATCAAGGTCATCTCCGAGGACGTGGGCAAGCTCCCCATCATTCTGTACCGGCGCCGGCGGGATGGCGGAAAGGACCGGGCGACCGATCATCCGCTCTACAAGATCATGCACGACCGGCCCAACCCCTGGATGACCGCCATGTCGTTTAAGGAGATGCTCACGGGGCACATGTGCCTGCGCGGCGGCGGGTACTCCTTCATCAACCGGATAGGTAGCGGGAAGGTCGCAGAGCTCCTGCCGATCCACCCGGACCGCGTGACCGTAAAACAGGGGGAGGATTGGGAGGTGCGCTACGAGATCCGCCGCCCCGGGGGGGATATCCAAACCTTCGGACGCGACAAGATCTTTCATCCGATCGGCCAGACGTTGGACGGTGTGAACGGCATCACCCCGATCGCGCACCAGCGGGAGACGATCGGGCTGGGGATGGCGGCCCAGAGGTTCGGCGCGAAGGTCTTTACCAATGGTGCGAAGATGGGCGGCATCCTCACGACGCCGGCCAAGTTCAAGGACCCCAAGCGGGCCGATCAACTGGCGGCGGACTTCGATGCGAAGACCTCCGGGGAGAATGCCCATAAGACGATTCTCCTGGAAGAGGACATGAAATGGATCAAGGTCGGCATGACCTCCGAGGATGCGCAGTACCTCGAAACACGCAAGTTCCAACGGTCCGAGATCGCCGGTATCTTCCGGGTGCCGCCCCACAAGATCGGGGACCTCGAGCGGGCGACCTTTACGAACATCGAGCATCAGGGGGGCGAGTACGTCGCCGACTGCCTTCTGGCCTGGTTCGTCCGGTGGGAACAGGCGCTGAACGCCCAGCTTTTGACCGAGTCCGAGCAGGAGCAGTATTTCTTCGAGTTTCTCCCGGATGCCCTGATGCGCGGAGACACGCAGGCTCGATTCACCGCCTATCAGACCGCCATCGACGAAGGGATCATGTCCCCGGACGAGGTGCGGGCGAAGGAGAACATGAACCCGCGAGACGACGGGCTTGGAGGAAGGTTCATGCGATCCGCGAATACGGTACCGGCGGATACGCCGGTCGATTCCTCCGCGCCGCCGCCCCCGCCGCGCAAGCCCGCGGAACCCCAACCGCCAAGGAGGATGGACGCATGAAGCACAAATGGTACGACATCCGGGCTGCGGCCGAAGAGACGGCGGAGATCCTGATCTACGACGAGATAAGTTCCTGGGGCGTGGACGCCAGGCAGTTCGTGAAGGACCTCTCCGGCGTCACCGCGAAGTCGATCCGACTGCGGATGAACTCCCCCGGGGGAAACGTCTTCGACGGGATCGCCATCTACAACGCCCTGAAGAACCACCCGGCGACGGTCAACGTCGAGGTGGACGGCCTGGCGGCGTCGATTGCCTCGATCATCGCCATGGCCGGCGACACGATCTATATGGCGACGAACGCTTTTCTGATGATCCACAACGCCTGGGCGCTCGCCGTCGGCGACTCCGAGGAAATGCGGAAGATGGCGGACGTTCTGGACAAGATCGACACGACGATGGTGCGGACCTACGCCGAGCGCACCGGAAGCACGCAGCGGGACATCCGTCAGATGATGTCCGAAGAGACGTGGATGACGGCGGAAGAGGCAAAGGATGCGGGTTTCTGTGATTCCGTCGGAGACCCGGTAGAGGCCGCGGCGAAGCTCGCCGAGGTATTCGATTTCAGCAAGTTCCAGTACAAGCGCGTGCCGGAAAATCTCCGTGCGGGACGCCCGGGGAAACCCCGCCATGACCGAGACCTGGAGGACGCCCTGCGTGATGCCGGGCTGTCCCGTTCCGAGGCGAAGGTGGCGGCGTCGGCTGCGCGCGCGGCAACCCTGCGTGATGCAGGGAAGGAAGACGAGGAGACGGAATATGCGCTGCGCCGTTGTCTCCTGGCATTTCAGCAGTAGCACACCATTTTCAGGGAGGACGACATGAAGGAATTGATCGAAGCGTTGCAGAAAGCGTTCGAGACGTTCAAGGCGTCCGTGAACGAGGAGTTGGCCCAGATCAAGGCGAAGGGGCACGCGGATCCTCTCCTCACGGAGAAGATCGAGAAGATCAACACCGAGATCACGACTCTGTCCGCGATGAAGCGGCAGATGGAGACGATCGAGGCAAAGATCCAGCGCCCCGGATTTGCCGGCGGGGTATCCGAGGAAGACGCCGCCAAGGCGGCGCACAAGAAGGCGTTCATCGCCTTCGTGCGGAATGGGATCGACGGGTCTCTACGCGACCTGCAGATCAAGGCGGCCGTGACCACAGCGGACGACCCGGGCGGGGGGTTTGCCGTGCCGACGGAGCTGGACCGGGCGATCGGGAAGTACCTGGAGACCTTCAACCCCATGCGGGCCCTGTGCAACGTCATCAACGTCGGGACGCCCGACTACAAGAAGCTCTTCCAGACCGGCAAGGCGGCCGGCGGATGGGTCGGCGAGACCGAGGCACGGCCGGAGACGGCCACGCCAACCCTGGCGGAACTGGCTCCGTTCTGGGGCGAGGAGTACGCGAATCCGGCGGCCTCCCAGGACTCCCTGCAGGACATCTTCTTCGACGTGGAGGCATGGCTCATCGAGGCGGTCGGAGAGATCCTGGCGGAGTACGAGGGAACCTCCTTCACGACCGGCAACGGCATCAAGAAGCCGAAGGGAATCCTGTCCTACGCGACCGCCGTCACCGCGGACGCCACGCGGGCCTTCGGAACGCTCCAGCATGTCGTCACCGGCGCCGCCGCGGATTTCATCGCCGCAACGGCGGCCGCCTCCCCGGCGGACTGCCTCATCGACATGATCCAGTCGCTGAAGAAGGGGTACCGCGCGAACGCCTCCTGGCAGGCGAACAGCCTGACCATGGGCAAGGTCCGCAAGTTCAAGGACTACTCCACCGGGAACTTCATCTGGCAGCCCGGGATCGTCGCCGGCCAGCCGGATACGCTGCTCGGCTATCGCGTCGAGGAGAACGAGGACTTCCCGGACGTTGGAGCGGGCGCCCTGGCGATGGCGTTCGGCGACTGGAAGCGGGGCTACACGATCGTGGACCGGCTCGGGACGCGGATCACGCTGCGGGATCCGTACACGAATAAGCCTTATGTACATTTTTACCACGTTCGGCGCGTGGGCGGCTTCCTCGTCGATTCCCGGGCGATCAAGATTCTGAAGGTGTCCGCATAACAGATCGCATCCATCAAACAACCTGACAGGAAGGGGGCGCTTTCGCGCCCCTTCTCCTTTTTAAGGGAGGATTTTTCGATGAAGAAATATCTCGCGTTTTTCGTTGCACTTTTCGCCCTCTTCATGCTGTCCCAACCGGTAGTTTTCGCCTCCGGCCTGCGAGATCTGCATCACAACATCGAGGTCAAGAAAGTCATTTCCCCGCAGTCCACTTCGGACAACACCGCCATCGTCGGAACGGTCATCGACTCGGCCGGATACGGTGCCGTAGAGTACGTCATCCTTACCGGGGCGCAGGCAGACAACAACGCCACATTTACAGTTCTGCTGGAGGATTGCGACGAGGCGGCTTGCAATGTGACCAATGCCGCTGTGGCTGACACATCTCTGTTCGGCACGGAAGCCGCCGCGTCCTGGACGACCGATGTTTATGCGAATACGGTCTTCCTGCTCGGATACCGCGGGTCCAAGCGATACACCCGTCTTACCATCACCCCCGCGGCGAACACCGGTGCGAATTATCTCAGTGCGACCGCGATTCTTGGGTATCCCAAAGTCGCGCCGACACGATAAGGAGTAGACGCACATGGCCGACTCAAAGGTTGTAAAGCTCAAGGTCGTCACGCCGTTCGCGTTCTACCACGACGGGGTGACGCGGACCGAATACGTCGAGGGCGTACAAGACGTCCCGGAAGATGCAGCCAAGGTGGCGCTGAAGGAGAAGTGGGCGGTTGCCTCGACGAAGAAAGATTTGGAAGGGGGCGACGCCCCCGAAGAAAAGTAACCGGTTGGATTACGGGGCGTCCAAGGCAACGGGCGCCCCCATCCGACGAAATGAAATGACGGGAGGCGGGAAAACATGCCATTGAAGATCATCGCGGCTCCGACCGTCGAACCCGTTACCGGCATAGAGGCGAAGGGGCATGCTCGGATCGATACGGCGGCCGACGATATCGTTATCGACCGGTTCATTCGGGAGGCGCGCGAGGAAGCAGAAGGTGAGACGAAGCGGGCGATCATGACGCAGACGTGGGAACTTGCCCTTGCTTTATTCCCCGCGGAGATCGTCGTACCCCTGCCGCCCCTACAATCCGTGACATCGATCAAGTATATCGACACGGACGGGGCAGAGCAGACCCTGGCGGCAACAGAATACGAGATCGACGCGTTTTCCGAACCCGCCCGGATCCGCCCCGCCTACGGAAAATCGTGGCCATCTACCCGGGACGTCTACAACGCCGTCAAGATTCGGTTCGTGGCCGGGTATGCAGGAGCCGCAGACGTGACGCCCCCGGTCCCGGAAGGGATCAAGGCATGGATCCTGATCCGATTCGCCAGCAAGTACGAGAACCGGGAAGCCACCGTTCTCGGGCAGACTGTAGCGGAAATCCCCAGGAATTTTATCGACGGTCTGCTCGATCCGTACCGAGTTATGAGTTTCTGATGCGCTCCGGTGCTCTCCGCCACTTGGTCAAGATCCAGACGTACACGAAATCCCGCGATGCTTACGGGGAGGAAATCGAGACGTGGGAGGACTTCTTCGCGCCTCATGCGTCCATCGAACCGCTGATCGGCAGGGAATACCTGGCGGCGAAGCAGGTACAGGCGGAGGTGTCCCACAAAATCCGGATGCGGTACATCGCGGGAATTACTTCGACGATGCGGATTGTTTTTGGAACCCGCATCTTCGGAATTGTGTCGATCATCAACGTTCAGGAGCGCAACCGGGAGATCGTCATCATGGCTACGGAGGATATGTAATGGCGGCGCCGGATGGCGAATGACTTCGATTTCGAGATCAAGGGACTGAAGGAACTCGACCAATTCCTGAAGACGTTCCCCGAGAAGGTGCAGCGAAACTGCATCGCGTCGGCGTGCTTCGCCGGGGCGGCGATCTGGAGGGAGGGTGCGAAGGGCAGGGTACCGGTCCGGTCAAAGCCCGAGGGACTTGTACGCATGGGGAGGGGATCGAAAGGTCGACTACCCGGATATCTGCGCGCATCCATCCGTGTGTGGAAGAAGCGCGGGCGGGCGGGCGGCCCAACGGTTACTTACGGGGTAGGGACCCGCGGGTATGCCTTCTATGGCAAGTTCCTTGAGTTCGGTACATCAAAGATGGCGGCCCGCCCGTGGCTTCGTCCCGCCGTGGATTCCCTTGCCGGGTGGGCAGCCGAAGCGATGCGGGCGCGACTTGAGCAGCGCATCCGACGATACGTCCTGAGGGGGAAGTGACGTGGCGATTCTCGAATCAGCCCTGTACTCTGCCCTTTCGGGGGATGCGGCGATTGCAGCGGTCGTCGGATCGGGAATTTACCCGGTCATTATCCCGCAGGATGCGGCCTTTCCGGCGATCACCTATACCCGGATCAGCGGCGGACAACAGAACGACCTGACCGGGTACGAGGGTACCGAAAACCCACGGATGCAGATCGATGTATGGGGCAAGACGTATGCGGCCGTCAAGGATCTGGCCGCGAAGGTTCGGGCGGCCATGAATGCGGCAATCACTTTCTCTGCGATCCAGATTTCCGACCAGGACCTGTACGAGGACGACATGAAGATTTACCGCGTGAGCATGGATTTCTCGGTCTGGTTCAACACCTAAACCAAGGAGGAAAAGAAAATGGCAATCAAGGCGCAAGGTACAACCATCCAGGTCGCCACCGGCGCCGGGGCGGCGAAGAACATTACGGCGATCACGGCGGCGTTTCCTCCCGTGGTCACATCCGCGGCTCACGGGTTCGTCGCCGGGGATCGCGTGACAATCGCCGCCGTCGGCGGGATGACGGAACTCAACGGGAACACCTACACGGTGGAGTATGCCACCACGAACACCTTCGCGCTCAAGGGAGTGAATGCATCCGCCTATGGGGCCTACACCGCCGGAGGCACCGCGACTCCGGTGACGTTCACCTCCGTCCTGAGGGCGAAGAACATCGACACGGGCGGCGGGAAGACTTCGGAGATCGACACGACCGACCTTTCCTCGACCGCGAAGGAATTCACCTCCGGACTGGTGGAGTACGGGGACGCGTCGTTCGAGGTCAACGTGGATTATGCCGACGCGGGGCAGAACGCGATCCGCGCCCGATTTGCCGATGGCGCGTCGAAGGATTTCAAGGTCAACTATGTCGGCGGCACGGTGGAAAACTTCACCGGCTTCGTCTCCGAATACAGCCAGAAGCTCGCCACCGATGGCGTTCTCACCGCGAGCTGCAAGGTCCGGAAGACGGGGGCGACCACATGGGCGTAACGCTGACCCGGGATCTGATCCTCGAAGCAAACGACCTGAAGCGGGAACAGGTGGAAATTCCCGAGTGGGGCGGGACCGTATATGTCCGCGGCCTCACAGGAGCGGAACGAGACGCCTTCGAGGCCAGCATCAACGCCGACGGAGGGCAGGGAAAGATCCAGAATGTACGCGCCCGCCTTGTGGCCTTCACCGTGGTGGACGAAAACGGAAACAGGATCTTTTCAGACGCCGACGCGGGTATTCTCGGGCGTAAATCCGCGAACGCGCTCAATCGTGTGTTCGAGGTAGCTCTCCGGCTCAACGGCATCGGCAACAAGGAAGTGGAGGCGCTCGCAAAAAACTCCAATCCCGAGCCGAGCGGAGATTCTGTTTCCGTTTAGCCCTCGCGCTCGGGATGACTGTCTGTGAAATGCTCTCCCGCATGAGCAGCGTGGAACTCGCCGAATGGATGGCGTTCGACACACTGGAGCCTATCGGAGAACTCCGAGGGGATGTCCGGACGGGGATCGTTGCAAGCCTGATCTACAACGTGAATCGCGGCAAGGACATGAAGCCCCTCGCACCGATTGATTTTATGCCGTACCAGAACAAGCAGGACCGGCAGGAGTAAAGACAAATGGCGAAGGTAGCTGAACTCGTCGCTGAAATGAGCCTGAATACCGCCCGACTCGCGGCGGACATGGGCAAGGCGACTTCCATCATCGGCGGTGGCGTGAAGCGGATGGAGTCCGCGTTTTCGGGCCTGAAGAGCGCCATCCTTTCTGTCGCCTCCACCAGTGCGCTTGTGCAACTCGGCCGCTCCGCCCTCGAGATGGGCGATGAAATCGCGAAGGCGTCGCAGAAATTCGGCATCGGGGCGAAGGAACTTTCCGTCATGCGGTACGCGGCGGAGATGTCCGATGTCGAATTCGGCTCCCTCGAGACGGCCCTGAAGAAACTGTCGACGAGCGCCGCAGACGCGGCGGTGCAGATGGGCGAGGGGAACGATGCTTTCAAGGCGATGGGGATCTCCGTCAAGGATTCTTCGGGGCACCTGAAGCCGACGGCGGTACTGTTCGAGGAAGTCGCGAAGAAGATGTCGGGGTACAAGGACTCCGCAGAGAAAACCAATCTTTCGGTGAAGGTTTTCGGGAAGGCCGGACAGGACATTATCCCGGTGATGAACGAGTGGGGGAAGTCGTCCGACAAGTTACGGACCGAGGCCGAGAGATTGGGTGTTGTTCTCTCCGACGAACAGGCAAAGAACCTGGAGAAGTACAACGATGGAATCAAGAAAGCAACTTTGGCCGTGAAGGGCATGGCCGGGGCGATCATCTCCGATCTTGGAGCGGCCCTCGATAGAACTGCCGACAAGTTGGCGAAGATGACGGCCGAGGGAGCCGATTGGGACCCGATGGGGATGGGGCAGACGGCGAGATCCATGTACGGGATGGCATCGAATGTGAAGACGGGGAAGATATCCGACATCCTTGTGGCGAACCCGGACAAGAAACTCGGCGCCGCCCCCCTGATCGTGGATACAAAGAAACTCCTCGACGAATGGCTGAAACTGCGGACGCTCATGGGAGAGTCGTGGGATCGGCAGGCGAAGGGAGCCGCGGAGGCGCTGGAATCGATTACATCGTACCGGGAAAAGGGCCTGAACGAGATCGAGAAGGAGACATACGACATCGACAAGGCGTTCGAGGGATTTCTCGTCAAACAGGCCGAGGCGTTCGATGTCACGGGGGACATCAAGACGTACCAGTCCAACATCGCAGAAGGGGCAGCACTCCTCGGCTCCCTGAAGGAACAACTTTTCGCCGTCGGACAGGCGGGCCTCGACGCGTTCAAGTGGGCTGAGCAGGCGCGACAGGCCGGGGACGCGCTCCGCTCCATGCAGGGGATCGAGGGGAGCAAGTGGTCAAAGCAGACCGGGAAATCCCGGTTCGACTCGGCGTTTCAGGCCGGGGATACCGAAGGGGCGATCAGCGCCTTCACGTCGGCCCCCCCGGGCGGGACGAGTTACGCCGAAGCCCTGTCGAGCCTCCAGGAGGCGCAGGCGCAGATCGGTCTCTACAAGCAGGCGTGG
>JAEHJW020008502.1_pt1 | contig 11011 bp, 19 predicted proteins | sample 9271431 | NCBI WGS metagenome assembly JAEHJW02
CATGGGTGAGCGGTACGCCGAAGAAAACAGAATCAAGCTGGTCAGGTTTCCAGCCCAATGGAATTTGTACAAAAATGCAGCCGGGATGATTCGCAACCAGATGATGTCCTGGTACGGAACTCACCTGCTGGCTTTTCATGACGGGGTAAGCCCCGGAACGAAAGGCATGATCAAGATGGCGGAAAATGATGGGCTGGAGGTTGCGGTGAAAATCTGCGAAACGCCGGAGAAACCGCAAGAGCAATCGCACGACAAACTCAGAAGGACAGACAACCAATGATCACCTATCTCAACCGATACCCTCAGCTCACTGCTTTCATTGCACAAGTTGCTGTGTCCCCTTTCATTTTATCCAAAGGTGGTTCGGCAGCTGGGTTTGCCACAATGATGATCGTGGTGGTATTCACCCAACTCTGGGCCATTGAGGTTGGTGAAAGGCAATTGCTTCAGAAAAAACTGCTTCAGTTGCAGGCGGACGGTTCCAAAAAAACCTACCTGAGAACCAAACATGCCAGCAAGATCGAGATCCTTGTGACCAGGGTAAAAGACCTGTCTGAAGCGAACGTGAACTTGTCTTTCCGCGTAGGGAAGGACTCCAAAGCTGTTCCGTTGATGGTGGTAAAGGTGGACGAATATGTGGATGGCCGGTACACCGGATTTTCCGAATGCGTGGTGACAGGCGAGAAAAGCGCCGTAGGGTATGTTCAAATGCTGGCCGAGGCTGCAAACAGTTATCAAAAGTCGATTGAGAACGCAGGCGAGTAACGCATTTTCAACAGTTTGAAAACAGTCACAAAAAAACCACCCTCGAAAGGGTGGCGCTACGACGATCAAAATTACCAACCAACGAGATGACGACCGGCCCATACTCTGGTGGGTATTTGGAAAGTTTGGCTTTCAACCCATGGTTTCCCATAAGTCATCCTGTAAAACTCACTAAAATCAGAATAATCACCAATAAGTCCCCATTTTGACAAGATCCCGTCTTTTCTGAGTCCGTTAATATAAGCACCAACACTGGCTCCAGCCTGTTTCAAATTACGCATTTCCTTCACACACACAAAAGGACTTCCTTTTATTTTCGCCCATCCTGTTTCGCCCCCTGGGTCGGTATACCGATAAACCTTACAACCGAACGCAATAAGCAACTCGCTCTCAATCAACTCGCTCTCTTCATCAAAAAGCCTCCTCTCTGCAGCCCACGAAACCGTATCAGATCCAGGAAAAAACTCAACAATAGTAATCATGACAGCTCCTTTAACGTATCGTATGACCGTATGGTTTTTCGTGCTGGTGTAAAACAAAACCGGCCACCCCAAAAGGATGACCGGCGTGCTACTACCAACCAACTAGCCTGATTCCGGTTGACTTTCGAACGGGAAAGGCTTGATCGATTTTGGTCATTTTGGCCACATCCCCCGTCAGAAAAACCCCAGTGGTCAAAATTACTCCTTCACCGACCCGAGCATTGTCTCCAACTCTTGTGTCCCCGGAAATTTTTGCGTTTCCAGAAATCCGAGCTTGGCCAAAAACCAGAATATCACCAGAGAGTTCGGCTTGATTAGTAACAATCGCCTGGTCAATAACCCAGGCTTCATCGCTTATTTTCGCGCTTCCGGAAATTACGGCTTGACCAAACACCCTTGTTTTGCCGGATAAAACCGCATTATCCCATACCTTAGCCTGTCCATAAACCATAACGTCCGGTCCTACATGAACGCCAACATCAACGAAAGCCGTATCTGCCACCCATCCACCCAAAGAGCCGTCTGGGTTTTTATGACGGTGTGCCAGAACGGGGCCGCTCTCATCAAGGAAGTTGAACGAAGGCATCACGACCTCACTCTCATTGTTACAGCCTCACGGTAAGGCACGCACCGTGCATCGCTGCCGGAAGTTATCGGTAGTCCAATCTTTGGTTCATCGAACAGGGTGGCGTGAATAGCCTTCTCGACCCACCCCAACTGGTTGTTCCAAAACCCCGCATAGCCCAAACGAGCTTCTGAGTGAGAAAAAATGACATACTTTTCCATGATCTTCTCCTTTTGACCATCCGACATGGACGGGTTCAGGGATATAGAATTTCGTGGGAGGGGACTTGTTGTGGTACTGGTTGATTGGTGTCTGGTTGTATTTGCAAATAGTTGAAATTCGCCACACGTTTTCCTGAACATGGAAAGAGTTTCAGCGGGCACTCCATTCACCTTCAATCGCAGCCTCTTGGACGAAACGACTTTTTTCACACAGAATCACTTTGCCGAACAGGAATCGCTGCAGTGCAAACGATGTGATCACTGTTTGTTTTCCACGGGTGAGCGCTACATACATCAAGCGCCTCTCTTCCTGCATGTGGAATTCAAGTTGTTCTCGTGTGGGCGGGTTATCCTCATTCGAGCGAAAGTATGCCGGGAAATGGCCATCGGCCAGCGCAGGGATGTACACATGTGCCCACTCCAGACCTTTTGCGGCGTGGATTGTGGATATGGTCACGCCCTCCCCTGTTTCTTTCTTTTCCGTAAACAAAGTCAGTTCCTCTGAAAGTTCTTCCAGAGTGGCAAATCTTTCAGATAACTCAATGAATTCGGTTATGTTTTGAGCCCTTGTTTTGTCGTCATCATTCACGACATCAGCCCCAAGCCCTGATTCCTGTACGAGTTCGCTGATAATGTGTTTGCAGGACAGGTTTGGTCTGGCTCGCAAAATAACCGGAAGCCTGGACAGGTTCGCGTTGCTGCTGGACGCAGATACCTCGATAACAGTTTGCCGTGTTGAATCCGCCTGCTTAACCACCTTCATGATGCTGGTCGTGCCAACCCCTTCGAGCATGCCGGCGACTCTGATGAACGCCGCCTGGTTCCGGGGATTCAGGTACAGTTGGATCAACGCCAGAGCATCCCTGATCTCGCGGCGATCAAAAAAGTCCTTTACACCCACAACCTGGTAAGGCACTCCAATCATTCGCAAGGCGTTGGATATTGGCAACATGGCCGCCCTGGTCCGCAACAGCACTGCAGTCTGTTCGTAGGCTTGCTGTCTTTTGATTTCCGATGCAATCCAGCCAGCCTCATCTTTGTCTGTTGGAAAGTGCCGGAAAGAAGTAATGCCATGATTTGCGTTGGTCCAGAGCCTTTTTCTGGTTCCACCAGGGTTTCGGGCGATCAGCGTATTTGCAGCGCTCAGAATAGATGAGGCACAGCGATAGTTGCGTTCAAGCAGAACTTCTTTCGCCCCGTACTCACGAACGAATTTCTGCATGTTTTCGATTACCGCCCCTCGAAACGCATAGATCGACTGGTAATCGTCGCCTACGCAGAACAGGTTCTTGATGGTCATGGGGTCCGAAATTGCCCGAATCCAGTTGAACTGAGACGCAGACGTATCCTGAAACTCGTCCACCAGGATATGGGTGAACTTTTCAGCAAACCCTCGCCCTTCTGGATGGTCTCGTAGCGCAATCAATGATCCGGCAATCAGGTCATCGAAGTCCAGCAGGTTTTGTTGCTTCCGATGGGCTTCATAAATATCGAGGGCTTTGAAGAGCCAGGGGTCGGACAGGTTTTTGTCCGTAGCCAATCGCATGCAGTCTGCGAAATTGCGGGCTCCGAGTTCTTTCAGTTTGAACATGCGTTCGCGGTAAACAGGTATCGCATCCGCTCCTGCAGGAATCATTGCGAGCCCATGATCTGGCTTTGTGTATCCATTTTTTACGACCTTTGGTTCCACAAACAACCGGTTCCACAGTGAATCCTTATCACCTTCATCCATGATCGTGAAACCGGAAGACACGCCGGCTGCAGCCGGGCAAAGTTTGAGAATCCTCAAGCCGACCGAGTGGAACGTACCAACCAAGGGAACCTGACTGGAGCAGAGTTTTTCCAGGCGCTCGCGCATTTCTCTGGCTGCCTTATTGGTGAAGGTCACCGCCAGGATGTCCTTGGGTGAAACCCCGTGTTCGATCAACCAGGCAATGCGTCTGGTCAGGACGGATGTTTTACCGGTTCCCGCTCCAGCCAGAACAAGGGTGGCACCGGCATCCACATCCAGGCTGACAGCATGAGCCTGTTCTGGATTAAGGTCAGCAAGGATCGGGTGTTGGATAACATGTTTTTGAAGCGTCGCAGTCATTTTTTGCACCATGAGGCAGAATACAGTTGGCCAAATCTGTCGAGGAATGCCTGTTTTGCCTGGACAGGCTGCCATGGGATCAGTGGTTCACAACCGATCTGGTCAAGCGGTAGTTGGCGATCAAAACCAAGGCGTTCAAAATCCTGATGAAGAAATCTGTGAGTGCCTTCCGTGGGAAGAGTGTAAAAACTGCTCGCGATAGCCCCACGGCTTCACCAGAAGCCACGGGTGCGATTATCTCAAGGGCTTGGCTATATCGGGTTATCTGAGTGATTTAAAATCAACTGAGGGCTTCTAAATCGTTTTGAGGTTGTCGGAAACACGCAATCCAAATATCCCCCAGCAACACCAGCAACCAAAACCACCAGATTCCGATCTGGTCACGGTTTTCACGAATCGTTCTGCGATTGTCCATTGTTTTTCTCCCTATCAAGTTGGGCTAAAATTACATCTAGGTGTCGCTGTTTTACTGGTAATCCAGTCGCCTCGAGTTTCTGCCAGTGCCTCTCACCAACTCCGACTCCGAGTAGATCGGCCATCTGCGCTTGGGTGCGCTTGAGACTGCCCCGTAGTTCAGAGTAGGTCATTCACTCCTCCCCGAGCATGGTTTTTACCCAGATGTACGTGTCCGTGTATTCCTCAATGTACGTTGTGTCGCAGATTTCCTGAAACGATTTGCCGCTCCTGATCGCCTGAGCGATCTCCTCGTGATCTTGTACCAGGCCTTCCATGCAATCGCGCATCAGTTCGGTGGCAATCGCGGTGCGGGTAGTGGTTTTCATGATTTTCTCCTTGGTTGGTTTGACTTGCTACAGTTCCAATCATACGGGCATAATGCCCTCCTGTCAAGTCCTTTTATGAGATATTTTCAATGCAGGTCAGATACTTCCCCCCCTGTTTGAGTGCGTAGTCCAGCATCACCAGGTGCTTGAGTGCAATCGGTTTGTTGGAGGCCTCCAGTGTGCGCCAGTGCCTCTCACCCACCCCCAGCAGTTCGGCGCACTGGGCCTGCGTGAGGGAGTGGGTGAGGCGGAATTGTCGGTATTTCATGATTTTCTCCCTTAAGCGCCCATGGCTTTTTTAATATCAAGCACGACCGAATCAGCAAAACCTCCGAGGATATGGGGGCGGAAGCCGTTGTTCAATCCGAATGCCACAATGTGTGCGCTTTCTTCATCGCGAAGGGTTCCGTACAATTTCCCTTCATCGTCACGGATTTCAAAGGTGACTGCCTGGATTTTTTTGGTGAAGAGGTTGCACACTTCGTTTTTGGTGACGTTCCACATGATTTTCTCCTTGGTTGGTTTGACTTGCTACAGTTCCAATCATACGGGCATAATGCCCTCCTGTCAAGCCCTTTTATGAGATATTTTCAATTATTTTTTGCCCGTGAAACGTGCTATGATCGAGCAAATACAGGAGGCAAATACAGGAGGATGGGATGGCAGCAACGGCAATCGATCCGACCATAGCGCAGGCCATTATTACAGACTGGAGAGTGGGGCAATTGAGCCAGCGCCATCTGGCGGATCAGTACAAAGTGAGTGTTGGGTACGTGGCCAAGATCACCAAAGGCGTCCCTCGCGATTGTGTGGAGATTGTGAGCGCTGGTATTGCGTATAATCAAGCACTTGCAAAACATGGTAATCGATTGGTTTTGGCTCAACCAGACCAAGATGCCTGATCCATGCTTGAACAAACTCGACTGACCCAACAGGGCACAGCGACGGGTTTTTATCCAGAGCAGACAGGTTGGCCAGATCTGATCGTTCGAATGGCTCATCGAGTAGATATAAGGCCGCCCGTTCTACGACGGAAACCTCTTTGTCGGTCTGAATCAAATAACGCGACATGACATGCCTCTGCTGTTGCTGTTTCCGGACAAGTGAATTGTGCGTTTCTGGTCATGGACGTGATGATCAGCCGTCAATTCTTCAAACATCTCCATAGAAACCCGAGCGACTTTGAGGCATTGATCCAGGTCGAAAAAACCGATATGGCACCGTTTCTCATGAACCCCCATTTCGGTGGCCAGCCACGCATACGCCTCGGTACGCTGCATCAGGTTCTCTGACCATAGTTGGTCGAATGCTGCGTGTGCTTTTTGCCTTGCTTTTCTGAGTGCCGCATTGGCCAGGCTCGCCTTTGGAGCATGCCTGGAACTGTTTTTATGAGTTCCGGCCCAGGCTTGGCAAGGTCGGCATAACCAGTACATGCCGTTCTGGGGGAGGCCTGCGTGCGGATAAATTTCTTTTCCATGGACCAGTTCTGCAGGTTTTTCGCAGTATGGGCAAAAGACGGTTTGGGTTGGCTTGGTATCCATCATTTTTTGCGCGGGTACTCCACCTATACTGATTTCAAAACCAGTTCTGCGGTTAGGTGGAGGGGAAGCGCCCTCCTTTAGATTGGGTTTAAGAATAAGCATAACCGTCCGCCTTTTGAATTACAGATAGATGCCTGGGGTGAACATTCACCCCGTCAACTTTGCAATCAAAACGATGATTGCGTAAAGCAAGACAAGGGTGACCATAAACGAATAGCCAGCGACCTGGAGAAGATACCAACCCAGCATAGGGTGGTTTTTCCGGTCTTTTTCGACGATCTCTTTGAAAATCGTTTTCATGGTTTTGACCGGTTTTGCTGTTGCCGACAGGGTGGATGTTGCCGACGGTGAAATGTTTTCAATGTTTGCGCTCACTTGAATCTCCGGTAGTTGCTGCTTATTGCAGGTATTTATACGATACCTGATTTTCAAGCATTTGACAAGTACAATTTGTATTGATTGCCAGTATTCTACATGAACATATCGTGTGAGTATGTTTTTCAACCCGCTGATATTGCGTTGTTTGTGGACACATCGCTGTAATTGTTTATCATTTTTCATTCGTAAGAGTATATGCAATTGTAATGCTTTATGCTACTATAATTCATCGTTAATTTCCGAGGATGCTACGAATGGAATCTATTGGGAATTTGCTTGCTGACACGCAAAACATGTCTGGTTTTGACCCTTTTGCGGTTGACCCAAAAAAGTGGGCGCGAGACATCGTGAAAGAATGGGATGCCGGGCAATACCATCTGCAGTACGGATACCACCTGGCCTGCACCGCACTTGGAATCACCCCGGTTCCTCGCCCGCCAAAATTCAACCGACCAACCCCTGCTTCAACCGCGAATTCGTCCGTAGGTCAAACCCCGCTTCCGGAAGGCTGGCAGCGCACATGGGAAAAACAGCACGAACGGGAGGATGTCTGATGACAAAAGAAACGATGAAAGAATCCGGCCAAAAAACCGGCAGCCAGTCCGCGAAAACCCTAGATTACAAGCACATCATCGAAAGCATGGTGATTCGCAGATTTGGCACGGTCGTTTCAAACGATCAACTGGCCAAATTCCTTGGATTCGAAAACGGCGTCATTCCAAAGTCTCGGATCACTTCGCTGAAGAGTTCGATGAACAGCCTGGATATTGACGACGATGGATCGATTTTGTCGGCCAAACTGGCGAGATGGTTGATCCACAAGAACCGTCTATCAGCCGTTTATGCCGGACAGTTGTTTGGTTACGAAGGGAATATGGACTTGCTGATGCGTTTTCCAAGGACATGGCGCGAAGCCGTTAATACCAAAAGCCCTTATTACTTCGAGCCGGCCAAAAAATGCGCCTTCGGTCACCTGAACGTCCGTCGTGCGGCAAACCGTGAGTGCATGTTTTGCATCATTGCAGACCTTGAGAACCAGAGCCGGACGCGGGCAACCAAACGGTTGTTTGGAGTGACAGACAAGGAAGCCGAGCCCGTTGTCGAAGCGTTCGACAAACTGCCGGAGGCGACTAAAGTGGCAATTTTCGACAGATTCATTGGGCATATCCCGCCGGAGATCGTGACCAGTCTGGCAACCGCCTACCTGGAAGATCCAAAAGTTCGCCAGGCAGTCGGATCTGAAGCAATTCCTGAAGCGGCAGGTTTTTTCTCAGCGGTTAATGCCTGGGGAAAAACCAGAAAAACTTCAAAAGTTGGTCAGGCAAGGGGCACGGCATGACACAACAGAATAAACCCCCGCTTCCAACAACGACCGTCACTCAGTCCCGTGTCCAATTGTTCCAGCCAACTCAGCGACCAACCTATCGGCGTGGTGACTGGGTTGAAACAGCCTGGGGGCGGTGCCGTGTGACAGGACGGCTTGGCCAACGACATGCTGACGTTTGGGAGGCGATTTGTTTTTGCGCGGAACGAATTCCGACAATCGAATCCCGTCTGGAGTTGCTTGTTGACCCTGCTGCGATAAAAAAAGTTTTGAGCGACAGGAATTACAGCGGTTCAGGGCTTAATGCGTTGTTGCAAGACCTGACCGCCGCAGTCGTCGAAATAAATTCAGGCGGATGGATAGGATCGGGGCACTTGATCGACGATCAGTTCAAATCTACCGTAACCAAGCCAGATCCGCTGACAAAGAAAGATCGACCAATGATATTGGTCCGTGTTGGTAGCGCAGGAAGGGCTTTCCTTAACTACGACATTGGCAAATGGCGCGATCCCGCTCTGATTGCGCGATTGCCGCATGGGGTTAGCCAAGCCGTAGCCAGACTTGTTTTAAGCCACAAAGGGGATGGTCGCGTTGCGATTGATACCGCGCTGGAGGCTGTTGGCATCAAGACAGCAGACTTGCGAAATGCCCGACGAGACCTCAAAAGCGATATTGGCAGTTTACAGATTGCCGGGATTGTTGTTGAAGGCGGTTTTGTTTACGCATCACCCGACAAAAACCAAAGCGGTGTCACAGGCGCTCGGAGCGTGTTGCAGGCGCTCGGTGATGCCACCGAAAACCAGAAGCGTGTAGCAGGCGCTCGGGAGCGTGTAGCAGGCGCTCGGGGCGTGTTGCAGCCGCTCGGCGAAACAGGAAGTGTGTTGCAGGCGCTCGGTGATGCCACCGAAAACCAGAAGCGTGTAGCAGGCGCTCGGGAGTGTGTAGCAGGCGCTCGGGGCGTGTTGCAGCCGCTCGGGGGCGTGTTGCAGCCGCTCGGCGCTTTAGGTTGTTTAGAGGTTTTAGATGTTCAGGGTTTACCCTTACCTGTACAAGCCTTACCTGTTCAGGCTTTACCTGATACAGAGATAATCAATACCAACCTACCTGTACAGGATAACCCTGTACCTGCTTTGCCTTTAACCGTATGTAATGGGGTTGATAATAATACACGCATGCGCGTGCGCGAGGAGGCCATTACCCTCCCCTCCCCTGACGGGGAGCCGTCCCCCTCCCTTGGCGGGAGTGGCCCGGTGTCGTATTCATCCCAAGAATCCCTTTTTGGTGAAGATCAAAACCCTGAGACGCGAGGGGAGAATCCTTCAAAACCCAAAAAAACAAGTACCAAGACCGGCATTCACGACCAAGCCGCCATTGACATCCTGCTGTCCCACAACGTCCCACAAGCCGTCATCAATGATTACCTGGCCATCAGATCCCAGCGCAAGGCCGCGCTATCCGTCACGGCAACCAAGAGGCTGCTGACGGAAATTGAGAAGTCCGGATGGACTCCTGAAGATGCTGTTGCCGAGTGCTGCTGTCGTGGCTGGACAGGTTTCAATGCCAGTTGGGTCGAGTCACGAGTTGATGGGGCCGGAACCGAGAAACAAACCCGTTTCGTTCATCCTGCAATTGCCAAACAACAATCCTTGAACGAGGCAAACAAGGCCGCAGCTGCCGCGCTAAAGAAAGAACTATTTGGAGATCAATGCAATGAAGCAATCTGACTTCGATGATTTTTCGAACATGATGACCATGCTCGCCGATTACTACAAAGAAAATATGCCAAAAGGAAAACTCCAGATTTATTGGCTCGGACTACAAGACCTGGATCTCTCCACCATTCGCCATGCGTTTAACGCCCACGTCCAGAACCCTGACAGCGGACAATTCCTTCCTCGCGTTGCAGACATACGCAAAATGATTGGCGGCACAACCCAGGACGCAGCCCTGATCGCCTGGAGCAAGGTCGATGCTGCAGTGCGCCAAGTAGGCCCATACCAGTCTGTTGTGTTTGAAGACCCGCTGATTCACCGGGTTCTTGCCGACATGGGAGGCTGGATACACCTGTCCAAGTTTGACGAGACCGAATGGCCTTTTCGCGCCAAAGAGTTCGAAACCCGTTACCGGGGGTTTGCCATACGCGGCGAGCGTCCTGAATACCCACCGGTTTTGATTGGACTGGCGGAAAACGAGAGCCTGATGATTGGCAGTCCAGCGCCAGATCCAATCCTGATCGGCGATAGGGTCAAGTGCCTGGAAGTCAGGTCTGGCGGATCAAAAAAACCATTGCTTCAGATTTCCACCGCCCCCTCTGTTCCGGTTTTGTCGTTGGTAAGGTCTCAAAACGTGAGCGCGCCAGATGTCCAAATGGTCGATTAAACAGGTTTTGGTGGCGCAGGAGCGACTATCGCTCGTTGTTTGCTACCACGATATAGGTTGTGGCTAAAGCGGCTCAAAACGCGCCAAAACGAATGAGAGAGGCATGTTGTCGTAAAAAGGCCGTTATAGTGATAGCAACCACTAACCAAACAACCAGACAACCCGTAACCACGCCGGAAAAAGAAAATGGAAAATACCATCAAAAACAAACCGTTCTCCACCAGCATCGATACGATGAACCAGAACCTCTTCTACTTCCCGGTCCACATCGAATGCCGGTACACCAACGTCTCCATGGACCCGCTCCTCGTCGAACAACTGGTCACGATATTCGGCTCGTTCACCCACGCAAGAGCCTGGGTGTCACAAATCGCCAACCAAATCTCAACCCTCCGGTCAACAAAAAGAAGCCAAACCAGATTCTCAAACGCCGGCCTCTCGCGCCTCGTCTGCCGGGAAGCCTGGCGCATGGTCATCGACCC
>JAEHJW020008646.1_pt1 | contig 11004 bp, 11 predicted proteins | sample 9271431 | NCBI WGS metagenome assembly JAEHJW02
GATCAGGAGGCGTCATGAGCAAACAGCAAATCGTCACCAAGGATGTTTGGCAGGAGGCGGTGCGGAAGGCCAAGGACCGTTTCGAATCCCTGGCCGCCAGCAACGGCATGCGCATGGACTACGGGGCCGAAGCCCTGTACGCCACCCAGGCCTTGATGAATAACCAGTACCTGTCGAGCATCGCGTCGCAAAACCCGATATCGCTGCAAATGGCGATCGTGAACGTCGCCGCGGTCGGGCTCACGTTGAACCCGGCCCGCGGCCTCGCGGCCATCGTGCCGCGCGACGGCGTGATCCGGCTCGACATCATGTACCGCGGGCTTATCCATATCGCGGTCGAAACCGGCAGCATCCTCTGGGCCAAGGCGGAGCTCGTCTACAAGAAGGACAAGTTCACGCACAACGGACCCTGCGCCGTGCCGACCCACGTGTTTGATCCCTTCGGAGATCGCGGCGAGGTGATCGGCGGCTACTGTCTGGCGAAGATGCCGGATGGGGAATTCCTCGTCGATACCATGGCGGAGGCCGAGTTCCTGAAGGTGCGCAACGCCTCGAGTGCCTGGTTACGGGGGGCCACCGGAAAGAAGGGTCCCTGGGAAACCTGGCCCGACGAGATGCGCAAAAAGACGCTCGTCAAGCGGGCGAGCAAGTACTGGCCGGCCAAGACCCCGCGTCTTGCGACCGCCATGCAGATTCTGAACGAGGACAACGCCGAGGGTTTGGCGGTCCTGGACGGCAGCGCCACCGTGGAAGACACGGCCGGCGACCCGAACCAAGCCAGCGCCGAAGCCCGCGAGCATATCGACAAGACCGTACAGCGGGCTCGCTCGGCAGGCGCCTGGGCGGCCGCCCGGGATTACCTGGCAGGCCGTTACCACGGAGATAACTTGGCGTATGCCCGGCAGGTGCTGGACGCGGCCGAGGAGGCCGCGCGAAGCGTCTCGCGGGAGTCAGGTCCGGAGACGGTAACCGGCGTGTCCGACGAAGACACGTCCGTTGCCGGGTCGTGAAGATCGTCAACGTCTCGCAGCGCAGCCCGGAGTGGTTGGCCTGGCGGGCGCAAGGGATTTCGGCCTCGGACGTCCCCATCATCATGGGGGCGTCCGATTGGTCGACGCCGTGGCGTCTGTGGGGCGAAAAAAAGGGCAAGCTCATCCCGCGCGATATCAGCAAGAATCCGTATGTCGCGCGCGGCGTGCGGCTAGAAGACACGGTCCGGACCTGGTTCGAGAAGCACCACGATTCAGGGCCTCTGTTGCCGGTCTGCGTCGAGAGCGACGAGAACGGAATATTCCGGGCCAGCCTGGACGGGCTCGACAGCGACGACTGTCCGGTTGAATTCAAGGTGCCGTCGGAGGGGAAGCTCGCCGATGTCATCCAAAACCGCGAGCAAAGCAGGCCATACCGTCTGTACCGCTACCAGGTGCTGTATCAGATGCTGGTGGCGGACAACGCCGCGCATGGCCATCTCGTGTTTTATGACGCGGGGCCTGAGGGAAACCATCAGATCTTCCGGATCGATCGGGACGATGCGCTGCTGGACGAAATCCGGCAGAAGGTCCTGGTATTTTGGAGCCTGCTGGAGCATGACGATGAGCCGCCCAAAGACCCGGCGCGCGACTTGTTCGTTCCGCGACCGGAGCAAATGGCCGATTGGGCGATCCATGCGAGCGCCTTGGCACGGGCCAAAGGGCAATTGGATAAACTCGCCGAACTGGTCGAGGAACACAAAATGGCCGCGGCCGCGCACGAAAAGGCGCTGGTCGACATGATGGGCGAGGCGTTGTTGGCCGAAAGCATGGGGGTCCGGATCGCGCGTTACGCGATGCGGGGCGGCATCGACTATGCGGCGGCCCTGAAGGTATTGGCTCCTCAGGTGACGCCCGAGCAATTGGAACCTTACCGCAAGCCCGCGCGCGAACAGACGCGGACTACGGTGCAGGCCGAAGGTCGGCAAGAGCGCGTGGCCACGCCCGAGGAAATCGCTGCCATCGGCGATTTGGCGAACTCGTTCTATCTCTAAATATTCTCCTCACGGGGCCATCCTTGGCCCCTTTGGTGGGGCCGGTAACGGCCCCTCTTTTTTGAGGGCAGGGAATCGTGTCCTGAAAAAAGAGATTTTCCAGGGGAAACCCTCGCGCCAGCTGAGCGCGTACAAGCACAGCAAAAAACCGAACCGCTCACGAAACATGAACAGCGGCCCAAAGAAATCAAAAAGGATGTGATCATGGTTCGAATCAAAACATTCATTACCGACGAGCAATGGCAACGACAACAGCACGAAGTGTTGCTTCGTCTGGCAGAGGACCCAGAACAAGCGCAGCGTCTTGTTCAGGCGATGGACGAAAACCCAGATTTACGTCAGGGGCTGTGGGACGTGTATTGCAAGGCCATGCGCGTTATCGGTCGTTTGGCGTGATCTTTTCTTTAAGCAAGAGCAGCCGTAGCAGCCGAGATTCCGGTGTTGCGGAGTTTTCCACGGAAAGGTGGGCGTCGACAAAGCGGTTCCAGCCTTCTACCGAACGGATTCCGTCGGGAGAGGACCCGGTGATCATCTCGAGTCGGCGAATATCCCGTTTGTGAAGCCGGATTGTGCCTTTGTGGCGAATCATGAACCTAGTCTAACACGATTCGAAGAAACGCAACCGGGAACGAGGAAGAGGCTCCGGCCTGATTTCCCCCGATAACGGACGCGCCCACTGAGCGCGTACAAACACAGCACACAACTCAACCCTTTAAGGGGCGTCGCCCCGTAAAGGCGGCGCCCCTTGCCCGGAGGTGTCATGAAAAAAATCTCGATAGCGGAGACGTTCGCCGTCAATACGCGGAAGGAAGCGATGGTGGAGGCGTTTGAGGACGCCACTCATCCGCGGATCCCCAAGGCGATTCCGCACTATCACTTCAAGAAGGAACTGCTGGGTCCGGTACTGGCCTTTCTCGCCAACCCCTTCGGATCCGGCTTGTACCTGACCGGCCCCACGGGGTGCGGCAAGACATCCATCATTACGCAGGTGGCGAGCCGCCTGAACTGGCCCGTGCAGGAAGTAACCTGTCATGGCCGAATGGAGCTCGCCGATCTGGTCGGCCACCACACGATGGTGAACGGCACCATGCAATTCGTACATGGCCCGTTGGCCCTGGCGGTTCGCGACGGCCACATCCTGGTGGTGAACGAAATCGACCTGGCCGAACCCGCCGAGCTGGCAGGCCTGAACGGGGTCTTGGATGGCATGCCGCTCATGATTCCGGAAAACGAGGGCGAGGTCATCGAACCCCACGCGAAGTTCCGTCTGGTTGCCACGGGTAACTCGGTTGGCCAGGGCGATGAAACGGGTCTTTACCAAGGCGTGTTGCGCCAGAATCTGGCCTTGCTGGATAGGTTCCGCGCGCTCGAGGTGAGCTACCCGGATGCCGAAACGGAACGCGAGATCCTGGCGAAGGTGGCGTCCTACCTCAGCCCACAGGTGATCGAAGGCATGGTGAAGAGCGCGACGGAGATCCGGCGCCTTTTCAGCGGCGAAGGACCCCAGCAGGTGACCGTGACTTTGTCCACGCGCGGGCTCGTGCAGTGGGCACTGCTCTCCGGTGTCTACAAGGGCGCGCCCAATCCGCTCAAGATGGCCTTTGAGCAGGTCGTCCTCAACAAGGCCGACCGATCGCAACGCGAGGGCCTGGACCAGGCGGCTCGATTGGTCTTCGGCGACGACTGGAAGTAGCAGCCGTGGCCGTTTATCCCTGCATCCGTTATCGAAAGGTGCACTCAGACGGGACGCCTTGGAAAGACTGGGTCATGAGCCTTCACATGCACGATGTCTGGTGGGGCTCCGCGACTCAAGCCATGTCGACCCGGCGGTATAGCGGCCATCAGGAGGTGCCGGAAGCGATGGTCCTGAATTACCGCTTGAGAAAAAAGCTGGACGAGGGCTATGTCCATCACGACTACGTTCTTCTGACCAAGGACGGGTCCGTGATAAAAGCGGACATCAAGACAGAAAGCGAAGCCCGCGCCGAAGCCCAGAGCCGGAATCCCGGTTCGGCAGGAATCGATATCGCCTTGGGAAAGGAACCCGCGGTATCCCGCCAGGCCCAGAAGGGACAAACCCAACCAGCCGGGCCTGCCGGCAAACCTCCGAAGCCAGAACCCGATGCGGCGTTTTTTTGGGAAGTGCGCAGTCCACTCACCCCAAATGGTGGTCCAGATCGGGAGGCGGTGAAGGACTTCATAGACATGTTCTGGGATATCGCCGGCACTGTCACGAGCGTGCTGCCGCGTTACGAAGCCCATTACGCCAACGCCCTGTTGAGCGCTTTGGTCCATGCGGAAGCGCAGTCGTTCGTCAGCGTGAGCACGGGCGGGAGTATTTCGCAGGACGGATCCGAAAGGTCATTGGGAGACTTGATGATCTTGTGCGCGCTGCAACAGAGGACCAACGCACTGGGCGGCAAGCGCCTGCTGATCTCCATAATAGACGGCGACACCGTCGTGCAACGAAAATCGGCACCGGGTAAGGCGAGCGACACGATCGCCTTATTGGAGAAGGCAAGCCTGGACCGGCGCGACAAAGAGGCGCCAGGGACGCGACTGGCGGTGGCTCTGGGTTTATTGCCGCCGCCCCTCGATGTCTCGATGGCGCCGGTCGACGATTTTTTCCTGTAAGACCATTATGCCGGGGATTTCCCCCCGGCCTTTTCCCCCTGGACTTTCGGGAGCCCAGGGGAAAGGGGACGGCTTCCGGATGTCCGGAAAGCGATCTATACTGCCACTATCTCGAGGTCGCAAGGCCTCCGCGCCAGCTGGGCGCGTACAAACACAGCACACAAACCACCCTGACCGGGACTCGTTCCCTGTCAGGGCCGCGTCTCCGGTCGTACAATGATCGGAGGCCTTAAAGATGAGCCGTGCCATGCCCATTTTGTTTGATACGCACGAGTATGTCCAAACCCTGCGGAAAGGGGGCGTCCCCGACGATCAGGCGGAGGCCCATCGCGAGGCTTTGGCGCACGCCTTCACGCAGGGGGTAGCTACCCACGATGACATCGTGGGGCTCAGCGCCCGCATGGATATCTTGAATGGGAAGATTGATGGCGTTGAGACCAGACTCAACGACAAGATCGAGAGCCTTAGCGAAAACCTCAACAGTAAGATTGAGGGGTTCAATAAGAACCTCAACGACAAGATCGAGAGCCTTAGCGAAAACCTCAACAGTAAGATTGAGGGATTCAATAAGAGTCTCAGCGACAAGATCGACGACAAATTTGGGATCATGAAGGTTTGGCTGTATGTGATCGCGGGACTGGTCGCTCTGACAAACCCAGTCGCGATGCATTTCTACAAGGTCTTTGGTCTCTTGCATTAGCGCGGCCTTGCGGCGCAACCGGATGGGATTCCGTCCGGTTGCGTCGTAACGCGATAGCGCGGAGCTGTACGGCTGCGCGCCGGTGAACCTTTCCCAGACCGCGCTTGTTGGAGCGCGGTGCGGGAAACGTTCCACAGGGGCAACCCTCGCGCCAGCTGAGCGCGTACAAACACAGCAGAAAACGCTTAGCCGAGACAGTCGTCTGGCGGTCTCGAAACCATCTCCCTGTATGGAAAAATCCCAGCATGCCGCCACGCGGCTGTGCGCGCCGTTTTGCGTCTACAGGGCATCTCACTCAAAGGCCTTTAGCGGCCAGGAGAGCGACTATGCATGCCGTTTCGGTATTGAATCAACTGAGCGTCGTGAGCATCCAGAACAGCATCTGGACTGGCGCGCGACGCATGCGGCCGGAGGACATCCGGCTGGGCGACGGCGGACACATGCCGCCGGAAGACGTGGCGACCCTGGGAAGCAAGAAGATCTGCGACCCCAAGGCTCTCAACATCTTTCATGCCATCGACAACCGCATGGAAAAGGCCTGTTCGGCCGTCGGCGCCCGTTTTCTGAAGGGCTACGCGGTGCCGGACACGGCGTTGGCCGATTTGACCGGGCAACTGGACGCCCACGTGGCGGAGTTCGAGCAGGAAAAGATGGCCTTTTTGCGCCAATACGACGACCGCATCGCCGATTGGATCGCGGCCCATCCGGGCTGCGAGGAGATCATCGAGCGATCGGTCTTGTCCGTACATGAGGTCCAGAATCGCTTACAGGCCAGCTACGCGGTCTTTCGGATCGGATACGCACCCATTCCGGAAGCGGAGGCGGGCCTGGACCAGAAGGTCGGCGGGATCTGCGACACCTTGTATCGTGAAGTGGAAACCGAGGCCCGCGAAGTGTTTCAGGGAGCCTTTAACGGAACGATGACGCGTCGCATCCTGCGGCCCATCGACCGGCTCCTGAAAAAGCTGAGCGGCTTGAGCTTCCTGGACAGCGGCATCGACCGGTTGGTCGACGCCCTGAGCGGGGCTCTGATGACCTTGCGGGCCGGAAGCGGCCCCTTCACGAATGCCGAGGTCGCCCAGATCCTGGCGGTCGTGAATCTGTTGACATCGATCACGGCCATGAAGGACCTGGCCGCGGGCCTGAAAAACTTTATTGTGCCGACGGAAGCCGACCTCTTTTCGTCGGCCGCACCGGATACGGTAGGGCCTCCGGACGCCCCCGCGCCACCGACACCGGCTCCCGATGAAAAGGAGGAGCCGCGCCCGGCGGAAGATCACGAGGAGCACGAGGAAGAGTCCTTTTTCCTTTAAGCCCCGAGCCTGAACCGGGATGGCGCTAACAAGCGCCATCCCCAAGGAGTCCTTATATGGAAAACACCACACGACAGGGGCTACCGATCGTGGCATCGGTCATTGGACAGAAGTTGGGGATCCCCGTGATTGTGGGGGGCGACCAAGCCTGTACCGACGGCGCCCGCATCATCGTGCCTAACGTCGAGAGCGAAGCGCACAAGGATGTCGCCTACGGTTACATCGTGCACGAAGCCGCACATATACGTTATTCCGACTTCGAAAATCACGGCGAATCACCCCTGGTTCACACCATCGCCAATATTCTCGAGGATGTGCGCATCGAGCGTGCCATTGCTCGGGAATACCCGGGCGCGCCCACTATGATCCGCAAGGTCGTGGAGCACATGGTCGACACGGGCCTCATGGCGACCAACCATGAAACGCCTGTTGCGACGCTCGTCACACACATCTTGTTCCGCGTACGGAAAACGGTGCTGAAACAGGATTGCCTGGCTCCTCTCGCCCAAGAACAGGAGCGCCTCGCGCGCGAGACCTTCCCGGAAGGCGTCATGGTACGTCTCCATGGGATATTGGCGGGTGCGGACAAGACCGGCAGCACAAGAGAATGTACTGCTATGGCCAAACGCATCCTGCTGATGCTCGAGGAAGAGGCGGAAAAAGAGCGTCAACGCGCGCCGCAGCCCTCATCGTCGCAGACGCCACCGGCGGACCAGCCTGAAGGTTCCGGCCAGGGCGCGTCTCCCGACGATGCCTCAGACGGGGACTCAGACGGGGACTCAGACGGGGACTCAGACGGGGACTCAGACGGGGACTCAGACGGGGACTCAGACGGGGACTCAGAAAATCCTGAAGCCGCGCCCGATACCAATAAGGGGGCTTCAGCAGAAGGGGCCGACGACGCGGCGAAGCGCGATGTGCTTACCCGTATGTTGTCGAATCAGGATGCCCTGCCCGAGGATATGTGGGACCAGGCGGCCGCCCTACTGCAAAACGAGGGCGGCAACGGCGCATACGCGATGCCCTGCGAACAACGGGCCAAACCCGTCGCCGATGCCACGTTTGTACAGCGTGTCGCTGGCGACTCCGCGCGAATTGCCGCAGCCCTTGCGGGCCTTGTGCAATCCGAACGGCAGGAACACCGCGCCCATCGGCGCCACGGCCGGAAAATCGATACCGGAAAATTGCACCGGACCATGTCGGGCGACACGAAGGTCTTTCTGCGCGAACAGCGCCGAGAGGCCGTCAATGCGTCGCTACACGTACTCCTGGATCTCTCGGGGTCCATGCGTGATAACCGAAAGGGTTCGGTCGCCAAGGATGCCGCCATGGCCCTCGCTTTGGCGCTCGACCGCATCCCTGGCGTGACCCAGGCCCTGACGATTTTCCCGGGCCCGGACATACCGATTAACGGCAAGCCCGTTCCGTCCGTGACGCGCGTTCTGGCGCGACGGGAGGATCCTCGCCGGATCGCGGGCACATTAAGCCAATGCGCCATATGGGGTGGCACGCCCATGACGGAGGCCCTGTATTATGCGGCCAGTCGCCTGGTCGTGGCCCCTGAGCACCGCAAAACCATCCTTGTGATCACAGATGGCGAGCCGAATGACGTGGCGTCGTGCAAAACCGCCGTGCAACAAATAATGCGTGCGGGAATCACGGTCTGCGGGATTGGTATAATGACCATGTCCGTGCAAGGCCTGTTTCCGGAACATGGCGTCATCCGTAACGTGCAGGAGCTTCGGAACGCCCTCTTTACGATGGCGCGCCGCATCCTGGCGCCGAGAGCGGCTTAATCTATCCGGCGGGGATTGCTCCCCGCCGCTTTTTTCCTGCGTTTCCCATCGGGGAATTCAGGGAAAAAGCGGTCGAGCGGCGTTGTTGCGCGCTCGCGGGAAAACGACTAGGATCGATATGTCATCCTGCTAAGCAGGCGCGCTAGCTGAGCGCGTACAAGAACAGCACACAAACCACCCGACCGGGGCGCAAGCCCCGATCAGGGCAAGCCCCTCCGGTCTATTCCCTACGGAGGTGCTTATGGGCGCTTTGTACGATATGGGCGCGTTCTTTAGATGGCTTGAGGTGGCGAGCGAACGGGAGATATTGCAAAAGCGTGACCTGCTCGCGCACGCCATTGAATACAAGCTGACCGAAAAAAGCGTTATTGCCGACGCTCAATATCTGCTCAAGAAGATTGAGCAAGAGTTGTTGGCTCGGTCGATGTTATGACCGTGAGTCCAAGATCGTTGCGGCGATCAATAACAGCGAAGAGATGTTCGACCTCGTCAAATCGTCCCTCGATAATCGCAAGCAACGTGCGCTTTTCCAATGCATCGCCGGCTCGCTCGCGAATGCGGCGGGCACTGAGCGCCAGGATGTCATTGATCGTAAGCCGATCCCGGAAAGCCTCGATGATGGCTTCGTACTCGCGCTGATCGAAGGAGGCGGGCGAAGCGAGCAATTGCCGAAAACGCTCGTCATTCTCGATATCGCCACGACAACCGGGAAGGACGGACAAAGCAGGTTTTTGTGAGCGTGTATTCATGCAAACAGCATAACACAAACTCAGTGAACCCCAAGTCGGTCCGGAAAACAGCCGCGCACGCGGATCCGTGAGGCCGGTGAAGCGATCCACGCTTGCCGGGAAATCGGGCCCAACCGCCAAATCAAATAGCCATATATCCCTTTCGGGGCAATCTCCCCAAAAGGGAGCGCCCCCTGCCTGGAGGCACAACCATGCAAACCCAGACTATTGGTCTGCCGAGCCCCACAACAGAAGGGCTCTATCGATTCATGACGCCGAAGGAGGCGGTTGAAGCTAGCACGAAGTCGGCCCAGTACCATTCGGTCTACGAGCAATGGATCTGCAATGTCTTGGGGGCCGCACGAGCCTATTACAACAAGATGCTCCTGTCGGACCGAGAACTCTTTTTGGCCGCGTTGCGTCAGGAGTTTGGCGAGGATGCCGACGTGCTGGTCGACGATGCCGCGATGAATCGTGTCAATAAGCGTGGAGGGGAGGCCGTTCAAGAGGCCATCGTTTGCATGTATGGCGATTAGCAAACGGCCGACCGCTGTTCAGGCAAATCTCATGCCGGACAAGGGCCCAGGCAACACAAGGTCCTGGTGCTCGCCGTGACGGCAAAAATGCCAAGCCGGGGCCTTGCGCCCCGGACTCTTTTCCCGACCGACCTTCGCAAAGGCTGGCGGGGAAAAGGGTTTATCCCGGCAACGGGCGCGCCAGCTGAGCGCGCAATAAGCACAGCCTTCAACTTTTCCATCCGGAAGATCCCGGATGTCACCGAAGCTCAAGGAGGTACCCACAATGAGCTATCAATTTCGACGCCGTGACGGTGTCGTCGTGCCGTTCGATGCATCCCGGATTGCCCGTGCGGTCGCTCGGGCGGCCAGGGCGGTAGGCGATCCGGACCCCGACAAGACCGGGGTCTTCATTGCCCAGTTTGTCGCCACCAGCTTGCGCACGGCCGATATCGTTGATATCGAGGCCGTCCAGGACCAAGTGGAAATCGCGCTGATGAAAACCCAGCATTACGAGACGGCGCAAGCCTACACGCGCTATCGTTGGCAGCGGGCCGGCGTCCGCGCGGATGCGCGCACGATGGTCGATGTCCAATCATCCGTCGATGAATACCTGGACCGCAGCGACTGGCGTGTCCAGGCGAACGCCAACCAGGGCTACTCCCTGGGCGGCCTGATCCTGAATGCCTCGGGCAAGATGATCGCCAATTATTGGCTCAATCACGTCTACGCGCCCGAGGCCGGGGAGGCCCACCGTTCGGGCGATATCCATATCCACGACCTCGATATGCTCGCCGGCTATTGCGCGGGCTGGTCGCTTCGCACGCTACTGGCCGAAGGGCTGAACGGCGTGCCGGGCAAGGTCGATGCCGGCCCGCCGCGGCATTTCTCGAGCGCGATAGGCCAGATCGTGAATTTCCTCGGCACCTTGCAAAACGAGTGGGCCGGGGCCCAGGCCTTCAGTTCGTTCGACACCTACATGGCGCCGTTCGTGCGCAAGGACCGGATGAGCTATGAAGAGGTGCGGCAATACATTCAGGAGCTGGTTTTCAACCTGAACGTGCCGTCCCGCTGGGGCACCCAGACGCCGTTCACCAATCTCACGTTCGACTGGACGTGCCCAGAGGATTTGCGGGAGCAGGTGCCGGTCATTGGCGGCGAGGAGATGCCATTCACTTACGGGGACCTGAAACCCGAGATGGACCTCATCAACCGGGCCTATATCGAGGTGATGGAGGCGGGCGACGCGAAGGGGCGGGTTTTTACCTTCCCGATTCCGACCTACAACATTACCC
>JAEHJW020001793.1_pt1 | contig 10991 bp, 14 predicted proteins | sample 9271431 | NCBI WGS metagenome assembly JAEHJW02
GTACAGCCCTCACCCAACCTCAGAGGGAGAGGAGTGGCGTGGTCGGTCCCAGAGGGAGAGGAGATGTCTGGGCGGCACTGCGCCGTTTCTAGAAAGTTCCTGGATCATCTCACCAGGTCGGGGAGGATGAAGCGGTTGAGGGCGACGACGTCGAGCGCGAAGAGGCCGATGGAGAGCAGGGCGAAGCAGATGGCGGCGTATCTAGCGGAGATCAGCTCGCGCAGGCCGAGGGTGAAGAAGATGGCGATAGGGGCGATGGCAGCGAAGAAGTATCGTCCCTGGGGCTGAACATAGGTGAAGTTGTATTGCAGCACGCCGGCTAAGACGAGGCCGAAGGCCAGGGCCAATACGACGAGAGAGGCCCTCTGATTGGGGGATAGCTCGGAAGGCCGCAGCGAGATGTGCCCGAGGTAGAGCAAGAGCCCGAGAATGGCGCAGCCAGTCAAGAGGGCAAGAACGAGATAGACGCGCTCGTCCATCACGGTGCCCATCCAGCCAAATATCCCCCAGAAGCTCTTGAACGAAACGAGGAGGAAGTGCCTGGCGGCCGTGACGTCGAAGGTGCCAGTTAGAGGCTGTCCGACGACGACCTGATCGTGCCTGGCGCGGGCGAAGATGTCCAAGTTGCCGTAAACCACGGCGTTGCGCACGAACCACCAGCCGGAGACTATGAGCGCGACCCCACCCGCCTGGACAAGGCGCCAGATTGCGCGTCGAATCGAGGCGCCGCTCACCGCCGAAACGAGCTCCCAACCCGACGTCCCGAACTCCTGCCATAAGACGACGGCGACGACTAGAATCGCCCCGACCGAAGCTGTGTCCTTCGTGAGGATTCCGAGCCCGACCAGCACGCCCCACAGGAGCGCCTGTCGATCGAGAGTGTACGCCAGCTCTAGTTTCGAGGCGGCGCTGGCGGGGCGATTCTGGAGGCTAGTCACGAGACAGAAGAGCAGCGTCGAGAGAAGCAGGTTCGCCAGAGAATCGTTGTCGATGGCCGCGTCCATAAACAGATGCATAGGCAAAAAGGCGACGAAGGCGCTGGCGGCAAGCGGCACGATGGCGTCGTTGGGAAACAGGCGGCGCGCGGTGCCGAAGGTGACGAGGACCGTCAAGGCCCCAAAGATGACCGAGAGGAGCCTGAGGATCAGCACCTGCGTGCTTATGTCCAGGCGCGAGCCGAGCCAGAGCAGCGGAGTGGCCAGGAGATAGTATAGAGGCGGTTGGTGGGACTCATAGCGGATGCCGTCTACTGGCATTGAATCGGGAAACCTGGCCGCGGTGGCTTTGGCGAGGAAGTCCTGGTCGTAGTCTCCCTGTTGGAGAATCGGGAGCGTTCCCGTCTGGGCGATTGTCTTTACATAATTGAAGTGACCCGGCTCATCCGGCGCGTTCCATTTGGGGACCGAGCGGGCGTAGAGCAGGGCAAGGCCGAGGTAGGCGACGACAATTAAGGAGAGAACTATTCTCGGAGCGTTGCTGGATGGCGCGACCTTTTCGATCATTTTGCAGCACTCCTTCGTTCGTTATGAATGCGATCTGCGTGGCTTACCCGCGTAATCGGTCTTCTCAAAGGCAAGGGGCGCGGCCCTCACCGTCGTCCTCTCCCAGAGGGAGAGGGATGATTGGCTGGCTCAGCATTGCTGAGGCTCGGGTGGATTGACGGGTTTTGGGATTGGCGACGGCTGACTGGGACTGGACAGGATCAAGTCCAGGTACGCGTCTGGGACGCGGCGCGAGCGCTGAATGATGGAGCGCTTGCGCAGCATTAGCCTCAGTTGCAACACAGCCGATAATTGTCCGCGAAGGCGAGCGCGCGCGGCGTTTTCGCGAACGTGCACGAGCGATTGCCAGGTATATCTCAACTGGGCGGCAGCGATGCGCGGCCAGTACTTGCGCAGAAGCGAGCCAGGCACGTTCTTGACGATGACGTTGACGAAGTTCCGTCCGCAATAGTAGCTGGCCAGTGGTCCCCCGCCAGTCGCGCTCAGTCGATGGTAGACGATGGCCGTTGGGACGAAGACACAGCGATGGCCTCCGAGTTGGGCGCGAAGGTTGAGGTCCACATCCTCGCAATAGGCCACGAGGTCCTCGTCGAAAAGGCCGATATCGTCGAACAGCGAGCGCCGGTAGGCAGCCGCGCCGGCGCAGGGGCCGAAAATGAAAGCTTCCTGGTCGTATTGGCCGTGGTCTTCCTCCCAGATGCCTCGGTTGCCTGGGATGCCATCGGTGCCGTAGAAATCGCCAGTCGAGTTTATAACGTTCCGCCGGTCGAAAAGCATCATTTTGGAAGCGGCGGAGCTTGCTTCAGGGTGACGCTGCAGCGCCAGGCAAAGCTCTTCGAGCCAGCGCGGGTCGATCTCGGTATCGTTGTTGAGCGTGGCGATGATTTCGCCAGCAGCCTGGCGGATGCCCTCGTTGACGGCGCCGGCGAACACGCGATTGGTATCTAGCCGAACGAGCTTGACTTGAGGGTAGTGCCCCTCGATGATGGCGAGCGAATCGTCCGTCGAGGCATTGTCCACGACGATCACCTCGAAGTCGTGGAGGGTCTGAGCGCGCAGCGAATCGAGGCACGTCGGCAGCAGCCGCGAGCCGTTGAAGTTGGGGATGATTACAGAGACCTTGGCGTCAGGCAATGGTCGTTTCCTCGTCAGTCGGCGGTCGCGCAATTTGGAAATCGCAGGCATTATACATCGGCCCGTCTCGCGGCAGCAAGGGATGGGTAGAAGGCGGGCGAATTGGGAAGCCGAGCACCTTGACTTTGGAACGGCTTTTCGGGTATACTGATTGTGTTCCGAGGGCCATCGTGCTCTGTGGAGCAAAACGGAGGCGTGGTGTAGTGGCCTAACATGCAGCCCTGTCAAGGCTGAGACCGCGGGTTCGAATCCCGTCGCTTCCGCAGGTCCATGATGAGAGTTGACAGGCTCTCATCATGAAGGATAGGTCAGGTCTCGGCACAATGTCGATGACCTGACCATCTTTTACTACAATCTTTTCCACGATACGGCCGAGTAGTTGATTGCGCTCTACTGGTGTTGCCACCGACCAAACTGTACTGATGCGCTTAATGAAGTCCACTAGCTTCTTTACGCTGTGCCGCCGCTGTCTTTCTGGTGCCAGGGTGCGAAGTTGTTGTTGAATCTGATCCCGTTCACGTTGGTACACGGAGCGGTCGATGTCTCCCCAGGAATATAGCTCTTTGAGACGCTCCAGTCGCAATTCCAGGCGTTTTCTCTCGTTCTCCGGTTTCCCGACCTTCTTTGAATCCTCAGCATACTGAGCTAAAGCTTTCTCGACTGCATCATCTGGCAACACGAGTTCCCCTAACCACTGGCTGACCTGTTCTTCGTACAGGCTTGCAGGAACGGAACGCTGATCGCAGTTAAGTCCCTGTGTGCGTGAGTAGCAGTAAGCTCGTGGCGTATCGTGCTGAGCTGAGATATTGACATTGCCTCCGCAGTAGCCACAGCGCAGTAGTCCCGTCAAGGCATAAATACGACCTTTCGTGGTTGTGCATCGTGGAGCTTTGAACGTGCGGTTCTGCTCTCTGGCCTTCTGTGCCCGCTCAAAAAGGTCGCTATCGAGGATCGGCTGATGCTTCCCGGGGAGCCAGTTCCCATTGCCATCGGGGAGCTCCCCGATGTAGAAGCGGTTCATAAGTATTCGTCTCACTGTGTCCTTGCGAAACAGATTCGCTCCGCGGTTACCCGTCGTACGGTAGCCACGAGCGTTCAGTAAAGTGGCAATTTCCCGATCGCTCTTGCCCTCGGCGGCGGCTTGGAAGGCAAGCACTAGACCTTCGTAGTTCGTGCTTCCGTTGGAAAGTGGTCGAGTATCGGGGGTTGGCAGCCCATCCCCACCTTTGATGGTACCGAAGGGGAGAAGGCCGTTGTAGAATCCTTGGGCTTTGCGCTCCCGTTTGCCTTTCTTGGTTTCAAGGGATAGATTATCAGAAAACAGCTGAGCGAGTCCCACGAGCATCGTCAACGCGAATTGGCCCCAAGGTGCGGAGAAGTCCATGTTTTCACTGATGGAGACGAAGCCGATTCCAGCTTTACCAAGTCGATCAAAGCATTCGAAGGCAACGCGGCGATTGCGGCTAAAACGGTCAATCTTGTGAACGATGAGCAGGTCAAAACGATGAGAGAGGGCATCTTGCATCATTTGCTGGAATGCTGGACGCTTGGCAAGGTCGTCCACTCGTGCGCTCTTGCCCTCATCGATGTACTCGGCAACTACTTCCCAGTCGTGGCTTGTGCAATAGTCCTTACACGCACGCTGTTGTGCTGAGATAGAATAGCCCTCTACTTGTTCCTCACTTGAGACACGGCAGTAGATTGCGGCACGCATAGTCCGAGCTCCCTCAAACGTTTTCTCAGCGCTGTTTGGCTGACTTTGAACACAGCGCACAGACGCTGCATATCCGCAAGGTCGCACATGGCACGTTGAGCGGTATCCAATTTCTCCCTCCTAGCGGTAGTCTGGCGAGTCGGTATTCTAGCATATTTGGGAGAAAAATAGAACAGATGTTCTGTTCTGTGTTAGTATTTGTTGGGATACTTGCGTTACTACCTGGATTTACGTTCTTCAAGCTTCTTAATTTCGGTATCCCAAGCTTCACGAAGTTCCTGGCTTCCCTTTAGTATTTCCTTTGCCATTCTGCACACTCGGATCGCATTATCGTAGTCTTTTCGCTTGGTGTAGAGTATCCGTAGGCGCTCATAAGGGTGTGTTCCCTCAAAGCAATCTGTTAAATTCGCTTCGTAGAGGGCAATCGCTTCGTCAATGCGGCCAGCTTTCTCTAGCTCTTTACCGGTCAAGTTACGATCTCCCATAACGCCATAAAGTTCCCTGTGAACGTGACTGCTCGCCTCACTTCGATTTACTGAATCAGTTAATACTGTCAATTGGTCAGACTTCGATAATCCTTTTAACTTCGGAAAGCCCAGATTCATCTTGAGAAGCTGGTTACACACCGCTTGCCGTGAAGTTCCATTAGCCATTTGCTTCTCAGCCCAATCACGATACTCTGTTTCGTACTGTCTAGTTGTTTTGGTGATTTCTTTGGGTTTAGACGAAAAGGGCCACATATGCAGCCTCCAACTACTTCCTTATATATACCGTTTCACCAAAACGTACTTCATTTCCCTGAATCGAAGCATTCCACACCACAGAATCGCCGGCCTTAACATTAGTTCCGCTAATGTCCTTGTCATACTTAATCTCAATCTGCTGAGGCCCAAGTCTTCGCCATTGACCAGACCAGACGATTAGCGGGTCGCCATAATTCGTTTGTGTGCCCATCGTAACCTTAAGACGCATTCGATATTCAACATAGCCGGCGGAGAACTCTATTTCCACCTGGTCAGGTTGGGCTTTGTCTATCCAAAGTCCGACTAGAGGATCAGTGTCATTTATCGAACGTGTTAATCTCAGAGTTGCAGTCGCAGCCGCCGGAGCACTTGTTGGTGTTGGTGTCGGTATTGAAGTTGGAAGCGTTCTAGTTACAGTAGGAGATGGGATATTCGTTGGCAGCGTTGTAGCTGCTACAATGGGTGCCAAAGTGGCTGAAGGTGTAGGGGTACTCGCCGAGACGGACCTAACCTCGATTGTTGGTTTGCTAGTTGGACTGCTGTTATTCACGGTCTGAGTGCAAGCCAAAAATGCGATAGGGATCAATATTACGATTAAGGAAACAATCAGCCTCACTTCTAACCCTTCTCCCTCTTCCGAATCTCCTCCTCTTCCTCCCTTGCCTCCGTCAACGCCTCGTATGCTGCCACAAGGGCGCGTTGCAATCGAGGATTGTTCCTGAACTTGCGCGAGACGTACATGTGGAAGTCAGGAAGCTCCTCTTCGCGATAAGGACGGGGATGTATAAGCAAATCATCAATCGAGACACCAAGAGCAGCAGCCAGTTTACCTACCGTCGCCAATGTTGCGTTTGGACGTTTCCCGCTCTCCATCTGGGAAATGTGCGACTGCGTTATTCCTGCCTTATGAGCGAGTTGTCCTTGTGTTAGCTGTCTGGCTTCTCGAAATCGCCTTAGCTTTAGCGGATCGATAATAAGTTGCTTCTCTGCCATCACGAACGAATTATACCACGAATTATGACTAGAGTTATAAAAAACGCAGCGAAAATTATTGAAAAACCACTTGACAAGTCATCACTATAGTGTATGGCGGGCAACCTGCGGGATGCTTCGCAATTTATAGGCCGCAGGGTAAATGATGTGTTCCGTCAGGTGGGCCTGGAGCAGACGGGGAGGAAGCTGGCCGCCGGGCAGACCTGGCGGGACATGAAGCAGAAAGTCATCCAGGGGCTGCTGGACAACGGCCAGACGGCTTTCGTGGATAGGCTTGGCCGCAAGTGGCGGCTGGACACTTACGCCGAGATGGTAGCCCGCACCACTACCAGAGAGGCAGCTAGTGTTGCCACGATCAACACTGTGCAGGAGTTTGGCCTTGACCTGGTGCAGGTGACTACGCATTATCCTACTTGTCATCTGTGTGCTCCGCTCCAGGGCAAGGTGTTTAGCCTTAGCGGGAAAGACGAGCGGTATCCGAAGTATGGCGAGAATGAGGCCCGCATTCCTCGGCACCCGAACTGCCGCCATTCCATTCATCCGTATGTTCGGGAACTCGACGACAATGCCGAGGAGACCGAGCGTCGCAGCAACGAGCCGCTGGACAAAGACCCGCGCTCTGAAGCTGAGAAGCAGGCTTATGCGGAGATGCGGGATGCGGTGACGATAGCGACGAATCGCCAGCGAGCAAGGGAAGTACTCTACATTGAAGCAGTGCCCCTGGCGGAGAAGGTCAAGGCAGCCCTTAAGCTGCAACGGACTTACGAAAAGAGTGGGACGAGGCCAGTTGGCAAAGACGCCTCGGTACTCAAGCAGTTCCGTGAATACATCACTGGGGATAACATACAAGGACTCATCACTGCCGAGAACAGCATCATTCCTGACGAGAAGCTTGTCGATTATGCACTGAACAAGAACCACCCAGGGGATGGAAAAGCCAAAGCGGTGGCGTTTGAGCGGGCCTTGGGGTATAATCAAAGCAATTATCGGGACTTGATTGATAACATCAAGCGAAACCTGGCCAACTCGCCAGCTAGGTTCAAGGGCTCAAATGAATTCGGTGACCGCTATGAAGTGATCCTTAGGCTCACAGGGCCGAATGGCAAAGAGGCGAATGTCTTGACCAGTTGGATAATTCCAAAGGGGGAGGACATGCCAAGGCTAACATCGATCTACATCACGAAAAGGAAAGCAAAATGATGGTCAGAGAACACGACGTAGTAAGACTGAAAGATGGAAGAGAGGGAACGGTTGTTTTCGTCTTCTCTAAGCCACGGCTCGCTTACCTGATTGAGGTTCCTTCAGGCGAGGAATGGGAGCAGGTTACAGTTGAGCCCGCAGAAATCGAGCAGGTGATCTGGAGGGCTGCTGTAAGCAAAGCGTCCTAGTCCAAAGCCTACTGCTACTGTTGATGACCTAATCAACCGCCTGAGTTAACAGCAAGGGCGGTTTTCTTATGCCTCTCGAAAGGGGTGATGAGTAGTGCCGATCAGCAACAAGCCGTGGGGTCAATTCAAGGAGAGCGACTACACGCTGGAGCAATGGCACCAGGCGTGCTTGATTCACTTGCACGACGGCGACCCGACCAGCAAGGCGCAATGCAAGCTGCCAGTACGAGAGCCTGACGGTACAGTGAATCGCAACGGGGTACATAGGGCTGCGGCACTGGCAGGAGCGCGTGGCGGTGTAGACGCTCCATTGTCGGAGAAGCGAACGGCTGCTCGCAAACTGCTGGCGCTCTATCGTGAGCTAGAAGAAGAGCCACCGGCCAGCATCAAGAAACTAGCAGGCGCCTAGTCTGCATTCACAATGAATATCGCGGTTATCAAGCACCGCTTTTGGTGCTCTTATTTTTTGCAAATTTTTTTGCAAATTACGGCAACATGCGCCGGTTAAGCATGGGAGGAAAACATGGCAGACGATCCTAACGTGACGAACGCAGCAACTACCACAGCGCAGCAAAACCCTGGTGACGGCGGCCAGACAACAATGCAACAGCCGGAGAAGACTTTCACGCAGGCGGAGCTCGATGCGATCATCGCCGAGAGACTAAAGCGTGAAAGGGAGAGATACAAGGACTTCGACGCCTACAAGAAGGCGGCGGAGGAATACCAGAAGCTCAGGGAAGCCCAGATGTCCGAGACTGAGAAGCTCCAGGCCAAACTGGCCGAGTACGAGCGGCAGATCATCGAGAAGGAGCGAGAGGCTGCCGAGGCGCGACTGGAGAGCTTGCGACTCAAGGTGCTGGATGAGATGGGACTTCCTAAGGCCTGGGCACAACGCATCTTTGGCACGACAGAAGAGGAGATACGCCAGGATGCGGAGGAGTTGAAGAAGCTGCTTGGTGCAGCAGGGCGTGCCGTGGGTAGTGGCACGAACCCGGCAGTCGGCAGTAATACATTTCCCGATGTGGAGGCACTGGGCAGGATGAGCATGTCCGACTACATTGAATATCGCAAGAGACTAGGAGGTTAACTTAGATGGCGAATACGATTATCACACCACAAATCATCGCTCGCGAAGCACTGATGATGCTGGAGAACAACCTTGTACTCGCGGGACTGGTCTATCGTAACTACTCTGATGGGTTCGCACGTGTTGGCGATACGATCACGATTCGCAAACCAGCAACGTTCACAGCGCAGGAGTTCACTAGCAGCATCACAGTGCAGGACGCGACCGAGTCCAGCGTGCAGGTGCAGATGAACAAGCATCTCGATGTTTCGTTCGCTGTTACCAGCAAGGAGCTCTCGCTGTCTATCCAGGACTTTAGCGCGCAGTTGATTCAGCCAGCGATGAGTGCTATCGCCCAGAAGGTTGACGAGCTCATTGCCTCGCTGTATGTGGATGTGCCCTATGTGGCTGACGTCAGCGGTACACCAGCTGCAGCAGACCTGGCGGCCATCGGCAGGGTGATGAACCAGAACAAGGTGCCGCTGGATAGCCGGCGGCTGGTGCTCGATCCCGTGACGCACGCGAAGTACGTGGTCCTCGATCCGTTCCTGCACGCAGATAAGTCCGGTTCGACTGATGCCCTGCGCGAAGCGAGCATGGGTCGTGTGCTAGGCCTCGACAGCTACATGAGCCAGAACGTTAAGACACACAGCAACGGCACGTTCGCCGTGACTTCTGGCACGCTCACGGCCACGGTCACAGCTGGGGCTACTCAGGTCACAGCGTCGGCCACGGCCTGTTCTGGCACGCTGGCCAAGGGCTCCATTATTACGATCCAGGATGTGCCTGGCACCTACGTGAGCACGGCAGATGCCACGGCAGCCAGCAACTCGATCACGATCCCAGTCTACCCGGCGTTAGCGGCCAGCGGGAGCAGCAAGACGGTGACGATCAAGGCCGGTCACATTGCCAATGTCGCATTCCACCGCAATGCCTTTGCGTTGGTGACGCGACCCTTGCAGGCTCCGCTTGGGGCTGGTCGAGCCGAGGCAATCAACTACAACGGGCTAGCGGTGCGAGCGGTGTACAGCTATGACATCAACAGCAAGAAGGACATCATTTCACTCGACTTGCTGTCTGGCGTCAAGACGCTGACGCCAGAGCTCGCCGTGAGGTTCTGTGGCTAAAAGTAGAGGCAGGGGATAAGCTCCTGCCTCAGTTCGGAGGCTGGGCATGGCTATCACTGTGGGTGTAGACGCATATATCGATGTGTCGGGGGCAGACAGCTATTTCGCTAATCGGCTATATGCTGACGCATGGCTCAACGCCTTCGCGACCGACAAAGAGAAGGCGCTGAAGCAGGCGACGAAGGCCATAGATCGCCAGCCACTCAAGGGGCGACCGGTCGACCCAGCGCAGCCGTTGGCTTTCCCGCACTGCTATCCGACGCTGCTGAACGATGTAGACCGCTACTACCTGCAGGGGTGGTCATCCTGGTGGTGTGAATCCGAGGTGCCACAGGCCGTGAAGGACGCCTGCTGCGAGGAAGCGTTAGCATTGCTGGAGCGGGGCAATAGTCAAAGGCGCAAACTGCAGCAGGAAGGCGTGCAATCGGCAAGCATCGGTAATCTCTCGGAGACGTACACTCCTGGTGCTGGCCGTGGACTACTCAGCCAGGAAGCACGCGAGCTACTGAAGCCATATCTGGCCGGGGCGGTGAGCATAACGTGATCGGTAACTATCTCAACCAGACAGCCATCTGGAAGCGTACCACAACCAGAGGTATCTGCTGATCAGGGCGAACCAGAGCCCGGCGTTCCTACAGCGCGATGAGAACAATCGCGTAATCTTCGTTTGCAATTTCCGAGTGATCAAGGAGGTCTAACATGGCAATCGCTGGCACCGCCTACGTCGAGAGCATCGGCATCGAGGCTCCTTTGGATGATAAGCAGTCATTCAAGTGTGATTTCGTGGGCAGTGGTCAGCCGACGCTCACCCTGATCTAAGGGGGTAATCTAAATGGCAATAGCTGGTAAGGTGGGGGCGGTCTATGTGTCCGACGTGAATACCGCCCCAATAAACTTCACTGACCAAGCTACAACGAACAGCGGTGACAATAAGCGCTACCAGGTGACGAACGCGGCTTACCGCTACTGGCCGTACGATGCGGCGATCACAGTCAAAAAGAACGGTAGTGTGGTGACAACCGGTTTCACGTTAGAACGCGCTGGAGGCTACGTCGTATTCAGCACTGCCAATGCGCCCACGGATACGATCACAGTTTCTGGCCAGGCGCTTACGCTAGTACAGTGCGGTGGCATGTTCAACTGGTCGGTCGATATGAAGGGTGACTTGCAAGATGTGACTACCTATGCCAGTGGTGGCTGGAAGGAACAGCTATTCACTCTCGATGGTTGGAGCGCCCGACAGACCAAGCGCTATGCTGGTTGTCATTTCTCTTCCTACCTCCGATTGCCATCTTTTGTCCACGAACGAACGCAGGCTCTATAG
>JAEHJW020000221.1_pt1 | contig 10981 bp, 13 predicted proteins | sample 9271431 | NCBI WGS metagenome assembly JAEHJW02
GCGTTGGCCGTGTCGATATTGTTCTGGAGCGTACTGTCGGCCGCTGTGCGCGCGTTCGTCTCAGCCGTGTCGGCATTGGCCCGCGTGGTCTGCTCGGTCGTCAGGTTTGCGCTGACCGTGTTGATGCTCGTCTGCAGCGCGCTGTCGGCCGCCGTGCGTGCGTTGGTCTCGGCAGTGTCAGCCGTCGCCCGCGTGTTCGCCTCCGTCGTGATCGCCGCATTGGTGATATTAATATTGTTCTGGAGCGCCGCGTCGGCCACCGTGCGGGCTTCGGTCTCGGCCAAGTCCGCCTGTTGCCGTGTAGTCGCCTCATTAGAGACCGCAACTGTCGTATCCCCAGCGGTGGCGAGTGCGCTCGCCGCGGTATTACCGGCAGCGGTAACATTCGCATTTGTTGTCGCGACTGCGTCCTGGAGCGCCATCTGCGCGGCGGTAAGCGCGACCGTCGTACTGTCCCGTGCGGACGCAAGAGTCTGGGCCGCGACAGAGGAAATTCGTGTAGCGCCCGCCGCTGCATTCGTCAACGTAGACCGTGTGGAAGCCGGGCCAACGCCGAGCGTCAATATGTCCACAGCGCGTTTTAAGGCGATAACAGTCGCCTGAATACCGGCCAGGGTATTGTCCGGAGTCGGGATCGGGGGGAAGGGAGACGCCATGTCAGACTGTCCGCAGTTCTTTGATGCTCGTGGCCATCTGGATCGAACTGACCACTACCTGCCCCTCGATCTCTACCTGCCAGAAATCGCACTTGGTCCCTCCTGGGAACACGACGATCTCCCCGGACACCTGCAATTCGCGCGTGAGAATGAGCACCCCGTTCCCATAGACTCGCAGGACTGCATATTGCGTCGTGGGGTCGAACGTCTGGGGCTGTGCTGTGTTCCGCGTCGCCGGCGACGGCGTGGGGATTGTTACCGAGGCAGGCACATTGAAATACACCTTCGCGCCGTAGAATTCCTGCGCATAGGGAACCTGAATGACCTTGGAGCGCCATAGATAGGGCTCCGTCGCGACTTGAGTCGGATCATCCCAGCGATACACCGCCCCGCCATAGAGCAGCATGATGTCGCCGGTATACAGATCGGCGAACATATCGGTCACAGCCATGTCAGTCTGGATGTTCACCATCGACACGCCAGGAGAAATCGGGTCAAAAACGAGCCCGTTGTCCGGCGGCGACTGGTTCTGATAGACCATGAAAAACGATGTGTTTCGCCCCGCCGCGATCATCGTCGAGGGGTTGCGCGCAGTCCACTGCTGCCGGGATATGACCCTCGTCGTCATGTTCATGGTAGCGCCGGCAGTGGCGAGCACGACTCCATTCTCCGATGCAAAGTAAATTCCGGCAGCGGAGGACACAATCGCCCGTCTCGATACTCCGGGCTCGTGCGCCGTGATCTGCGACGGCGTCATCGTGTCGGGGGTCAGCCCCGTGACGGCGGTCGGCCACCCCTTGGTCACGACAACGAGCGTGTTCCCACTGACGCCCATCCCGACAATGGGGAACGGGACGTTGATCGAGTAGGCCGCAGGCCACGCATGCGGGCGATAGGCTTCGCTGAACCATACCTCCTTCTCGTTCCGCCATGCAGCAATGATGCCACCTGGCATGAGCACCGCACCCTGAAGGTCTGCGGGAGGAGGGCTCCAGAATGTACTCTGAAGGGTAATGTTCCCCGTGATGGCCGTGTCGAGCAGCGTGTCCGCGAACGACAATGTAGTTACCGGGAATGACGCCACGAGATTATACGTCGAGTTCCCCGCAGACGACGTGACTGTGCGGTAAAGGTTCACCGTCGAGAGAGCACGCCCGACCAGGTCCGACGTAGCAGGGGGAGAAACGGTTATCCCCCAGAGTCCATCCGAGGTCCCCGTGACTGTCGTCGGCGGGCTTGGCGCGCCTTCCTCTCCGAACTGGGTCTGCCATGTATAGACATAGGACCTTGTTTCGAGAACCGTCGAGGTGCCCCCTTCGACCACGATTTCCGGTGCGACCGTCGGGGCTGTCACCCCGAGGGTGTAGGGCTGTTGGTTCGTGAGGATATTGGGCAGCGTGTTATACGCCGGTACCTGTCCGGGAGAGAAAATGTAATACCGCTGATATATGTCCTCAATCGTTGGGGACTGGACCACATCCACCGTGTCGAACGGGAACTCCATCCACGTTGACAGGCTGAAATCGTCCGCCGTGGCCATGTTCTGCGGGATACGATAGACGCTCCGCGTCGTCGGGCTCTTTACCGTGTAGACCTGGGTCGCCTTCCTGAACCCCTGGAGATTGGCCCCATACAGCCACGTATTCCGGCAATAGGCGGCGGACATGTCCGGCAGGGCCGTGTCGTCCAAGATGGGGATCATGCCCCCGAAATTCTGGATGCGTACCGCCGACATGCCCTACGCCTCACTCGTTGCCGATGGCCTTGCGCCCCGCCGCCAGTTCGGCTTCATGCCGCGAAGTCCGGGCGTGCAAGTGTTTCCTGCCGGCGTGCATCTCCGCGAGGGCGTGCTCGCCGACCGTGTACGGGGTCGTGAACGTGATCGGTGGTAACTCCTTGGTATTACCAGCCGGGGTAACCGCGAGGGCTTCAACACCGGTATCCTCGACGCCGTCGTCGAATTCCTCGTCGGATGTGATGCCAACACCGGCGCTGAGTTCGTCGGGTGTTCCGTCCTCGGTGACCATCCCATTCGAGGGCGTCATCGGTCTACGGAGCCTTGCCATTGTGATCTCCAGTGTTCTCGTTTGAGCCAGATACGTATTTTCCGTCGTCTTCCACACGGCGAGCATTCAGGATGCGCGCGGCGCGTTCCCGCGCTGCGTAATCCACGGCGTCTTCCCCCACACGGGGAGGGGCCGGCGTGAACGCCTTCCCAAAGTTACTTGGTGTCGGGACCGGCATGCAGAGGTCCGCCTGGTAGCGGACCTCTGGGGAGGGGGAGGGACCCGATCCGGCGCAGCCGGCGAACCACAGCGACGGACATAGGGCAAGAAACATGTGGTTTCTTTTTGAAAACATCCACCTGATGATTGAGCGCATTGGCGTATTGCTCCGTAGCTTCGACCCGCTTGTTGGCTTCCGTGACCGCGTCATGCTGTTCTCGCAGCCGCTCCGCGAGCGCCTCGGATGTTCTCTGCTGCTGGGCGAGCGCCTCTCGGAGATGCGCCACACCAAGGCTGGAAGCCTCATCCCGCCGACCCTTGTCGTAGACGATGCCCATAGTGGCGATGAACGCCACGAACGACGCGATGATGACATAGGGGTTCAGGTTAATTCCGAACATCAGATGCCGTCCTTTACCATGTGGTCGTGCCGCCAGAACCAGACAGCCACACAGACCGCCGTGGCCACGACGCCGAGCATGACTCCAGGCGTGAAGAGGTGCGCCAGCGATCCGAGCGTCACGACAGAGCCCGCAATGTCCTGCGTCTGCTGCACCATGTTCTGTGCCTGCTCCATCGTGTCCTGCGCCTGCTGGAGAGCATTACCGGCTTGGGTAACGGTAGCAGCCGCGCCGCCGGCACCGAGGAATACGGCGCTGTTTCCGATCTTCGACTTATGCATGCCCTTCGCGCGGGCGAAATCCACGTCCACGTCCGCCGGATCGTCCGCATGGTCCGTCGCCACGCCGTCCACAGAGCACCACAGGGCGATCTCGTGCTTGCGGCGGTTGACGAGCCCAAGCACGCGCCGTCCGTTGGAGTGAACGTATTTCATCATCTCCGCCGGGACTTCCGCCGAGCGACCCGCGCGCACCAGCGCCGGGATACGGCTCCTCATGAGGTGCCCAGTGTTGAAATCGAACGAGGAGAGCGCGTCCTTCTGTTTCTGCGTAAGGCCATCCGGGGCCATCTCGGCGACCTTCTCCGCATTGCGCACACAGGGAGCAACGTCATTCTGGAAGATCGCATCCGCCTGCGCCTGCGTTATCTCCATGCCGGGATACACCTGGGGCGCTCCGGCCCTGTCCGTGTGCCCGTAGCCAATCGTCCAGTTGCCGAACCCGTCGTCATAGGCTCGAAGCTCGCAGCGCTCGTCCCCCTTGATGAGCCGTTCTCCGTCGGGACCAAGCCTGTTCATCGTGCGCTCCCTGCCTTGAAGTAAACAGCCGTCGTGATGACACCAATGATCGCGACCGTCGCCCACCGAACGATCCCCAGCCAGATTTCCCTGCGTGTCGTCCGCCATATGTCCAGTACGGACCTGAGTTCCATCAGGTCCTTCGCGGCGTCGCCGTCTGACAGTCCGAGCGCCTTCAGGGTCTTTGCCGCAGCTTTTTCTGCCGCGCGTTCCACGATTGCTTCAAGCTGTTCATCGGAGAAGGTCATTTCGTCTGACTCACATATAAGTGTAACATAGCCAACGGAGAACCGCAAGTAACGCCGCCTATGAAGTTCGTCGCAGTCTGATCGTATACATGGCCGTCAAATACGTTGACGATGCCCATGTAACCTGGTGCAGGTCTGACTTGATGATCTTCACAGGAGTCCAGATGCTCGCTGCCGGAATGGACGCCGTTCGCGCGTCTCCCGTCGCTCCGGGCTCGTTTGCCGCAAGCTGCGACCCTGTAATTGTTGGCTGCGTTGCCCCTAGAACCGCCAATGGACCACAATCCGCATCCGGCGCAGGTTCTCCAGTACCCCCATACGCCGTGGACTGCCCGCTCAAGGGGCTCGAAGGCGACGACGCCAGCGCAAGAATGTAAAATCCCGCGGCATTAAGCACAGGCGCATACGGCCCCAGGTCTATGACTGACCCTACGCCAATTCCCTGCCCTGTCCCCAGGCTTGTGCTCGTAGCCGGCCATACCCCGGATGCTCGGGGGCCGTACAAATTCGGGGGCGTCGCCCCGATGTCAATATAATAGCCCCCGTCAACGCCAACTCCCGATGCCGGCGCGCCCGTCCCCGTCGTGATGGTGCCCGAGATCGTAGCCGTACTGAGGGGGACACCGGCAGGCCAGGCGCCCGAGGTCTTCGGGCCGTACAGCACCCGCGGCACTGCTGCGGTGTCGATATAGTACTGCCCGTTGGTTCCGGTCGCCGTCGTTGGCGCGCCGCTGCCGGTCAGGAGCGTTCCTGGCGGGACTGACGGTCCGAGCGCGCTCACGGGAGACAGCGGCCACACACCCGATCCCTTTGGGCCGTACAGATTACCCGATGAGGTATCGAGCACATAGTCGCCGTTGCGCCCGACCGTGTTCGCCGGGGCTGATCCGGCAGTGTTCATGGACAGCACGTCCCCGTCAGGGAGCGTGAGTGTCGGGGATGCAGGCCACGCTCCAGCGGCCTTGGGTCCGTAAATGTTCCCTGTCGCCTCATCCTGATAATACTGCCCGTTGTTGCCAACGGTATTGGCCGGAGCCCCCACGCCCGCGATCAGGGCATTGGCATTGCCCATGGCGATTTCCGGCCAGACGCCGGAAGCCCTCGGGCCGTAGGTCGAACCGTCCGTCAGGTTCAGATAATACTCCCCATCGTTTCCGATGGCGGACGTAGGCACGCCAACGCCGAACCGGAGCGGCGACGCCCATCCGAGCACGCCTGTTCCGTCAGTGTTTAGCACCTGGCCCGGCAGCCCGGTTCCGGGGGGAAGAGTGAAGAGTATCTCCCCCGTCGTCGCCGACGCCATGATCGACGCATCTCCGGAGACGGACCCGCGCAGGGTTATCTTGCCGCCGACGGAGCCATTCGCCCCGAGGACCACTGCATCGAACACGCCCGCGCCGGTCGATGCCCCGGTCTGGGGGGCGGCCTGAATGACATAAAGCTGCCCGGAGACGGCAGCCGCGTTCCATGGCGTCGCCAGGGTGACCGACGTGTCCGAGGTGACCGTCAGTATCTGGAACCATTGCTCGCCGACGGCAAGGAACTGCCCGGCGACCACGTTCGTGGACCATGCCGTCCCTGTGCCCGTGACGACCGCGGACCCTGTGGCTAGTGCTATCGACCCGGCGGAATACGTTGTCATGTGTCTACCTTACCGATGCGGGTAATTACAGGGAGATGCCCGTGCCCCATCCAGCGCCTGTCTTCGGGCCATACAGAACGGGAGGCGTCGTCGAATTCTCGATATAGATATCCCCGACGACCCCCAGCGAAGACGAAGGAACTCCGGCCTGGCTATATACAGTGTTGCCTTTTAGCAACACTCCGGTTCCCCAGCCGACGGTTGCCCGCGGGCCGTAGAGCATCATCGCAGCCGTGTCGATGTAAAAATCGCCCGCGACTCCGAGCCCAGAAGTCGGCGCGCCGACCCCGTTGTAGACGCCGTTCCCGCGCTGCCCGATCAGTACAACCCCGCCACCCCAGCCGTTCGTGTTCTTCGGCCCATAGAGGAGCATGTTCGTCGTATCGACGTAAAACGACCCCGCCAGCCCGAGCGCCGCCGCCGGAGCCCCGGCCCCCGAGAACAGTGCGGCTACCGCGGTGGCCGCCGCCAGTTCCGCCTGCGAGGCATATGTCGCAGCGTTTGACTCAGAGGTGGCTGCCGATGTAGCGGCCCCGAGCAACTGCGCCAGCACCGTCGCCGAGGTCGGGGTCACCGATGCGCCAATGTCGTCGATCCCCGCGATGAACGGCTGGATCGAGATGGTCATTCTGTCGGACTTGACCTGCGCCAGCGTCGTCGTCGTCCGCACGAACAGATCATAGACCGTCCCCGGAATGCCCCCGGCAACCTGGAATGTGATGACACCCGGAGTGGCGCTGATGATATTGTTCACGACCGTCAGTGCCGGCGCTGTAGCGGGCGAGACCATGTAACTCACTGCCGACACGTTCTCGTTCTGCGCAGCGTTGAGCCAGCCGTTATAGTCCATCGAGAACGAAATCTGGCTGTCGAACGTCTGCCGGAACTTCCCGAGCGGGAGCCCACGATCATCCGGGAAAAGATATTGGATATTCGCTGGGTCTGCCATTACCACTGCCTCTTGTATGTAGCGAACTGCTGCGGGAACACCCACCGCTGGCCGCCGTAGGCATTGCCGTGCCGCGTCTCGTTCCGCGCCTGCGCCACGCCCTTACGAAACCTGCGCCCGTGGAACAGCGCCCCCGGCGTGCTGGAATAGGGCTTGGCCGGCTGGCTCATCATGCGATACAGGGTCCCGTCGAGGAGACACCCGAAATACTTATCCGCCATCCATCTCGGAAAGGTCGGCAGGCCGTCTTCCCCGGTGGGATCGGCGACAATGAGCGCGACTGTCGCAAGACATGTCTGCGTCTCCGCCGTGGACGTGAACCTGCTCGGGATATGGACCACGCCGGGCTCTGGCATGGCCGCCGGCAGCCGCGTCCAGTATGCTTCCTCGCTGCCATCCGGGCCGACGACCGCGACCGACACCAGCCGGTTTATATCTGCTTCATGGTTCGGGACGAGTTCGATCCGCTCCGCGCCGGGGGGGAACAAGAACGTGACCCTGTCGAGCCATGCGTTCGACTGTTCGGTGAACTCCCGAAGAACCGTGAACAACTCCATCTTGATGACGCCGTCGAGCGCGCCCGGCAGCCGGATACGCGCATTGTCGATCAGCCGCTCAAAATCCGCATATTCGCTCATTTTCCTACCGCCATCTGTGACAGGAACATGTTGCGGAAGATCGTCGCCCTACCGTCTTGGGTAACTTCGTCGTCTCGAAGCTGTGCGGTCGACACCATATAGAACAGGACCGCCATTCTATATTGCGGGGGCACCGGCACGGAGGAGATCGGCCACTGCGCGGCTGGGATCGCCGAAAACGAAGGGACTACCAGCACCCCATGTCTCCGGGGGGCGGCGATCTGTCGCGGCGTGAGCGCCAGGACAGGGGAGACCCCCTGCGCGCCCGCACTGGATTGCGTAGGATCGGACGCCTGCTGCACCCGCGCATTGGGCGACGCCTCGTACCGGGACGCTAGCATCACATCCGGACGGACTCTGCTAAGCTCCAGAAGACACATGTCGAGCCCGAGAACCAACTCGGTATCCTGATACCTGTTCGGGGCGACCATGTCCTGGAGGAGTGTTCTGGCGGACGTAATGTAGTCGGTCACAGTTTCCAGGGTCTGACTGACTACGGCCACGTCGCTCTCCTCATGCGGTTGTTCCACCGGCCTGTTTCGTGGCCGGTGGAACGACTACCCTAGCGGGTAGCTATTACGGGCCACCCTGCGTAATGACCGATTGCGCGAGGGCCTTTCCGTCGAGGGTCTGGTAACCGAAGACCTGGAGGCCACGGAACAGCGTTCCGAAGGTGCGCTCCGACCGGAGCGTCTCGACGTTCGTCATCTGGGATGCGAACGTGAGCCCGTGGGCATGGCCCGCGAAGACGACCCATTCGCCCGCCGCGAGACCCGCCGAACCGCCAGAGCCGGACGGAAGCAGGTTCGAGACGTACAGCGTGAAGCGGTCCACCATTCCGAGCCGACCGTTGCGCAGCATCGTCACGCTGTCGCCGGTCAGGTATGACTGCCGGAGTTCCGACCGCTTGATCTGCGTCGCCGCCCAGGTCGGCATGACGACCCAGCGCCCGGTCTCGGGGATGTTCTGCTCGTCCAGAACCTGCCCGAGGCGCAGGATGATGTCGAGAATTTCGACCTGACCAACGCCGGGGTTGCGCCCGACAGTGGCGACCGGAGTCCCGGTGACGCCAAGGTTGATGTTGCCCGACATGGCTCCCGCTGCGAGACCCATGTTCTGCGCGAGCATCGTGCCCATGATGCCCTGAAGGACCGTCCTGTCCACGTTGATCTTCATCTGCTCGGACGCATCGTCCGACCACATGGACATGTTGTTCAGGTCCGACTGGACCTCAAGAACATCGTCAAGGATGGTCTGGAAGTAGATGCCGTTGTTGATCTGGAGATCAACTTCGCCGCCGACAGGACGCTGGATCGCCAGATCGCCGCCCATGAGGTAGGGCGCAATCGTGATCGTCGGCTTGGTGCGGATACGCACCTTGTCGCCAAACGACTTGATTTCGCCCTCGTAGTCCGTGTTGCTGATCGCCGCGAGCACAGTCGCCGCATAGAACTTCTCGATCAGCTTGCCAGACCAGATTTCAGGAATGAACCCGGAAGTCTGGTAGTCTGGATTGGCGGAACCCGCCGGGTAGAGAATGGGGGAGGTTGCGCCCCCTGCAAGCCCAAAGATTGCCATTGTAGTCCTCGCGAGATGGTTGGTTTGCACCTACCCCGCGAGGTAATACCCTGCAAGGTAAGCGCGCTAAGCCTTACGCACTCGTCCCTCTCGCTGGGCCGCGAAGATTTGCTCTTCGGTCGCCCTCTGGTCCGCTTCCCGGCCCCGGTATTTTCCGGCGCGCACATGGGAATAGAACTCTGCGATCTGGGAAGTTGTGATTGCAGGCTTCTCAGCGGGCGCAGTGGCGGGCGCTGATCTGACTCGACCGGGTGCCGCCAGGTTCTTGAGCGTGACCGACGGTGTACGTCTGTCCGGCTCGGACCTGTCGGGGTCCACAGTCGCTCCTTCAGAAACGAAGCTCCTGAAAAACGCCGCCACTCTGGACTTATCGTTCGCCATTACGGCGGCGTTCAGCAACACGTTACGGATAGCACCGGACAATGGGTCTGTCAACCCCAGCCATTGTATAAAATTCTGGTCTCTATTGAGCGACCGCCATTCGGGGATTTCCCGGTCGAGTTCGGCGAACATCTGGTCCCGCGCGGACAGTTGGAACTGCTCGCCAAAATTCTGAAGCTGGCCGGTGATGCTGCCGACTTTGTGCTTGAGCGTCTCGACTTCCTTGCCGAATACCTCGCGGGCGCGCTTGGCGATCACGTCAAGCATCTCATCGCCGTAGGCTTCGCGCTCCTGCGGAGTAACAAGATTATCGAACGACAACTCGACTGCCGGATCGGCGCGCTGCGGCTGCGCGTGCATGGCCGCAATCGTCATGCGCAGGTTGGCGGCGGTGTCCTCTGCGGCCTTGCGCGCCGCTGCTTCGGCTCTGGCGCGGCCTTCCGCGGAGCGTATACGCTGCTGCACATCCTCCGGCAGGGGAGGGGAGGCGGGTTGTTCCACCACGGGCGCTGCCGGGGGCGCAGTAACAGGGGCGCTCGTTATGTCACCTACTGGCGCATCGGTAGGGGCTGTTTCCGGATTGGGAGATGCAGTTTCGTGAAGCTGCTTCATGAGTGCTTCCGAACGGGCTGCCGCTGCTCGCACCGCGGGTGGAACGTCCACCATGGGGTCGATGGGGGGCAGGGGTTCTTTTGGTACCGACATTTTTAAGCTCCGTGGCTTCTATGCTTACCCTGATTGGTAAGGTATCGGGCCAGTGGGGTACGCACGGTTACGCTCTTTGTGCCATCTTCCTGCGCGCTTCCTGCGCTCTCGCGTGGATTTCATGGATGTCTGTGAAGGCTTCGGCCTGCTTGAGCGCGAACTGCGCGCCACCTCTGGCCAGTTCCGCCGACTCCGGCGTTGCGCGTACTGCTGCGACGCATTCTTTCATGGCGTGTTCAGCATATGCCTTCGCAAATGCGTCCCATGCCGATGGATTACCAATCGCGAGAACGAATGCTGCTTCAATCAAAGTCTCGGAAACATTCATGCGGGCCATGACAACACCAACAAGACTCCTGCGAACGTGCCGACGGCGAGCACGACTACCCACCCATATTCACGCGCGGGCGTTATGCCTTGACGGGCGGCAGCGCGTGGGCGGCATAAGACTGGTTTGCGCCCGCCGTGGCCGCTGCCCTCATGGCCGGGTCCGAGAGCGCGGAAATAAAATTTTTGACTACCGACGTGTCGGCGACAACAGGAGCAGGAGGCGCTACTGGCGCGGCGGCTGTCCCGCCCAATGTCTCGATGAGCGCGGCCTTCTCACTCTCCGTGAGTTTCTTGACCGTGCCGATGAGCGCCGCGCCTTCGTTGGCCACGGGCTCCGTCAGGGAATTGATGACGTGAGCAATCGCAGCAAATGCCGCGTGCAGGTGCGCCTTGTCCGACGCCAAGTTTGCCTCGACCGCAGATTCCACGTT